>Ga0155625_128_pt1 | contig 16316 bp, 18 predicted proteins | sample RifCSPhighO2_12_FD_107282 | JGI IMG/M metagenome (GOLD analysis project Ga0155625, IMG submission 107282) | Candidatus Kerfeldbacteria bacterium RIFCSPHIGHO2_12_FULL_48_17 | reverse complement strand
GACCGAACGGTATCGGGAAAAGTACGCTGCTGGAAGCGATAGCGACGCGCAAGGCGGCGGGTGTGAAGATAGCGCCCGATGTGAAGATTGGCTATTATCGCCAGGATTTTTCCACACTGAATTTTGAAGACACGGTTCGTGATTCGCTTTTGCAGGTAATGGATGAGCAGATTGAAGAAGACATGCGGCGCGTGGCGGCCGGTTTTTTGATTACGGCAAAATTTATGGGAGCGAAAATCGGTGACCTGTCGGAAGGTCAGAAAGGTTTGGTGGCGTTTGCGCGCCTGGTTTTAGAAAAACCGGGTTTGTTGATACTCGATGAACCCACGAATCATATTAATTTTCGTCATATTCCCGTGATTGCGGCGGCGCTGGATGCTTACGAGGGTACGATGATTCTGGTTTCGCACGTGCCGGAATTTGTGGAAAAGATTCGCATTGACCGCGTGCTGGATTTGGAGAAGTAGGGTGGCGGAGCGCTTAGTAACTGTCTAATATCTCCGTATTCTGCTGCAAAATCGAAATTTCAATTTTTCGCTACGAAAGAGAGATATGAGACAGTTACTTAAACGAGATATTGAACAGGTTCTTAGAAGAGGGTAATGTTATTTTTTAACCACCACCATCTTTTTTTCTGTCGAGTAAGGATAGTTTTTATACACTGCCGTTCGATAATTTTCTAATGGCTCCTTGATGTATCCCTTTTCAAACGCATGAGGGGGATAGTATTTTAACTTTCCTATCACCCGAAAAATGTTTTGCACGTCCTCTAAGGCCACTGACTCTTCGAGAAAATGGTCATTATCAACTTCATTCAGAAGTGTGAGAATAAGGTAGAGCGCGCCCAGAACTATCCCAATAACAATCTGAGAAAATATTTCTCCAGTGCGTAAGGCAAGCAGCAGATACCCCAAAAGGAGAGTCAACATAATCAGTACAACCCAGTGAATTTTACTCGTGGTGCGAGGCGCGGTGAGTAAGATGGACTGACGCGTTTGAAAGAGATTGTTTTTGATTTCCTGTATATAATTCAAAGCTGCTGTTCGTTTTATCTTTTTGTCCTGTGGATTGAGATCGTCAATAATTTTTATAATTTCATCGAATTCTTTGTCCGTGTTTTTAATATAACTTATGAGGGGAAAATCAAGCGAAGCTATAATGTATTGATCAATCGCATGACCAAGTTTTTTTTCAGCAGAAGGTTGTATGAGTTTTCCAAGGTTGTGGATGGTGATGAGATACGCGCTTTCATCAGCGAGGTAGCTGTTGAAATTCAGATAATTCGTCGTGGCCGTTGCGATAAAGAAACCGACTAATATGGTAAACACCAGGGATACGGTCATGGCTATAGTAGGGATGTCAAAATCTGTTTTATATAAAGGCGCTATGAGTGCGGTCAGTAACAGAATGATGGGAATAAGAACCCAAAGGATTATTTTTCTTAAACGTGTCATAAGTTTTTATTTTTTTTTATCTCTGACTCATAGTAATCTTAGCAAATGTTATATTATTGGTCTATGGTGGTAATCATTGAGGTTTTTTTTGTGGGTTTTTGTATGCCTGTATGTATTCTACATTGTGCTATAATGCTTAAATATAGGGCAATTATTCGTCTTTTTTTATGAATGATTTTCAGGTTCTCATTACCCCGCCGCAGAAGGATTATGAATTGATTGACAGCGGTCGGGGTGAAAAATTAGAGCGTTATGGCCAGTTTGTCGTGGCACGTCCGGATCCGCAGGCGTTGTGGCCGAAATTTTTGCCTGAGGCTAAATGGCGTGAGGCTCATGCCTATTTTGAGCGTGAATGGCGTATTCGCGGGAAAATGCCCAAGAATTGGTCGGTGGGTTTAGGTGACCTGACGTTTTCTATTTATTTGTCTTCTTTTAAACACACGGGTATTTTTCCCGAGCAGCTGGAAAATTGGCGGTGGATGCAGCGATTGTTGCCCGCCCGGGTGAAGCGTGGCAAGGGTACGCAGCCGGTAGTATTGAATTTGTTCGGGTATACGGGTGGCGCGACGTTGGCGTGTGTTGCGGCGGGTGCGCAGGTTTGCCATGTTGATGGTTCCAAAGTGGCGGTGACCTGGGCGCGCAAGAATGCCGAGTTGTCTGGGTTGTCGGCGCGGCCGGTACGCTGGATTTTGGATGATTCGTTGGTGTTTTTGCGGCGTGAGGTTCGTCGTGGACGGAAGTATGACGGCATTATTTTAGATCCACCGATTTTTGGGCATGGACCCAAGGGCGAAGTTTGGAAAATAGAAGAACATTTGTATGAGTTGCTCGATATGGCGCGGCAGGTATTGAGCGATCGGCCATTGTTTTTTTTATTGAATGGCTATGCTGCTGGGTATTCGGCCATTGCGTATGAAAATAATTTGCGCGGTGTGTTGGGTGATGCGAAGGGCGGAGGCGTTCGCGGTGGCGGCATATTTGAGCACGGCGAATTGGCCATTCAGGAATCAGGCGCTGGCGGACGGTTGCTGCCGAGTGGTATTTTTGCGCGTTGGTCAGATAAAGTTTCTTAATGTATCTCTATGCAGGCGAAAACGCGCGAGTTGGATATTTTGTACGAAGATAATCATATTGTGGCCGTTGCCAAGCCGGCAGGAGTTTTGGTGCAGGGAGATGAGACGGGTGATGTGGCGTTGATGGATGCTGTGAAAGAGTATCTCAAGCGCAAGTACAACAAGCCCGGCCAGGTATTTTTGGGTTTGGTGCATCGGTTGGATCGGCCGGTTTCCGGCATTGTTTTATTTGGGAAAACGAGCAAGGGAGCATCGCGTTTAAGCGAGCAGTTTCGTGCGCACAAGGTGAAGAAAATATATTTTGCTGTTGTTGAGGGTCGGGTTGAGGGTGAAGGTGTGGGTGAAGGCGCAGTTTTGCAACATTATTTGATCAAAAATCACGAAAAAAATACCGTGCGTGTGTTTGCCGAAGCGCAGGAAGGCGCACAGTATGCCGAGTTATCGTATGTCGTTGTTGGCGCGGACGAAAAATATTCTTTGCTGCGGGTCGAGCTGAAAACCGGTCGTTCACATCAAATTCGGGCGCAGTTGGCGTTTGTGGGCTATCCGATTGTTGGTGATATGAAATATGGCGCTGCGGCGACATTGCCGGACCAAAGTATTGCCCTGCACGCCGGGGAAATTACGTTTCAGCGGGCGACGGGTGGTGAGATGGTGCATGTGGTGCAGCCGGTGCCGGCTTTGTGGAAGAAAAAGTTTCCAGATTTGGTGCGTTTGTTGGTTTGAGTGTCGCGGCGTATAATACGTACATATTCTTAACAAAAAATGTATGCAGCTTCAGGTAGGTGTTAAGGCGATTTTGCGTAATGAAGAGGGGAAAATTCTATTGTTGCGGCGTTCGCAGGCCAAGTATCCGGATGTGAAAGGTGATGTGTGGGATATTGTTGGTGGTCGGATTGAGCCGGGGACGCCATTGCTGGATAATTTGCGTCGGGAAATTCGTGAGGAAACCGGTTTGCAGTTGCAGGGTGTGCCCAAGCTGATTGCGGCGCAGGATATTTTAAAGAATCCGGAGAAGCATGTGGTGCGCTTGACGTATATTGCTGAAGTTGCGGCGGGTGATGTTCGGCTCGATGATGATCATGAAGCGTATCAGTGGTATACGTCGGACGAGTTGCGTACGCTGCCTGGACTCGACAGGTATTTTACCGAAGTTTTGGCGGCTGTGGGGCCGGCCGCTAAAGGTAAATAATATATGGCTTTGACGCTTTTGATTATCCTGGCTTCGGTTTTGGTGCTGGCAGAGCTGGTGGTACTGGCGGTTTTGTTGTGGGCAGCAGCGGTGAATTTGATTTTTTGGGTGCCTTATGTGCAAATGCCGGAAGCGGGCTTGCGTGAAGTGCTTGAGTTGATGCGGCAGGCTGGGGTGGTGGCTGATACCAAGGTGGTGGATTTGGGCGCCGGGGATGGCCAGGTGTTGGCGGCGATTGAACGGCAGTTTGGCGTTGTGGGAGTAGGTTATGAAATTTCGCCGTGGCCGTGGTTGCTGGCGCAGTGGCGGCTGCGGAGGCGTGGCATGGGATCGAGGGTGCACTTCGGTGATTTTTACCGGATTGACTTGAGTGGCTATAATGTGGTATTTTGCTTTTTGACACAGCCGGTGATGGCCGGGTTGGAAAAAAAGTTTGATCGCGAACTGCGACTGGGCACACGGATGGTGTTGTATGGGAGCTATCTGCCGAATGGGAAACCGGTGCGCGTAGTGCGGGCCGATAAGGTGCAGGGTCGGCTGAGTGATATTTACATTTACAAAGTGTAGAATTTAGACGTGGAAGGGTACCGAAGCGGTCATAACGGAGCGGTCTCGAAAACCGTTAGGGCTTTTTAAGCCCACGTGGGTTCGAATCCCACCCCTTCCGCAAATTTTTGAGACAGGCCCTAAATGAAAAAAATAATTAAAAGAAAAAATATGAAAAAAAAATTGTTCGTTATCTTATCCGTTTTGGTTGTCGTGGCAGCCGCGGTCATTTATTGGTTTCTGACCGGCAGAGTTGATGAAACTCTCATCAGCCAGCAAGTCAGCATTACCCGCGTCACCGTGGGAGATGAAAAAACTGAATTCGCTTCCGTTTCTCTGGCTTTTCATAAAGACAGTAAGAAATACGATTATGCCAATGTTTTGGTTGACCTCAATAAAGACGGTACATTTGCGTCATATCAGGTTGACGGCAAAACACAGGAAGAATGGGTCGTTCAAAATACTCTGACCAAAGTTTTTTCTGCCGAAGGAAATAATTTCAGTTTTGTATTGAATGATTCCCAGATCGAGGCACAGAAAGATTTCAATGTGGCCATAGTTTTGAGCAGAAAAAATCTTGACCAGTGGGATGGTAAGGCAATACGCGGTTCGGCTTATCAAACCTTGACCATTCCATCCATCGAAAGTGATGATATATCTGATCGTTATGAGGCTGATCCGGAAGGTATACGCGCTGGAGGTATTTTCCTGAATGTATTATCTGAACCGGCTTTGGCTGCAGGCGAAACTCCTCCAACTGCACCGCCGGTTGAGGCACAGGATGTACAAAAAGAACTGGAAGAAGCAACAAAAGCGCAATTAAGAGAAGGCTTGAATCCCCTCACCAACACTTCTGCGCCGAAATCCACAGAAAAAACAGTGGAGAGCTTGGGCAAAGAATTTGATGTTTTTCATGACGGTGACATGCCGGATATAACCCAGGGCAAAAATGAGTGCGTCCCCACTTCGACCGCCAACTCTTTGCTTTGGCTGGCACAAAAAAATAAATTTTCCGACAAAATGCCCAAAACAGGAGCCGAGATCATCAGTGAATTAAAAACTGATTTAAAATGGTCGGCGACCGGAGTCAAAGTCGAGGAGGATTATTTGACGGGCAAACAAGCATTCATTGAACGGCACAAATTGCCGCTGGCGACGCATTTGGTGGGCAGCAAAGCATTTGATCTTAATATTGTCGCCAAAATTGCCCAGGAACTTCGAAAAGGTCAGGATGTGGAGATACATCTGGTTTACTTCCAGGAGAAAGCCGATGGTTCCTGGCAGCAAAGCGGCGCGCACATGGTGACGGCTGTCGGAGCCAGAGGTGCCAGGGATGGCCAGCAAACCATCGAAATCCACGATCCTTTGAGTCCCGGCCCGTCCAAGCTCGATATCTACAAAGTCAACGGCAGTAATGTAAAAGATTACAAATACGGAAAACTGACGTATATTAAACAGGCGTATGCCGAATCGCCTGTCACGCCGCCGGCAACGCCGCCTGATGATTCTTCCACGCCAACTAATGCAACACCGCCAACCACCAACAGCACAGCAACCCCACCCACGCCCACACGGACGGTCAGGCCGGATATCGAAACAGGTATGACGGGAGAATATACTATTTCTCAGAGCAATGATCAAAATCTTTTGGGGATTCAATTTACGCCCACGCGCCAGGAAAATGTGGATAAAAAAATCAATGGGGTGGAGCTGACACTCGCCGATCAAAATCCGCCCTTACCGGCTGCTCCCACGGAAATGACGGCTTATGTCAATGGCGCCAGTGGATCCGCTGATTGGCCATGTACGGTTGTCAGCGGCGATGGGGTCGGCAGGGTCCAGTGCCAGGGTGATACCGCGCTTGCGTTGGATCAGGAAAATTATCTGAATGTCTTTTTTCAGGAAGAGATCCAGCAAATGAATCCATTGTATCTAAATTTTTTAAGCGATGGGCAGGTAATCAGTACCATGAATCCGATTGCCAGATAGGATTATCAGGGTAAATACATTGTTATATGTCCACGTGGTTTGTCTACATGCTGCGCTGTTTTGACGGGTCGTTTTATATTGGTATTTCCAATAATCTGGAGGCGCGTCTGCAAAAACATAACGATGGCTTGGGTGCCAAGTATACCCGGTCGCGGCGGCCGGTGCAGTTGGTGTGGTCAGAGTCCGTGGCCTCGGTTTCGGCTGCCAAAAAGCGTGAAGCGGCGCTTAAAAAATTGACCCGGGAACAGAAGCAGGAGTTGATCGGCTCGTAGGCGGCGCTTTGGGTTGACAGATTTCGAGATTTTTTGCTAAGTTAAAGGTGCTTTTGGTGCGGCGTTGTGCCCGCAAAAGCGTTGTTTATTGACATCTTATATTGTGAAAGGGAGGATAGGCGCCTTGAAACTGGCGCAATTTTGTTTTTGCTGACATTCTGGCCTTCACGGGCCACAGAACCAAACCATAGAATCAAAAAAATGCCGCAATGAAGCGCGGCGTAACCAAAGTTACCAGGCGCTTTTGAAAGCGGCTGGAGGAGGAATCAAAATGAGATATCTAGGAAATTTTTTGCTGTTGAGTTTTTTTCTGGCGGTATTTTTGTTCACTGCGGCGGTCAATTTTGTTTTTGCTGGCGACCCAATGCTCCCCAAGGATCCCCGAATGACTATCGAAGAGCAGCGAGCTTTGGAGATGCAGCAGGTTGATCCTGATGCTTTTGTGCAGACCTGTGCGGAGGAGTTTGAAATGAAGAAAGGTCAAACTCCCATTGGAATTTTTACGCAGGATGCAGAGGCGGCCGGCGTTAAGCTGCCGGCAAAATCCAAAGCCAGGAAAGTCTGGCAGGCGAAAGTTTTGAATTTGCAGCCACCGGATTTTCGTGGACTCACCACACTTCAGGTTTTAAAGAAGATGAACCCTGACGTTATTTTTGAGAAGATGAAACCCGGTGAGACGTATAAAAAATTCACTCAACAGTGCGTTGCTACTGTTTTGAAACAGATGACCGCAACATTGACTGCTGATACCCAGGCGGGTACTGCAACCGACGGTTCACAGGAACTTCTCGCGGCCTTGAAAGCCGCTGGAATTGATGTCCCGATTGTACAAGGGATTTCCCCTGTTCAGGCTGTGGTGGTCTTCGTCAAGGACCTGAGTGTAAAAACTGAAGAACTTGCTGGTCAGAATCAGACCTTGGCACATCAGAATTTGTTGCTTTCTACTAAAGTTGATGATTTGAGTCAGCAGATTCAGGATTTCCAGCAGAATTCGCCAATTCAGGTTCCACAGGATCCTGGTTTGGAGAATAAGGTAAATTTTCTTCAGCAGTTGCAGTATATCATGTTTGCTGCTGCCGGAGTTTTGGCGATAGGCCTTGCTTTTTATGCTGTTGGGTATTTCCGAATGAAGAGTCGGCAGAAAAAACTTGAAAGGAATCAGGCCAGTCTTCAGAAACAAGTTGATGCTTCAGATCATGCCCGCGTTACCATGGTTACTTCGCTCATTACATGCTGGAAGTTATCGGATCAGATTTCCGAACTCAGTGATGAGTCGAAGAGGGAGGAACTAAAACAGGAAATTAAGAAGACCTCAAACGACCTGCGTAACTTTGTTTACAAAGAGCAGCAGAAAATTGCTCTGAAGATGCTGAAAGATCCCGGACCGCAGATAGACGATTCCGAAATTATCGAGGCACAAGAAATAAAAAACTCCCAGAGCCTGGACATGAGCAGTCAGGTAGTTTACGACTGGTTTATGGTTCAGGCCGAGACAAAAAATCAAGTGGAAAATGAAATCCTCGACCTAACGGCCGCTATGGCATTTTACGGAGAAGACGATGATGATGATGCCGATCCTTCTGTCGATCCTGTCGTCGCTCAATTTGGCTTGAGCCAAATGCAAAATTTTTCCAACGCCTACATCAATTGAGAATAGGGTTATGCTTCCCATTAAAAAAAGTCAAGCCGCCTGGCGCTTTCACAAGCGTTTCAGTTGGGCATATTCTCCGTTGATGGGAAGTTGTTGAATTTTTTGCATTTTGCCTCGCCGCCAACACGCGACATCGCGCGCACATTCTGTTCACCCGCCCTTCCCTTGGGTGCTGACGTGCCGTTACTCAACCACGTCCAATCTCATTTGAGAAAAGGGGCCGTACCTATTTATAGGCGTCGGAACGGGGTAGTCTTCCCCGATAACAAAAGTAGCCTGTGCCAGCTGGACGGAAGCTGACATGGAAGAGCTGAGGCCAAACCTCAGTGATGCCGGACTATCAATTTTTGTTCCTCGGCCCGCGCTTATGCAATATAAGCGACATGCCTCAGGAACCGGCGATAGTTCATTGACAAAGGATCTCCAACCCCTCGGGTTTTTGGAGATTTTTTTGTTGGCAGAATTTTGTGCTAGTATAAAATAGGACGAAAACAGCACGCCTTTTCGGAAACGATTTCGGCTGCTCCGGCGGTAGCCTCATCTGCGCAATTCGCCTGTCAGCCCGCTGCTTAGCAGTGTTTCCAAGCCTGACAGACGAAGTGAGCTTCCTCAAAGGTATCTGGTCCAAGTCTACGATTCATAACAAATATTATTTATGCTCTGGAAACATTGTCCGCAGTGTGGCGGTACGCTGCAGGAAAAATCGGAAAAACTGCTGGTGTGTACAGCCTGCGATTTTCATTGGTACCAGAATCCGCTGCCGACGAATGCGGTGATTATTGAGAATGCGGCCGGGGAAATTATGCTGGCCAAGCGCAATGCCGAACCAAAAACCGGCTGGTGGGATTTGCCGGGGGGTTTTGTGGATCCTGGTGAGTCGCTGGAAGATTCGGCGGTGCGCGAGATTAAAGAAGAATTACAGGTGGAGCTGCGGGATGTGAAGTTTTTCCGGTCATATCCGGGGCGCTATTTGTATAAGGGAGTGAATTATTACACGATGGTGTGTGTTTTGACGGGTACGATAGAGGATCAGCAGCCGCAGGTGGCCAGCGACATCGGCGGCATCGAGTTTTTTGCGCCTGCGAAGTTGCCTTTTGACCGGATTGCCTTTCCGGCGCTGGAACAGGGTTTGCGGGATTATGTGAAGGAACGGGGAAAATAGGAGGGTATCCTTACGATCGGCGTTTACACGTTCCACATTTTTTTATTTTTTTTCTCCTTCCAGTAGCCGACGGCAGGGAAGTGGAGTAAAGCCACTTCTTTGTTTTTATATTTATGTAATTCGGTGTTGTGAATTGGTCGGGTATTTTTTACATCGAGTAAAACAATAACATCCGGCGCCCACGCGATTTTTTTCTTGTCCATATATACCGCCATGTTTTCATTTTTTATCTCCACACTGTATTTTCCGATTTCCACCTGTCCTTTTAGGAAACCAGCGCTGCTTTTGACTGAAGTTTTTTTCATCAGTCCCTGGGTAATTTTGCGTCCTGAGTATTTTTTCAACAAACTCCCCAAGTTTTTTTCCTGTAAGTATCTGCCGATATCCATGGCTTTTGAGAGCGTTTCTTTCAGGCCATAACGTTTGTATACCCCAGCTTTTACGGCATAACCAACCAGGATGCCACTACTGCCATTGTCAGCAAAAAATGGCCGCAGTATTTTTTCTATTTCCTGCGCCGGGAATCTTCCTTCCAGAAATATACTCTTGCCGGTAATACTCACACCGAGCACTGGAGTGATCGGTAAGTCAAAAACAGAGAAAACGTCCAATTGAATTTCCGGAGCAGCCCGCCCGCCAACGAGGTCGGAATCAAGCACCGGCAAGCTCAGATACGCCGCTGTTTGAAAAGCCTGGCCTTCAGCGCCAATTTCACCGGGTATCAAGCCATCTATTTTTGTGCCGGTGAGTTTTTGAAATTTTTTCACCGACGCTTTTATCAAAGTCGGTATTTTGGCGGTGTTTTTTGAAGGGTCGCCTACGCCGTATACAGAAGCGAGTATTGCGCCGGGTGCAAACTCTGTTATCTTTTTGACGGGAATTTTTGCTGATGTTTTCAGGGCCTTGGTAAATACAGCGCCATGATCGGCAAAAGAAAGTCCCCCGCCGGTACCAAAAAACAGACTACCAAGTCGTAATTCTACAAGATTTTTTTTAGAAAGGTAGAACATAGTTGTATTTTAGCACAAAATTTCCCAGAGCCCATCTCACAATATTTTTATTGTCAGATCGGTTCCGGGAGAAAGTGAAATGGTTTCACTTTTTCCGGATAAGGTTCGTTAAAAGGGCACAAACATGGTTTCTCCTTCCGTCAGTCGGTATGGGTAGGGAATTCCCAGTACCCCGACTTTTACGCTCGTTATTCGACTTTTCCCATTCATCTCAGCTCCTAAAAAAATTTTGAGTTCCGTTAAATCCTCAACGGCAATGGTTTTCTCAGGTTTCATTCCGAATTTCTCGGGGTGTGCATATGGCCAGATGTATGATTCCTGAGGATTGCTTGCGCCAGCCTGTAATGCCTGTAGCCATGTTACTTCAACAACCCCGTCGAGGCTCTTTATAAGCGCAGCTTTGACCATGTCGCTGTAAACATCAAGTTGCTGGTGGAGTACGGGCATTTCTGCGCCCAAAGCTGTTTCCACTTCCTTGATGTAAATGTGATATTCTGCGTCGGGTATCTGGCAAAATACCTGAGTTATTTTTTCTTGTCTGCATATTTCACCTATCCATCGGCACATGATGATGTGGTAAGAAGATAGATTTGATGGGAGCTGTATCCCTTCAATTTTTCTCCCAACCACGAGTTTTCCTATGGCTTCCTCCCGATCTTTCTGCAGACCTAATTTTTTTCTTGCACCCACGGGCGATCCTTTTCCGTAGGGTTTGAAAAATATTTGCCAACGGGCATCCCATAAGCAGATACCGGTGAGTATGGCTTCGGGTTGAAAATTCGGTTTCTGAGGGTAATAGCCTTCATACAGTACCGTTTTGGCCTCTTCCAGCGGCACTTTGATCGTTTGGCCTTGCCATTCGAGCCTTCCGTGGAGCGGTTCTGTGGAATTTACCAGACTCCAAGCTTCGTATTTGACGATTTCTTCCATGATATTTGCTCCTGGTTTTGAAAAGTGCAATAAAAAAATAAACCACTGGGGAGTGGTCCTGTTTTTCCTCTAACTTTACGTTGCGCGTTTAGGCGCTGTACAAATAAAAACAAGCCACTCGTGGTTTATGACGATTGTTATGACGACGATTCTGTTGTATGGTGGCTGTGATTATCATACGAGAGGTACTATACGCCTGGATAGCATTGCTGTCAAATTGTCGCACGTGCGCATTGACCGAAATCTTTTATTTGTTATGATACCCCTATTATATGAGCTATAAAGTACTTATTCCGCTTGGGGTTGAGAAGTCCAAGCATCCTCATACCCCTCTGATGTACTTCGTGGATAAAAGTTATATTACCAAGCTTACCAATTATGGTTTGACTCCTGTTTTTATTGTACCTGGACTTCCGGAAACTGATATGGAGGCTCTGTACAGGGAAGCTAGTGGGGCATTGTACATAGGTGGGGCAGACATTAATCCGGCCCTCTACCAACAAAGAAGGCACGCACAGACGGATCTGGTCGATCCCTATAACGATTTTTTTGGTGTTGCATTGTTAAAACGGATCTTGACCGATCGTAAACCGTTTTTGGGCATTTGCCGCGGTTGTCAGCTTTTATCAGTAGCGGCTGGAGGAACTCTTTATCAGCATCTTCCTGAAATTACTGGAATGCGGCATAGTATACGACCAGGTCAGGAATATGGCGATCTCATGACGAATTCGCGTCATCAAGTAAACATCGTGCCCCGGACGAAGTCAGTAGCCATTCTGGGTAACACTGTTATCAGTACCAATTCAGGACATCATCAGTCGATTTGTGATGTTGGGAAGGGTTTACGGCCAAGTGCTTATGCTTCTGATGGGGTTATTGAAATGATTGAACATTTGGATCCTGACTATTTTTGTTTTGGAATACAGGCTCATCCAGAGATTGAAGAAAATGGCCCTTTTGAGCCATTTTTCGAGGCTTTTTCACGGGCGGTTATGGATTTTCAAGACCGTGGATTTGACAAATAACTTATTTCGCTCTATTATTTTTTCATATGAATCATCAATCTTACTGGTCCACCATTATTATGTTTGTACTCTTCCTTAACGGCGGGGCCAGTCTTGTTGATACTCCTTAAACTACAAAGGTTTAGGGATCAGACAAAATGCCCCGTCCAATAAGCGACGGGGCTTTTTGTTTGACCTTTAACAATTAAAGGCAAATTTTGTTGGAAAATCCATCAATTTTTGCTTAATTTCTGTGCTTACATTTTGTAAGTTGGCAGATTTGAGAATAACCGTCATCCAATTGTTAACTTTTAAGCGACACGGTAGTCGCTTCAGAACCAAGAAGTAGGAGGAATCTACTATGGCAAATGTACAGTTATTGTTTTTAAGTCACGAAGCTGATGAACTTGGAATAAAGGCTATTCAGGCTCTTTCAGAGGAGGCGAAATTTAACATAAAAATTTTGCAGAATGGTCAGTCGTTTTCCGACGTCAGTGTTGATAATAAGAGTAAACTTGGTGTGGCCTTTTTTGCCGACCCAGGTGAAGTGAGAAAACATGCTTTAAGAGCAGCGTCTCACCGAGTTGAAAAAGTTCCCGCTTGGGCTGAGGGTTGCAGTTTTTCCGTCGCTTTGAAGAAGGACAATCCTAAAGCTGTTCAGTCAGTTGCACGACAGTTGAGTATGTGGGAGGGTATGGCTTCATTGACTGAAATTGCTCCTTGGGGGCAGATTCCAACAGGCGCAGATAATTTTGAGCTCTTTCGTGAGTGGGTGCGGCGGGCTTTCGGCGTAGATCCTGATGAACTCAACATCATCTATCAGCCTCCTAAATTGTCACCCGCTGTACTGAGAAAAATGAGGCAACTTTTGAACAGTTTCTGTTTTAGCCCAACTCTGGTGAGTGATATCATTCGCAGTGTTCAAAATGTTGGTACCGAGTTGGATATTGGGTATGTTGCCAAGACTGTAAAGTTTTTTAAAGAGATGGTCTCAGGCAATAAAAATTTCAACATTCAACTCGGTGCTCAGACGGAAAGATTCTTAACCTCGGTTTGGAAAGGCTATCTTGGTAAGCCCGTTGAACTGGTCATTCCTGTGTGCCCAGCCTGGTCACATGATGAACAGGGGTACACCTTCAAGACCGTCGATGAGAACAGCACCGGTGTAGCCTATCAAATGATGATCGAGCGTTTGGAACAGTTCATTCCCTTCTTCCAGAAACTCGACATCAGGGTTAACATCACTATTCTCGTCGGTGATATTGAATGGTTCGATGTTCGAAAGGGTGATTATAAGACTCTGCAGGAAGATATTACGGAATATGAATTCATGCGTCGTATTTCTGTGCAGACAGGGTTGATAAGAGCGGATTTGCAGAGGCGCGGTTTACAACAGAGTGAAGTTCAGGCATTTTTGGAAGTTTTCCCGCGCGATGAGTTCTTGGACCGCTGCGCTGAAGAACGGTCAAAATTCGAAGCGATGCTGAAAACGAGCGAATGGGTGCAGGGGATGTTTGATTACATTATGGAGTTTGAAGCTCCTTTGTACACCAAACAATGCGGAATCCGGGTTGATCCCAAGAATCCACATCCACAGGTAAAAGACGCGGCCCTTGATGATATCCGCCTCTATCTCACGTTTGTTGGGCTCATCCAGGAAATGTATGGAGAGCAGAATCTTTGCTTTTTCACCCAGAGCGATCCTTTTATGGGATTCTATCGCTCCGTTCCGCACGTGGGGTGGAAGGTGCCTCGCAAAGGCGCCTTCTGAGGTGGGCTGGTTAGGTGAGATTTTTGGCAAATTTTATAGCACCATTATGGTTATTACGGAAACATCTTCCGATTTCTGTAAGATATTTTTACGAACATTTATGAGGGGAGTGTGAATACAAAACACTTCGGAAGACCCCTCTTTTTATTTTTTAAGTAATTTTTTTTGACATGGCTTTTTATGGAATTAACACTTTACACTTACCCGTTTTATCGATGTAGAAAATGTCTTCATAGCGAAGTAGGGTTCCGTCAGGTAATTTCGCTTCCGGCTCTAAGGTGAATACGTTACCTTTTTCCAGTGTTCTGTCGTCATAACCTATCTCTGGATATTCATGCAGTCCTGTTCCGATGCCGTGACCAAGATCTGTGGGTACGAAAAATTTTTCAATATCTTGGTTAGCATACTCCTCCTTGAGAATTCTGAGAATCGCCCGGACCGGTGTACCGGCCTGCAGTCGATCTGCCGTGGCGAAGATAGCAGCTTTGAGTGAGCGGTAGTATTTTTCGTATTTTTTCTTTGAACTTCCTAGAAAATAGCAAAAGGTGATGTCAGAATAATAGGTATTCATGATTACACCAAAATCCAAACAGATAGGGTCATTCTTTTTTAGTCGGTATTCACTGGGAAAACCGGAAGTGGTTTTTTTTGTCCGGGGTCCGGCTGTTATGCATAGGTGTGAAATCGGCAGGCGCTGTTTCCACATGGCGTCCTCAACCATTTTGCTAATTTCTATTTCTTTTTTGCCAATATATTTTTTCCAAGGAAATTTTCTCATAAACTGTTTCGTGAACCGGACCGATTTTTTCATCAGCTCAAGTTCGATTGCATCTTTAACTTGATAGATATTCCGGATAGTATTTTCTACATTTTTGAGATGTATATTTTTCAGGAGAAGCATTTCTTTGTAAGGTGCATTGCCGGCAAAACCTAGCGATTTAATATTCTTCAGATAAGGAAGGATAAATGGGATCATTGTGGTTTTTTCACCCGTGCCTATGATTTTCACCGGTACTTTACTGAAAGATTTATACGCATCAGCGAGACGCCACTGAGGAATGAATAAGAATGATTCAGTTTTCTTAACCAACAGATAGGTTGAATCAAATATGCGGCTCCCTAAAGCCCAGGATAGGAGAGACGGATCTTCATTTTCGGCGTTAAATATAAGCAAAGCATCACACTCCTTTTCGGTAAGAAGTTTTCGAAGTTTTTCAATTCTCTTTTTGTAATAATTGTTCGGAATATGGGACATATTCTTTCGTCAATGTGCGCCACTCTTTACGTGGCTGATAAATATACCTTAGTATATGGAAAGCCAACGGAAAAGTAATTTTTTTGTTTTTTAGCTCTTTATCTCCCACTTTCACAGTGAAACACCTCCATATTCGTCTTTCGGCTGATCGTCCGATGCCGCACACAATTGGCTACAAGATGCTTTTTGAGGTTGTTGGGGATCACCCTCGACACATCTTTGGGGTATATAAACCAGCTTTTGCCCCTGGCCATAGCTCCTTCATTTTTTACAATTTCCCCAAAAATTTGAACTGATCGATAACGGCATTCTTTGAATAATGTGCAGTAACGGTAATCCTAAAGAACCAATATTTTTTTTAAGTTTTTTCTTATTGTGATCTGTTATGATATTATGTTTTTCAAGTATAATGTTTTTGAATTTAGCATTCTCCAAAATCATTCTTAATGAGCTTAGTGATTGCAAACTACAATGATATTTTTTGTAAGCCGTTAAAGAATAATTATGTATTATTTCCCAAGGTATATTTATAAATTTATTTGGTGTTTGAAAAATGAATTTCCCCTCTTTTTTAATAATTCTATAAACCTGATTTGCTAAAAAAATGTGTATATCTGGTATATGCTCGATTACGTCAAACATTAAAACCACATCAAATGAATTATCCTCAAAAGGAATTATATCACCCGGATAATACTCTATCCGGTCCTTAATAACAGGGTATTCCTTTTTCCCCATCTCGATTAATTTTTTATTTACGTCAATACCTTGCAAGTTTGTATAACCAAATTCATGCAACTTATAAAGTAAACTCCCGTAGCTACAACCAATATCCAGTATTCTCGCCTCTTTAGGGATTTTAAATTTTAAAAAATATTCTACCGAAGAGTTTATATTTCCATACTCTTCTGCTATAGCTGTATCCATGATAGTAAAAGTTATGTTGTTCTTTTTGGGACTTGTTCGTTTGGTATATTTTGCGTTAGCGCTGCGTGGCTCTGAAGCTG
>Ga0155625_119_pt5 | contig 16398 bp, 14 predicted proteins | sample RifCSPhighO2_12_FD_107282 | JGI IMG/M metagenome (GOLD analysis project Ga0155625, IMG submission 107282) | Candidatus Kerfeldbacteria bacterium RIFCSPHIGHO2_12_FULL_48_17 | reverse complement strand
CCACCACCGCAACGATCGTCAACCACCCAAACACCGCCGCCGGCCACCGCAACGCCGACTCACCAGCACCAAACGCCCGCGTCCACACCGATTCCACCATATAAAAAAACGGTGGATTCACCCGATCATCCGCCTGCCCACTCGTAATTTCCCACAAAGAATGTTTCTCAACAAACACCGCCGTATACGCTTCATCAGACCACAAACTTTCCTCGCCTAAATTATACCAACGCAAGCCCCCGGCCAAAACCAAAATAAAAAAAAGTACCCCCCAAAACCGCATTTTCCCCCGATAAACCGCCGACATCAAACTTTAAGATACCTCGTAATAGCTACCATGCTGCTCAGCATACTCAACCCCAGCGACACCGCCATCTGCACCAAAAAAATCTGCCAAAAGTTGGACCGAATAAACAACACAAAATCAAACGTATAGCCCTCAAAAAACGCATTCACATACGGTGAAGCCACCAACGCCGCCGGATACAGCAAAGCCATCGTCAACACACTGGCCAAAACCGCATACAGCAAACTCTCCCACATAAACGGGCCGCGAATAAACCAATTCGTCGCACCCACCAGCCGCATAATCCCCACTTCCTCACGATGCGTGTAAATCGCGATGCGCATGGTATTAAACACCACCAAAAACGAAATCACCGCAAACAATATACTCACCCCGATACCCACCTGCGTCAGCCGCGTCGTGATCTGCGAAATCCGATTGATCAACACCGCGTTATCCTGAAAATCACGGCTCAAAATCAACTCCTTGAAACTCTCGCCATCAAGACGCTGAATAATCGCGTCATACTGATTGAGCTTCTTCGCCTTAATCACAAACGATGCCGGCAGCGGATTTTCCTCCAACTCATCCAAAGACGCCAGAATCTGTTCATCATCGGCATGCGCCACCTTAAAATTCTCCAACGCCTGATCCGTAGTGATATACGTCACATCCTTCACTTCCGGATAACTCTCGATAATACCCTTGGCGGTGGCCAGCTGGTCGGATGTGGAATCCGTTATAAAAAACACGTCAATATCAACCTTGTCCTGCACCGATTTAATGGCCTGATCGCCCAACAAATTGAGCGCGCTCAAAACACTCACGAAAATCAACGTCAGCAGCAAAATAATAATCGTCACCAAAGACAGCCAGATATTGCGCCAGAAATTCTGAAGAGCGAATTTGATGGTTCGAATGATGGAGATGAAAAACATTGGCGCTCGGTAAAATACTAAAAATTACAAAATATATTTCCCGTGTTTCTGATCGGAAATAATCATGCCATGATCCATGGTAATAACCCGTTTACGCAACGAATTCACAATATCGTGATTATGCGTAACCAACACGACCGTGGTACCGAATTTGTTGATTTTAAGTAGCAGGTTGATAATATCCTGCGCGTTGATGGAATCGAGGTTACCGGTGGGCTCATCAGCCAGAATAATCTTCGGCCGATGCACCAGCGAACGGGCAATGGCCACGCGCTGCTGCTCACCGCCGGAAAGCTGACGAGGAAATTTATCAACCTGTTTCTCCAGGCCGACGATTTTAAGAACCTGCGGCACAATCTTGTGAATTTTTTTACTCGGCGTACCGGAAACTTCCGAAGCAAACGCCACATTCTCAAATACTTTTTTCTTCTGCAACAGCTTAAAATCCTGATAAATCACACCCATCTGCCGCCGCAACACCGGAATTTCATAGTGCCGAATATGCGTAATATCCCACCCGCCGATGACAATGGAGCCCCGAGTTGGGCGCTCTTCGGCGATCATGAGCTTGGCCAGCGTGGTCTTCCCGGTGCCTGACTGGCCCACAATCGTAACAAATTCACCGGCGCTGATGTGCAGGCTGACGTTTTTCACCGCCGCCGTGTCTTTACCGTATTCTTTGGTAACGTTTTTGAAATCAATCATAGACAAAAGAAAAATGCGCTCAAGAGCACATATATTATACAAAATTTTCGATTTTTCCGCAAAGCCTTATGTACGCGGCAGCGTCAACACAAATTCCGAACCACGGCCCAAACCATCACTGGCCGCCGTAATTGTACCGCCCAACGCCTGCATAATCTGTTGGGCAATATACAAACCCAAACCCGAACCGTTGGGGTACATCCCCCAGACATTTTCCGACCGATAAAATTTCGTAAACACCAATGGCAGCTGTTCGGCATCCACACCTATACCCGTGTCGCGCACGTGAATAATCACCTGCCCAAGCGACACCTGCGCCGTCACGTGCACACTGCCACTCTCCGTATAATGCACCGCATTTTCAATCACATGCCCGAGCGCTTCGTACAAACGATCAGGATCGGTGCGCACCGTCGTCACCGGCCCAAAATACCGCACCTTTAATTTCAATCCGCGGTCCCCGGCCAACGGCAAAAAGGCATTGGCCGAGCGATGAATAAAATCATAGATATTGACCGACTTGATGTTGAGTGCTAAAAATCCGCCATCCACTTCAGTCGCATAGAGCAAGCGATGAATAACCCGCTCGAGGCGATTCATACCTTCGTAGGCGCTGCGAATAAACTGCTGCCGCTCCACCGTCGTCAGTTTCGGCTCCTCAACCAGCAGCGACAAATTCCCACGCGCAATGGCCATGGGCGTGCGCAGCTGATGCGATGCGATCTTCAAAAATTCCGACTTCTGCCGCAGCAGTTTTTGAATATCATGGGTAGCCTTATCAACATCCATCTGCAGGCGGCTGTTGTAGTGATCCAATTTCGTATAGAGACGCGAGTTGTGCAAAGCAATAGCTGCCTGTTCAGCCAGCATTTCCAAAAACATAAAATCATTGTGCGGCAGCGCGCGACCGGAATGATCATTGTCACAGGCCAAAACACCGATGACTTCGTTTTCGGCCAGCAGCGGTACAGCGAGCAAACCTTTTTTTCCAAAATCTTGCGGATGCGCAAATTTTTCCAAAGCGCCCGTGTCAATGATGCACAGAATCTGTTTACTATCAACCACTTCCTGAAAAGGACTTTGGTTGAGGGGAAATTGCGCCTGTGAAAAATCCGTACCGCGGCCTTTGTGCATCACCGGTCCGAGATTCTGTTTCTGCGCGTCGAGCAGGAAAAGTGCGCAACGATCAACTTCGGTGTAATCAACCGCCGTCTGCAACACGGCCTGCAAAATTTTCGGCATATCAAAATCACGGTTGAGGGATTTGACGATATGCTGAAATTTGCGCAGGGTGTCGTCGGCTGTAGTGATGGGTTCCGGCTTGGTTACCTGGGGAGCTACTTCGAGGGCAGTGTCTTCACTGCTGCTGAGGCGATTGGAAAGAAACATCCAAAAAATAGCCAGCACGAGAAGGATAAGAGCTGCGAGGGCAGCAATGAGGAGAAAAACTTGCTCCAGGGCAAACAAGCTGCTGAGGTACGGAAAGGCCAGGAAGGAGGCGAAAAATGATAAAACCGCAGCTACAGCGAAGAACAGGAAAAAATTGGCCAGATTGCGGCGAATGAGACGATTCATGTGGTTGCGGTAAAATACTTGAATTTAGGAGAGAATTCCCGTATATTCAATATACAACGCTATTTTTGAGAAAAAATCAAGGGTACGAAGGATACGCAAGTGAACTGTTAAAAACGATATTTTCCATCTTTCTGGGGTCCCCATGAAATAGGTGCGGACTGAACGAAGTGAAGGAGCACGATTTCATGGGGAAAAGGGGCAACGTGATGCAAGGCGCAATTTTGAACGAAGTTCGAAATGGAGCCTGGAGTCACGATTGACCCGCGCCGGAGTAGCTCAACGGTAGAGCAGCGGTATCGTAAACCGCAGGTTGGAGGTTCAAATCCTCTCTCCGGCTCAGAAGAAACAGCCCCTTCATTAGGGGCTTTTTTGATAACCAAATTTTTGGATAAAAAAACGGGTGATACTTGAAAGTACCACCCGACCGGAAAAAATGTACTATTGACGTGGAATGCTGGCTCCAGTCTCAGCCAGCACTCGCCATAGTCGCGATTTTATCTGGAGTGCGCCTCCTCTTGCAGAAGGTCAATCTCCGGGACATGACTATCCTTACTAAAAGCCAAGATTTTCTTCATCGCCGCAAGCACAGCGTGAAGATATTTTTGAGCCACTGGTTTCTCAAGTGGCAAATTGGGAAAGCAAAAACCAAAAGCTCCCCAATAATTCTTGATATCGGCCGGCGTTGAGTAGGCCGCATCTGCCTCAGCCCTCGTGATCCAGGCCGGAATGTACGCCTTTCCCAGTTCAGAGAAATTTCCATCCCCATCAGCAAAGGGGAAATCAGCACCAACCTGCAGGTGCCTTTTGAACCTTCCCATAACTATAGCAGCCTGAAGGGCTATTTCGCCTCCGAATTCCGCTACGAGCTCTCGGGCAAAGTCCTCAGGATAGACCGGTACGAAATTATTAAAATAACTTCTCTCCCAGACTAACCTGAAAAGATCGAGTTCCATGCTCTGGATCTGGGCACCCTTTTCATAGAAAACCCTTTTCTGGTGGGCCTTCCAAGCGGCGTACGACTGCTGTGCAACGGCCCAAACCACGGCCTGGTATGGAGAGACCTCGTCCTTTGGGACGAGTTTATCACCTCCGACCTGGACCATCTCGACCTCCCCCCAAAGCTCGGTTGGAACAGAAAACTCTGCTTTGCTCTTTTCCAACCGCTCAGCTGCAAACCTAATAACTCCATGGGCACCACCGTGCCCCCACCACGCCTCATTATGAAGGACCCATGCTTGGTGGCGCTGATTATAATCAGCACCGGAGCCTCCCATTTTCGTATTGACTTTTCCAGGATTGCCCTGGAAATAGGAGGTCTTCCAAAGGGTCCGCGCTAAGGCCGTGGCTGCAGCGTCTGTGGGGTTGAGGCCAAAAAGGATGTTTTTATTTTTATTTTTTTCGCTCATGATTTTCTCCTTATGAGTTATGAGCACTTAAGGAGAGCGGTGCCGTCTCTCCGGGTTTTATGTTTCAGAAACCTGATAAGGCATTCTGAAGCAGCCCCATGCTGCTTTGCACCGTGAAAAAAATATTCAACTTTCAATGTTCACAGCCTTTTAGGTGAAGCTGTCACACCAATCCCGCCTGTGGCGGCGTTCTTTTATCAAAAACTGTTTACCCTGTTCGCGTCCGGGACCAGACCAGTGCAACTAAGCACAACGCCTTCTTGCGAAAGCGGCAGTTATTTATTTTTGTGTCAGCACTATAGCAAAAAAATAGAATAATGTCAAGGTAAAACGATAAAAAAAATAGCTAAAATAAAAGAAAAAAACCGGCTTTCATGCACGTTGTATTTTACGGCACAAACCTCCGAATCTTCGCCGCCGCTTCACGCGCCTTCAAATAATCATCCAAACTCGTCCCGGCAATGAGGATATGATGCGCCGCATACTGATCCTGGGTCGGATCACCACTCTCACCCGGTATAACCTTATCCAATCGCACAATATGAAACCCAAACTCCGTATGCACCACACCGCTCACCTTGCCAACCTCCAACCCGGCCACGGCATTGGCAAATTCCGGCACCATCTGCTGCAAAGTGAACACCCCTAAATCACCGCCGTTTTCCGCGGACGTCGGATCATCACTCACCTCTTTGGCAATACTCTCAAATGTCTCAGGCGTGGCCGCACCCTCAGCCGCCGCATCAGCGCCATCGGCCGCATCACCACCCTCAGCTGGCACCACAGCCGCAGCATCAACAGCCTTCTGCACCCGTGCCAACACCGCTTCCGCCTCCTTTCGCTTCTCAACATCAAACTGTGCATCAGCAACCAGCCCTTTCGTCACATCCTGCCGATATAACACATCGCGAATAAATGTATCCTTAAACTGATCAACGCTCCAATTATAATAATCGCGTAAAGACTTCACCACCTCATCGGTATTCCCCCCCTGCGCAGCCACAAAATCAGTAAACGCACTGTCAATTTCTTCGTCAGTCACCTCGACTCCATACTTTTTCGCCTCATCCAGCGTCAACCGCGTCTCAACCAAACGCTGCAAAGCCGCATCTTCCAAAGTCTGTCCTTCTTCAAACGTTATCGCCGGCAAACCCAACTCCACCTGTTTATCATTATAATACTTCAACGCGTCCACCTGCTCCTGGTAGTCATGATAATTCACAATCTTCCCATTCACCATCGCCGCCGGAAACGGAAACACACCGGTCACCGCGCGGGTAAAACCATTATTCATATCAAAAGAATATACCGCCAAAGCCGTACCCCCGAAAAATACAACCGCTAAAACCAGAATCACCGGCGCCCACCAGTTTCTCAGCCGTTCTAAGGAGATTCCACGCTTTGCCGAACCAACCCTGTCAGCGCCTCCCAGGGATGCATCCTTTTTCTCAGCAGTTTCCGGATCCTTACCGGTCACCGCAGCCGCGGGAACCTTGTCCGCACCTTCATCTTTCTTATTTTCCTTACCTTGTGTTTGTTCCGTCATATATGTGTTTGATCTGAAGAATTATTATTCATACTAGCATCCGGAAAAAAATAATACCACCACCGCCTCGGATTCCCAACATCAGCATAAGCGCCGGCATCGTCCGCGGTCTCAGCCAAAGCCGCTGCAGCCGCCGCCGTTTCCTGTTCCGGCACCACCAGCACCGACTCCCCGGGTTTTTGCAAACCCAGCCGGATACGCGCTTCTTTCTCATAGCGCGCATCGGTGTTGAGATACGCAATCAGCTGATCAAGTTCACTGTTCCGGGATTCCAACTGGGTTATCTCATCCTGGAGGGACGCGACCTCCTGATTCACTTCAACACGTCGGGCAATTTCCTTACTCAACGCCACCAGAAACACAACAATAAGAACACTTGCCAGCAGCAAAAAAACCTTGGAGCGCCACAGCCTCCTGAACCAAGAAACTCCCTGTTTGCGTTGAAATCGCGCCGGTGCGCGTCGTACTACCATTTTTTTTCTTTCATTTTCATTCCCCGAACATACCCCAAAAAATCCGCCGGGCGCATATCGTCAACCTTATCACCACGCGCAAACGTTTCCTGCGCAGCCGCGATCAATTTCTGAACATGTTCCGGCTCCTGTACCAAATCAAGTTCGATGCTCACATCACTTCCGGCCGTCTGAATAACCACATTCCCCAAACCCAAAAAGGTGCTCAAAATACCCTTTTTAGTATACCGAACATCCTGTATCTTATCAAAACGGCATTCGGAAACCGTCCGGCCGAAAATTCCATACTGATCATGGTCAACAATCCGCCAATTGGTAAGCAAAAACGCGTGCAGACGCCAGATATATATTTCGCGAAGCGCCAAAAAAACAGCCAGGGCAAAACAGGCCAAAAGAATAAAAAAACCAATATCACCCAAAGCCACCAGTGGCACCAAAAAAAATAGCGGCACCAGAACAAAAAGTGCTATAATAAAACCGGCAACCGCGTGCTTCATCGGATGGGAACGAAAGACATGGACAATTCTTTCTCCATCCTGTAAATTTTTTGTAAAGGCCTTCTGAGCCGAATTTTGAAACATATGAAGAAAAAAACGCAAAACATTATCTGGCTGATCATCGCCATCATCATGATCATCTCAACCATTCTCTTTACCGTGCTGCCGGCCCTGAACTAAGTGATATTCAGATCAAGTAAGAAAAAAATCAAACCCAAAATGGCGGCGATCGCGGCGATGACCCAAAAACGCATCACAATTTTCGTTTCCGGCCAACCAATGGCCTCAAAATGATGGTGCAGCGGCGCGGACTGAAAAACCTTTTTCCCGCGCACCTTTTTTGATATGACCTGAATAATCACCGACAACGATTCCAGCACAAACAAAAACCCAATAATCGGCAGCAGCAGGGCGTAGTTCGTCAGCATCGCCACAATACCCAACGTTGTGCCCAGGGCCATGGAGCCGGTATCTCCCATAAAAAACCGAGCCGGATGAATATTAAACCACAGAAAAGCCAGCAACCCCCCCGCAATCACCCCGCACAACACCGCCAAATCCATTCTCCCCTGCACGAAAGATATGGCTCCATAAGCACCGAACGCCGCCAGCAACGTTCCACCAGCAAGACCATCCAGGCCGTCAATCTCATTGACCGAAAAAGACGTCGCCACAATCACAAAAATAAACAAAGGGATATACCACAGCCCGATGGAAAAATTACCGATGAGCGGCACATGAATAACGTCCCAATCCAGCTTGAAATAAAACCACGCAGCGCCGACCATGGCTATCAGCGTGTAGATGATGAGACGGTGACGCAGGCGCAGACCACCGCCTTCGGTTCCTTTCTTGCGGACATTGAAAATATCATCAACCAACCCGACCAAAGCCGCGGCCACCAACGCGCCCATCGGTAACAATGTCTGCGAACGCGTCAAAAAATTCAGACGATCAAAAAACGCCACATCAGTGAACAATGCAACATAATAAATGACGAGAGCGATAACCACCGTCGTGACCCACACCAGTAAACCCCCCATAACCGGCGTCCCGGCCTTTTTCGCGTGCAACCGGGAAAACACCGGCGTATCTTTACTGCTGCGAATATTTTTTCCGAGTTTATATTTGTACAAAAAATGGGTCAGAAGCGGCGTCCACAACACGGCAATGACAAACGACAAACTCGTCAGTAAAAAAATACGAATAACATCAAAATTGTCGTAAAACTCTCCCACAAAATCAATTGATAAGAGTGATAAAAACAGCCGACACGGTAAGTATAATCTGAATCAGCAAACTTGTCGAAACCAAAATCGCCGCCAGAAACCTGTCGCGGGAATAAAAAAACGCCGCCAAAAGAATATTAACAAGCCAAATAACCGCTCCGGTCGCCGGAAGAAAAAAAATCTGCCACCATGGACCGATAAGGTCAATTCCAAAATAAATGTTATAATGAAGTACCAACGGTTCCTCCTGGGGTGGGAATTTGTATACAAAAAACGCCCACAGCAAAAGGTTCAAAACCAGGGCAAAAAAGACGGGCAGAAAGAAAGACACCTTTTTGAAAATAAGAGGAAATTTCATAATCTCGTTATACCATGAATTACCTGAATAAAAAAGAGGAGCAAAATAAAAAACCACTGCGAAATTTTGTCGTGTGCGGGTTACTCCTCGCCCTTATGTTCATTTTGAGCTTTTCTAGCGCCCGCAGCGAAAACCAGATTATAGACGAAAGCGCCCACATTGTGAGTGGCTTCAGCTACTGGAAAACGGGGATCTGGCACCTCAATCGTGAACACCCACCCCTGATCAAACTCATCGCCACATTTCCCCTGCTGTTTACAAAGGCGGAACTGAATACCAACACGGCAAGTTGGATCAGCGGCGACCAGTGGAATATGGGCCATGATTTTCTCTATAATAACAAAATCTCAGCCGATACCATTCTGCTGCTGACGCGTATCCCCATGATGCTGATTGCCCTGGTACTCGGTTGGTTGATATGGATGTGGTCAAAAAAACTGTTCGGTTTTTGGGGTGCAGTATTTTCCCTGACGCTTTACGTACTCGATCCCAATATACTCGCCCACAGTCGCTATGTGACCACGGACATCGGATCAGCGCTTGGTTTTGCACTCAGTCTGTACTGCCTGTGGCGATACCTGCAAACACCGACGACCCGCAACCTCTTCTTCACCGGTGCCGCCTTTGGACTGGCCATTGTCACAAAATTTTCCACCGTTCTGTTGATCCCATTTTTTCTCATCTTCTCCATCATCTTTATTATCTTTTACGTCCCCCGCCGGCATAAACTCGACTTCACGCTGCGCCGAACCTGGCAACTCCTCGCAGCTACCTTAGGCGGAGCCCTTGCGTTCATCACGCTGACGTACGCCCTCGCCCTCCCCCACATCAGTGCCAACCTGCAGCTTATCTCCGAATTCAAAGAATATTCCGGCATCACACTGCCTTTCTATCACATTTTCCTCGATGGTCTCTTTTTTGTGATCGGTCACAGCGCAGGCGGTCACTACTCCTATCTTCTGGGCAACTTCGACATTCATGGCGGCTGGTGGTACTATTTCCCCATCGCCTTTTTGATAAAAACACCACCCGCCACGCTCATCATTTTTGGCCTTACCATACTCCTGCTCATCACGCAGTGGACCAAAACCTTCATTCACCGTCTGAACACGCAACCAAACAGCCGCGCAGCAAAAACGCGGCTCCTCCACAGGATCCCCAGTATCCCATTTCACTACGTTATTCTCATCGGTACACCGGCCATCTACATGATCGCCAGTATCCTCAACAGCATCAACATCGGTTGGCGGCACCTGCTGCCTATGTATCCCTTTTTATTCATCGCTGCCGGTAAACTCCCTACCCTGGCGCAACGCATACCCCAAACCGCGGGCAAAACCTACAGAATCTGGAAATACACCTGGGCGGCTACCCTTTCAGGATTCGTGCTCATCTTGGCTGTCAGTTCATTCACCGCCTACCCGGGCTATCTCAGCTATTTCTCGGAAAGGATAGGTGGCAGCACTGAAGGTTATAAATACCTGCTCGATTCCAACATTGACTGGGGACAGGATATCAAACGTCTCAGTAACTACATCAAAAAAAACAACATCAAAACCGTATACCTGGCCGAATTCGGACGGGCGCCGGCTGCCTACTACGGCATACACGCGCTCCCGCTCCCAGTCGAGCTCACAAGCCTTGAAGCACAACAACTCAACGCCGTCGTTGCCATTAGTGTCACGCGCCTCATCAACGAAAAAAACGATTATGCCTGGCTGAAAAACTTCACCCCCACCGACAACATCGAACACTCCATACTCATATACGATTTTCGGAAAAAATAAAACCTGCCTCAAAAGCGAAAAAATGCTATAATGACGCTATGTCAAAAACAATAACACAGGACAACCCGCCATTTCTCGCAAGCCTGTTTTCGGCTTTGCATAACGCGTCTTTTTCCCGCGCTGAACAAATAAATCTCGAGCCTGAAAAAGAATACATACTCATAAGCGTGATTAAAGATGGCGTCAGCATACCGTTGCAAAGGCAAGACAAAAATCTCCATAAAAACATAAGCAGCTATATCAGAAAAGCGGCGGGCATTGAAAAATCAATAAAAAAAGAGCGCCAAACCGGGTGGATTGGGACAAACGCGCTGTTTAAAAAACCGGTGCGCGTTACGACCATACCAACTTTTTACGGTGAAAAGATTCTCCTGAACCCCATACATGATTATGATCCGAGCCTGACACTGGACACGATTGGCATGCAACTGGGAACACAGTACACCGTAAGAAAACACCTTAAAAATCTGCGCGGCCTCATACTGATCATCGGTGAAGATCCCCGCGCCCTGAAGGACACCTTTTATGCCATGGCGCAGAACATCAATAATCAACACCACAACATTACCATGCTTGAAGATGTCATCGATCAAAACATCGCTTTCGCCAATCAGATCGAAACGGCGCACATCAACCTATCAAAATCGCAAATGATTGAAAAACTGCGCGAGCAGGACACCGATGTTATTTTTGTGGAAAATATTCACAAGAGAAAAACTCTGGAAGCGGCTACTCAGGCAGCACTCGAGGGTCATCTTGTGGTGGGAACGTTGCATGCTGAAAATGTGCTGGATGCCATTCATAAACTCAAAGACATGAGTCTGGACGACCGCGTCACCAGCAACGTTTTGGAACTGATCATTGAACAAAAAACACTGCCGGGTGTTCATCCCTTTGCGGCGGAACCGAAAATCATGAGCAGGGACGACCGGAAAAAACTCAAACGCCTTATAAAACCTTATGAACTTTTGAACATAATCCGTAAAGAAACAGGCGCTGACATCGCCTCCCTCAACGACGTCGCCTTTTATCAGGAAAGTGATTGGAACATCCTGCGTCTCCCCGTCAAACCGACTTATATTTTCGGGCTTACCGAATTCGACAACACCGCCAAAGCCATCTTCGCCACCGGCACGAACGGACACGAACTCTCAAAAATCACGGCCCGCCAGCCATTTGTCTCCATCAGCGAGGACGCCTTTTTGAAAGCGTTGCAGGGACTGACGACACTTGAGACCATTTTCCAGACTCTTGACAAAAAAGAAAAAACGTCGTAAAGTAAAAAATGCAAAATTATCAAACCCACAGTCGAACAGGCAAGTGGTTAATTTTCCCGTAAATATATGTCAAAAACCAAAGCAGGCGGCAGTACAGCCAATGTCAGAGATTCACAGGGACAACGCCTTGGAGTCAAAATATTCGGCGGCCAGAAAGCACGCGCAGGGCAAGTGCTCATCCGTCAACGCGGCACAAAATTTGTGCCCGGAGACAACGTCAGTCGCGGCAATGATGATACACTCTATGCAGCGGCATCTGGTGTTGTCAGCTTCAGCCGAAAAAAGATCAAAGGCTTCACCGGACTCTTCAAACGAAAAACGGTCATCAACGTGTTACCGGAATAACGACCACAAAGAAAAAACCTCTCTACGAGGTTTTTTTGTTTTGCAGCATTTTCTCAAATACGGCATCAGGAACGTATTGCTTGACCACATCGTGCGCACCGTCCGCACTCCAGAGCTCCTTCACCAAACTTGAGCTGACTTCGGCAAGTTCAGCCGGAGGCATCATGTACACCACCTCTATCTCCGGTGCTATCTTATTCATGACCATGGCGATTTCGTGCTCAAAAACATAATCATCATGCGACCGTATCCCACGCACTACGTAACGGGCGCCAATCGACTGGGCATAACGCACCAGCAGCTGATTACCGAGATTGCCGACCGTGACATTGGTGTAGGGCTTGCTGACAGCCCTGAGAAGCGCAAGCCGGTCAGGAGCAGAAAACGTATACTGCTTGACGGGATTGAATCCGATGGCAACATCAAGTTCATCAAAAAGCTGCGCAGCGCGCTTAATGATGTACAGGTGCCCATTGGTCGGCGGATCAAAACTGCCGGCATACACGGCCTTTTTTTTCATAGCAATGGAAAAATAATAACTGACGCTATCCTATCGCGCGACCGGGCAAACGTCAAGGATAGGGATAATAGCCGCCACATTGACCGTTAGAGTAAGAGATGAAATCATACATCTGCCAGGCATCGCGTTTTTGCAAATAATAGGTCAACATTTCTTTGAGTCGTGGTTGTACATCTTTTCTGGCCTGCTCGCGTGACCAATGAAAGGCCGCAAAATCCTTATCGGCCTGCTGTCGGTATATATCCAGTCTGCACCAGCCACGGACCACAGACTGTGCTGCGCGAAATTTTTCCTGCTCAGTCCGGGCCACGTCAAATAATCGCAAACCCGCATCAAACGAATCAGCCGAAATATACCCGGTGTAATCAAAATCAAATTCGAATTCCTGTGCGCCCGAAGTATAAGCAACAATATTTTTGTTAGCAATAAAAACATCAGGATTCAAAACATTCAAAAACAAAACATTCGCCAAAAACAACACAACAAAAACATACGCATAGTGCTTGCGATGAAAGACAGGAACAAATACGTGTACCAAGAAAATGAGCAGTAAAATCGCCATAAGAATCATGCCGTCAAAGGCAAAGAATCGTTTTTCAGTCCAGTTAAAGACGTCGATATACATGAACAAACGCCACATGGCACTGACAAGGAGCACCAGTGTTTCTAAAACCAGTACCGCCGACAAAACCTGCGCATACCAAGAAGCTCCGGATTTTTGGCCGGATTCATAATCATAGCGTGAACCCAAAAACCATGACAAAGTAAAGGTAATCGCCGCTACCAGCAGAAGCGCATAAAATCCCTGACGGGCATACTGCGCATATGATAAACCAAGTGATAAAACCGCGCCCTGATCCAGGAAAAGATAATGGAACTGGATAAAGGAAAAAATCAGAAGTATTATAGCCACCACCGTGGAAATCCAGCTGATAATATTTTTATCGCGGGCGGATCGTATCAGTACGGGAAAGGAAGTATAGCTCTTGATACGCAGCAGCGAATAGAGCATTCCGGCAAAAAACAGTGCGTAGATAACCATGCCGAAATGCGTGACATCGCGGAAAAAGGTGAAAAAATACGGGTTATTCAACAAGCGTTCGATAAGGTTCTGAACGACGGCATCAGAAATAACAAGGAAAAAAGTGATAAACAGAACCAATGGAATGCCAATAATAAGAGCTACGATAATGTCGCGACCAAGATTTCTTTCAATTTTTTTATTGGAAAATCTGCCAAAAAAATAACGAAATGGACGGAAGCAGCGATGAAAGGATTGAAAGAACCACTTTAAAAAGATAATCGGCCCGATTTCAATGTCAAAGAAACGCTGCTTGTTGGCATTGACAAAAAATAATGCCAGCAGCAGCAAAACCGTCGAAACATTAAAAAAGGTTAACCAGGGACTATCGCGCAATACAATGCCCAATGAAAAAAATAAACTAAGAAGAAGCCAACCCAAGGCAAAGGGATTGAATGCCCAGTGTTTATTATGTCGGTGCGCGAGGAAAACCAAACTCAGGGTCGCCAGGACCAACATAAAATGAATGATATAAAACCCCAGACCCAAAGCATGGGCATGAAAAATACGATCGAGAAGCCAGCCCAATATGATGGCGCTGCCAACTATGATGGTGTAAAAGGCATACGGCCAATGAAATTCGCCGTGTGGAACCGGCTGTTTAGCAAGCTGTCTGGTGGCGTCATGGAACGTTTTTGGGATGAGCGATGGCATAGGGATCTGGCTAAAATAAACACAAATAGCGCCGCTGCAGGTGTATTTACCGTCGGCTTCGGTTACAAAAATTCCTATTGCGCTACATCAACAGAGCGCACCATATCATTCAGATGATCGGAAACATAGAGAGTCGTACCGCGCAAATATAAACCCTTTGGCTGACCCCAACTAGCTGCATTGAGATCACCATTGGCTACGCCACGTTTGCCAGTGCCGGAAACAAGCTGCGTCTGACCGGATCCCAAATCAATGCGCCGAATGCGAAAATTTCCCGCCTCCGTGAAGTACAATTTCCCATCCGAACCCATATGGATATATTCCGGAATATTCAGGTACGCTGTCTCGGCATTGCCTTCAGCATATCCACCCACACCCTTACCCACAACCGTCGTCACAACACCCGTATTCACATTAACACGGCGAATGGCATGATTCGATTTGTCAGTGACATAGAGGTCGACTCCATTGGAAGCGAGCGCCAAACTGAACGGACCGTTAAACCGTGCCGCCGAACCAACACCATCGGCAAACCCCGCTTCACGGGCACCGGCTATAAAACTGGTCGCACCGGTGGCGATAACAACCTTGCGAACAATATTATTTGAAGCATCAGCGACATACAAAGTTTTCTCATCAGAAGAAAGCGCGATACCGGTAGGGCGATTGAAATAAGCACAGCCCGCCGCGCCGGCGGTAAACGTCGAGGCGCAAGAGGAACCTTCCTGATAACCATTATCTGTGCCAAAGGCATTGATTTCACCCGCACCCGTGATATACGCCGTTTTCCCGGTTGACGTGTTGAGTGAACGGATACGATGATTGTTACGATCGACAATATAGAGTGTTCGACCGTTTGCGGCCATCACAATCTGGGTTGGGTCGGAAAAACGCGCTTCTTCGCCGGTGGCCTCGACATAATTATCCATGGCAAAACCGGCAACAAAACGCGACTGACCGCTGGCCAAATTAAACTCGACAATGCGATGATTGACGGCCATATACATGCGCAGACCATCAGGTGACATCGTCATGGCATGCGGCCTGCCCAGCATTGTCTCCGCACGGCTGCCGTATTCATTCATATAACGATACTTGCCTGCCAATATCTTGGGATTATCACCATCAGCAGCATCAAAACGGTACAAACTGGAACCACCCTCAAACACCATCACCATTTCATCACTGCCTCCGGCCACATTGCGAAAACGAATACCGCTGCCATTATTGAGCATTTCGGTCTCACCCCGATTTTGCAACAGTGTCTTTTGATCCTTCACGCTCGAATTCAGATCAACTTTCCAAATTTCATTGGCCACGCCCTGCTTCCCGGAAGTAACATACAAATCACTGCCGCGTATACCCATGGCGCCAAGACCCTGAAAACCGCCAACCAAACGATTACGCCTGCCCTGGTTTACCGGCACGGACAAACGAAACTCTTCAATGCTTTGATTCCCGGCCATGAGCACCAAAATTCTGTCAGCGTACCAATCAATCTTGGTCGGTGTCGGTAAATTCCCTTCAACAAGGCTCAAATGTTTACCGTCAAGATCCGTCCGCACCACACGGTTATTACCGGTATCAGCTATAAACAGCTCATTGCCGCGGATCATCACATCCTGCGGCCGGCGCAAACCATCGGCGCTGCTTACAATGGTTCTGACGATATCGCCGTAGCCATCGCCGTCAGTATCGGTTGCGGCGGGAATCATACGGAT
>Ga0155625_136_pt3 | contig 16483 bp, 7 predicted proteins | sample RifCSPhighO2_12_FD_107282 | JGI IMG/M metagenome (GOLD analysis project Ga0155625, IMG submission 107282) | Candidatus Kerfeldbacteria bacterium RIFCSPHIGHO2_12_FULL_48_17 | reverse complement strand
GACAAAAACGCCAGCACATCGGCAATCACGCGGCCATATTCCGCCCGACCGCTCTCAAAAGCACACGGCGCAATACACCGACCCATGTGATATTCCAAACACGGTCGCTTGGGCATCACATCGCAGGTCCGGTAAGGAAACAATTTCCGCAACACGCCCAATGTTTCATACACCACCGCTGACGACAAAAACGGCCCGAAATACCGACTGCCATAGCGCGTCACGCGCCGCACCACCAGCACCCTCGGAAATTCTTCCCGCAACGTCACCTTAATATACGAAAAACTTTTATCATCTTTCAAAATAATATTAAACCGCGGCCGGTATTTTTTAATGAAACTCGCTTCGAGCAAAAAAGCTTCCGTTTCCGAACTCACCACCGTGATATCGATATCAGCCGCCTGACTCACCATCAAAGCTTTGTCCGGCACCAGCGAGCGACCCGACTGCCAATACGATCGCACGCGCTTCGCCAAATCTTTGGCCTTCCCCACGTACAAAACATCACCCCGTGCGTCTTTATACACATAGACGCCGGGTTGATGCGGCAGACCAGCTAATTTTTTCTGCAAAACAGAATTCATAGGTTATGCATCATGCAAAGGTACAATACCGGCCGGAGGTGATGGCTTTTTGCGCCGCTGCTCCGCCTTCTTCCGGGCCGCAAAAGTGACAATATTCGTATCCAGATGTGCGCTCTCATAATGAAAATTCTTATGCGGAAAAATATGCGAACGAAAAACGATGAAAAAAATCAGAACCGCCAGCGGCAAAAGGCCCAACATAAAAATCCAAATATACAAATCATCGGAATCAAGCACCTGGACATAAAACGCCGCCACCAACACCGACTGACTTTTCTGTCCGCTCGGATCAACGGTCTGTGCCAAAACATCATGCGGTAAAAAACCGGAGGCAAAACTGACAAAAACAATTTTAACCACAACAAAAAGTGAACTGAGCGCCAACAGCTTATGTGATGTCTGCGCGGGAATGTGACGCAATCTGCGGTGAATATGGGATTTCTTGCGAATATGATATCGCTGCGAATGACGCTGCCAATACACGGTATGATGCTGCACTGGATGCACCAGAACAAAAACGGCGTAAAGAAGGGTTGTGACGAAAAAAGACAGAATCAGCGCACTGACAAAGGGTCGCTGAAAAAAACGAAACAAGATGTGCACAATGGGATTGATATTAATTTTGTCAGCCACCAGCACCAGGGCAACAAGCGACAAAACCAGGACAGCAGAAAAAATAGCACAAAATAGAACGAAGAAACGTTCTACCATGCGTCGGTTACGGAAATAAAATCCGAAACGTGAAAAATGCATGATTTTTACGCTTTTGTTTGTATAGGTTGTAGCAATATTATACCAGTTTTTTGAATTTTCCGCTACATCTATGCTGCTCCCGAAACCACCACAAAACCGAATCAGCCCCGCCCACAAACGGTTGACTTACGCAAAAAAAAGTAGTAGACTGGCGGAAGTTCGTCTAGAGTAAAACCCGCAACCTCATTCCGGATCATAATTTTCAAAATCCGCCTGCGGCTTGTAAAAAATTTCTCGAAATACTAACAGTATTCCTCAAAATTTTTTCCTTCGCCTCGGCAGTATTTTGAAAATTCTGCCTCGAAAGCAGGTTACGGGCTTTGCTCTAAAAATTTTTGTTGTCTCATAACGATCAATTATGGCAGGTGAAAATTCGATCATCATCAAAGGCGCCCGCGTCCACAACCTGAAAAATATCAGCCTGGACATCCCCCGTGACCAGCTCGTCGTCATCACCGGCCTGTCCGGCTCGGGAAAATCTTCCCTGGCTTTTGATACGATCTATGCCGAAGGTCAGCGCCGCTACGTCGAAAGCCTGTCTTCCTACGCCCGCCAATTCCTCGGCCTGATGGACAAGCCTGACGTCGACAGCATTGAAGGCCTCTCGCCCGCCATCTCCATCGATCAAAAAACCACATCCCACAATCCCCGATCCACCGTCGGCACCGTCACCGAAATTTACGATTACCTGCGTTTGCTCTACGCCCGCATCGGCCAACCACACTGCCCCAACTGCGGTGATAAAGTCAGCAAACAAACCACCGAACAAATCCTCGAACAAATTCTGCGCCTGAAAGCGGATACGAAATTTATGCTCATCGCGCAAATTATCCGCGACAAAAAAGGTGAACACAAACACGTCTTTGAAGAAACGCGCAAAGCCGGTTTTGTGCGCGTGCGCGTCAACGGGAATATGATGAGCATCGAAGAAGCACTCGATCTCGTCCTCGATAAGAAAAAGAAACATACCATTGATGTTGTTGTAGATCGCTTGGTTGTTGACAAAGAGCTGCGCAAAAACCGCAGCCGCTTGCACGAATCTCTGGAAACCGCCTTGGATTTGGGTGATGGTATGGTGATTGTGCACGACAGTACCAGCGAAAAAGATCAGCTGTTCAGTCAGCACTTCGCCTGTCCGCGCTGCGGCATCAACCTGCCGGAAATTGAACCGCGCCTGTTTTCGTTTAACAGCCCGCACGGCGCCTGCGTGGAATGCACTGGATTGGGCACCAAGCTCGAAGTCGACGCTGAACTGATCATTCCCAATAAAAATTTGAGCATCAATCAGGGTGCCATCAGACCCTGGTCACGCACGTCTTCGAATCAGGGCTGGATGCTGCGGATTCTGGCGACAGTGGCGGCCAAATACGGTTTTTCTTTGGACGAACCGGTGAAAAAAATGACCGCCGCGCAACTGAAGCTGGTGTTTTACGGCACCGGCGAAGAATCTTTCGACGTCAACAGCGGCATGAACTCGACATCCAAAATCCGTGAATTTGTGACGACGTATGAAGGCGTGATACCGAATTTGGAACGGCGCTACAAAGAAACCGAGTCGGAATATATCCGCTCGGAAATCGAACGCTACATGCGCGTCTTTGATTGTCCGACGTGTCACGGGAAACGGTTGAACAAAATTGCACTGGCCGTAACGATTCGCGGCAAATCCATTTCTGACACGACGGGGTTGAGCATTGAAGAAGCGCAGGCATTTTTTGAGGGGTTTGTGGTTGGTGGTGCGGGTGCTGGCGCGAAGGGTGCTGGCGCCAAAAACGCGGCCGGCAAAGGTGGTGCCAACTCCGGCGGCAACAGCATGGCAAAAAATAATGTCTACGTCATGTCCGTACGCGAAGCCAAAATTTCGCATCAGATCATGAAAGAAATCCGCGAACGCCTGACTTTTTTACATAATGTAGGTCTGGATTATTTGACTTTAGATCGCGCTGCTTCGACTTTAAGCGGCGGTGAAGCGCAACGCATTCGTCTGGCCACGCAAATCGGTTCATCTTTGGTCGGCGTTATCTATATCCTCGATGAACCCAGCATTGGCTTGCACCAACGCGACAACTCCAAACTCATAGACACACTCAAAGCGCTGCGCGAATTAGGCAATACCGTGATCGTCGTCGAGCACGATGAAGAAACGATTCGCTCCGCTGATTATGTTATTGACGTGGGGCCTGGTGCCGGCAAACACGGTGGCGAAATTGTTGCCCTTGGCACACCTCAGGAAATTATTAAAAATAAAGCGTCATTGACCGGTCAATATCTGAGCGGCAAAAAATTCATTGAAGCGCCGCACAAGTACCGCCGCGGCAACGGCAAATATATTGAAATCCGCGGTGCCACCGCCCACAACCTACAAAATATCAACGTGCGCATTCCGCTGGGAAAATTAGTGTGCATCACCGGCGTTTCCGGCAGCGGCAAATCGACGTTGATGACCGATATTCTCGCCCGCGCGTTGTCACAACATTTTCATAATGCCAAGGATATTCCCGGCAAACACAAAGAGCTGCGCGGACTGGAATATCTCGATAAGGTGATTGATATTGATCAGTCGCCGATCGGCCGTACTCCCCGCTCCAACGCCGCCACCTACACCGGCGTGTTTACCTACATTCGCGATCTGTTCACGCAGGTGCCGGAAGCGAAGATGCGCGGCTACAAGGCCGGGCGTTTCAGTTTCAATGTGAAGGGTGGCCGCTGCGAAGCCTGTCAGGGCGATGGTGTGACCAAAATTGAGATGCACTTCCTGCCGGACGTGTATGTGGATTGCGACGAATGCAAAGGCCGCCGCTACAACGAGCAGGCTTTGGAAATTCATTACAAGGGGAAAAATATTTCCGAGGTACTGAACATGACGGTCGAAGATGCGACGAAATTTTTCAGCAATATTCCGATTATTCATGAAAAGTTGAAGACGCTGTTTGAAGTGGGTTTGGGCTATATTCAGCTGGGACAGAATGCGACGACGCTGAGTGGTGGTGAAGCGCAGCGTGTGAAGCTGGCGACGGAATTGTCACGGCGCTCGACGGGAAAGACGTTGTATATTTTGGATGAGCCGACGACGGGTTTGCATTTTGATGATGTGAAACGGTTGCTGCACGTGCTGAGCAAGCTGGTGGATAAGGGCAACAGTCTATTGATTATTGAACACAATTTGGAAGTTATTAAATCTTCGGACTGGGTGATTGATCTGGGTCCGGAAGGTGGCAATCACGGTGGTTTGCTGGTGGCCGAAGGTACGCCGCGTGATGTGGCCAAGGTAAAAAAGAGTCACACGGGGAGGTATTTGGCCAGGGCGTTGAAATAGTTTGGTGCGCTATATATGGAGGCGCCGCGCCCGAAAAGCTGCTCTTTTGGGCGATTTTTTTTGTTGGGCGCCAAACAAAAAGGAGGGGGGCTTGTAATAAAATGTTTTTTATATTACTATGTGCCTAGTTCATTGACAACAATTTAAAACCCCGGATCTTTGGATCGATACCGACCTTCCCAGAGCTAAAGACATTTGATACCTGTAATCACACCGACATTTCTAAACATAAAGACCAGTGCACCTAAGTCGCTCCACCGACATTCTTAGAGATAAAGACGTAGGGCATGAGAATGACACCGACCGCATGAAACGTAAAGACTGAAGCGCCCAGCAACCCACCGACCGTATAAAAGGTAAAGACCATCAGGCGAGCCGTCCACACCGACAGTATGGTATCTAAAAGACGCAATGTCAATCAATCGAGCTCCGACTTCCTGAGTAAAGACAATCTCGCAAGAGTAAAATAACGACGTTCCCAGACATAAAGACTCCATTGCATATTAGTAACCCCGACATTCCTGAATTCCTGATGTAAGACATACATCGTTTGGACCTACACCGACATTCATAAAGATAAAGACACCCTAGAGACGGATGAACACCGACCTAACGACAAGTAAAGACATACCGCCATACTTCTTGCACCGACTTTAAGAGGGATAAAGACTCAGCCAGCTCACCTTTACACCGACTGTATAAAATATAAAGACAAGCGAGCTTTTGACCGACACCGACTGCATGAGACCTAAAGACGCGACAGCTTTCAGGCGACACCGACTTTTCTTGAGATAAAGATTCCCACAAGAGTTTCCACCGACCATATTAAGAGATAAAGACCCAGTTGCAAAGACAATGCACCGACTACATGAGATACAAAGACTTATAAAAAGCACTGCCGACGCCGACTGTTCTAAATATAAAGACTACTCTTGCTCGGAAAGCCACCGACTGTGTAAAAATTAAAGACTTTGTTCATAAATCACTTCACCGACATTCCGAGGTATAAAGACAAACACATCTGGTTTGAACATCGACGTTCCTCAATGTAAAGACTTGCATATATAAAAAGAATACCGACGCTATGAAGCCTAAAGACCAAGTGAATAATGTGGATTACCGACGGTAAAAACCTAAAGGCAACTCGCATTCGTACTTACACCGACCATATGAAATATAAAGACATTTGTTCATAAATCACTTCACCGACATTCCTTAAAATCGATCATTTTGACTTGGAAAGAACTATTTCTTTCCAAGTTTTATTTTTAGAAAAAATCTCTCAAAATGAAAAGAGATGCCACATATAATGACACCTCTCTTCAAAGAACCAAATCACCTCCTTTGCGAAACTGAATCTAAAAAACTATTTTACTTCTCAAATTATTGTGCCGAGCTCTGTTCTTCCACCCTTGATCTCTCCAGTTTCTTCAGCTTCCACTCAGCCATAAGTTCAGCCAGCCTCACATAAACAAGCTTCTTACCACTCATCCCTTCCTTATCAGCAATGTAACCAATAAGGGCAAGGACAACGGCTGACTGCTCACTGGAGTGATCGAAATTCCCACACCCGACCCGCGGGCAGATGAAAAGAGCACTGCGACCAAATCTCTCTTCAAAAACTTTATCAAAGCGATAACGACGGTGACGACGTCCCAGTACGAATCTTTCATACGCCGCGGCCGGCCGACCTTTGCGATCAAACATGGGGGGTCTCATAAAATCCCTTACCATTTTTTTGAACGTTTCGATGTCAGGACGAAAGCCTTTTTCCAGTTGCTGAGGACTGAAACCATATACCTTTTCTCCTGAGGATTCGATGAGGAAGGTTACAATGGACCGGTTCCAGTCCAGCACCACGCCACTCTCCTGCACACGATTTACTTCCCGCATCCCCAACTGAAACCACCAACCACACTTCAGACAAAACTGGCTTGATCCAGCTGCCTGAACCTCAAAGGCTATCTGCTGCTCTTCCTTCTTCGAGAAAGCTCCTCCCCATAAGGTATCCTGAGCGCTGCTTTCTCTCTTTTTTTTGTCTACACCATTTTTTCCACCCTTCTTGGGCAGAACATCAGCCTTTTTGAGATCCTTCTGAAATGCACGCAGCCACTGCCCCACCAGACCGGATGAACCCACCGATTCCTCATGCACAACTTTAGCTCGGTACTTGATCATCAATGCATGATAGAAATTCCAGTAGCAACCGCGGAGGCTTTTGCGAATGCGCTCCTGCTGACGAAATGTGCCCTTACGGAGTGGCTGGAAAACCGGCTCCTTAAGAGACTTGCTGGCGACTTGCTGAAGCGCCATAAGCTGAGTATCTTCATGCACACCCAACCTCTGCACCTCATACCCATCGCCGTCAACCGTCACAATCGCGAAACCAACGCCAGATCGCTCTCCAGCATCAAGACCGAGGTAGGTCTTCCCGATGAAGGATTCCTCTTTCTCAGGAATAATGGGCGTCAGCTTGAAAGGTTGATCTGCCGTCACCCTGAATTCACCAACACGACCCAAGATAGTCGTCAGATTCTTCAAATCGAAAGCGACTGAACTCACAGACTGACAACTGACCGACGTTTCCGCCAGTTCAATGGTCAGTGGTGTATCTTCGGGAAGATACAACAACCCCTCCAGGTACTTCAACTCCGGCCAGGAACTTCTCACCCGGAACACAGGATGAGCAGGATCGGGAATAGGTTCAAAGCCGATGTTACTAGCAACACCCTTCTTTGGTTTTGCCAGAACCACCATTTTGGAAGAGGATCCTGGATGGTTACTCATCGCCGCCAGTTTACACGGCAACTTGAAGCCAAAGAGATGATCGTAAAAACCGGCCATCGTCTTCAGTTCCTGAGTTACCGGATCCGTCAAGAGTTTGCCAGCAAATGCATCCAGCGTAAGATCCAGAAAACGACGCGACAAACCGGTAGGTGTATCGAGGCGCTCCTGAAAGTTGTTGGAATTTTTCTTTTCCGGATCTGAAGGGTTTAGAGGTAGGTAAACCAACTGGAAGAGCCTATTTGGCGAGCCTGTCGTTTTGACGCTGTAAGACGTCATCACCGACTTACGCCTCAGCAACAATTCCAGCTGGCGCAGTTCCGAAAAGAGATAGCCATTGAGAAAAATCGGCACCTCAAATCCGAAAATCTCCAAGGGAAGATCAATGGCTTTTCGTGCTTCCACATACTCCTGAACACAAGGATTGTTCATCCAGTCTTCCAGCTTCACGACAAGTTTCGCATCCCTGATCCAGAACAGCAGATTTCCCAGCAACTGATGCAGCCGTAAAAAATCTTCCCGCTCGTGTCCTTTCAGATTTTTCCATTCGAATCCAAGAGTTTCGCGGAGACGAATAGCCAAGCCTTCACATGCTGTATAAACATCCGCTGGGACACTGAGTGGAATAACAGTCTGCCATTGCTTTCTTGGATCCTGACATGACTTGAAGATAATATCATTTCCTCCAAGTCCGAAAAAATCAACGAGTGGACGACAGACATCAGCCAGCAGCTTCAGAAACTTCTCAGTCTGGAGATCCCGCTTATAGACCGTAAGCATTGCTTGCAGTCTTTGACGCAAAAAACTTTCATTGAACTGATAAAGGGCGCCTGGAGATTCAACCAACTGATTCACCACCTTCTGCCATTGCTTCACCATCCCATCAAACCACACAGGGGCCGAGCGCAAACGCGTCCAATCCTCGGGAATCCTCTCTGCCATAAATCGTGGCACATGTTTCGGATTCTCAAGAAAATTCCGGAAAAGGTTGTTTGCTGTGAACAAATAGCCTTCCTCTGGCTCGCCCGGTAGCTCCCATGCAACGATCTCTTTCGTCTTCTTATCTATCTTTGGAATACGAGGAAAGATGGAAAGCAAAAATTCCCTATCCTTATCTCGATCCAAAGACTCGAGTAAATCCGGCAGAAATCCCGCTACAGACTTGTGTATCATAATGTAACTTCGAACAGCCTCGGACATATGCGTCATCTCAATCTCAGGATCCAAAACCTTAGTCCGCAACGCCGGTAATTGTTCCATTAACTTCCGATACTGACTCAACAGCTGTGGATGATAGCCTCCTTTCTCTTCCACATAGCTAATGAGCATGGTGGCATGTTGAATATCACTCTTGATACTTTCCAGAAGTTCCCGCGTCTCATTAAAAAGACGGAAGAAATTCGACGACCAGCTTTTCAGCTGACCATGGAGAAACATACGATGACCACTCCATTCTCCGGCAAATTTTGGCTTTGGTAATCTTTTGACTTTTTCGGCCAGCAAATCCAATCGTTCGCGCAGTACATCTTCCTTCCCCTGCCAGCCAACATAAGACCCAAGCATAAACTGAAAAATCTGTTCAAAACCATCACCCTGCAGGTTCTTCAAAAAAGTGCCGAGCAAGGAATTCATTCCATTGCCTTTTTCTTCCTCAATGCCAACATACTCGAGGCAATCTTCCGCCGTGTCGGTACTCATTTTGTCACGCAGCAAGGTAAGTCGCTGAACCAGAAAATCAGCAATGGAGCCGAAACCTCGGGTATACAACTCAGGAACAAGACAAACACATAATTCAAGCGGTTTCTGTTTTCCCGCCGTTTCATTTTCAGGATCTTCTTCTGTGACAGCTTTGGGGTCTTTTATAAGAGGTATAGCAAAAAAATCCGCCTTCAACATTCTCTGTTCCTCATGATCCTTGCTATCCCAGATATCATTTGCCAGCTTCTGGATACTCTGTTTCTCATCTGAAGAAAGCTGACCAATGAAGCATGTCTCCACATCGGCGGCATAGTTCTCAACTCTGTTTTCTCTTTTACCAATCTTTCTGATTTCAACAGAAAGTATCCTTTCCGCAGGTTCAACCTTCAAGCGACCCGCAAGAAAAAAAGGTGACTGCTCCAAAACCTTACGAAAAGGTGAAACCTGATCAGAATTGAATTTTCCCAGCGTGATTTTCAACGCATTCGCTGATGGTGAGAAAAACATCCCTAAACGCAGGGTATCCAACCAAAAATCCACAACCGAATACACCTGGGTTCCTTCGTCTTTCTCCATAAGATCCACTATTTCCTTCTGCCCAAAAAGGTGCAGGTTGTCGTGCCGAATTGCTTCAGCAAGTTCTTCAACCGCGCCTTGAACCGGGGAAACCAATGGATATTTGACTGTCTTCACTAATTCAGAACCTTTGCCTCGAAACAGAAGTCTCAAGGCAGCAACTTTCAGACTGTTCAGAATTCTCTTCATTTTTTCAACCTCCTGCCCTCATCTAAAGGGCTTTGCATGGTTTTTGATAATGTCGGTTTTCAAAGTTCTTATAAATGAAATAATAAAATCTTATAGCTTTACCGCTATTTTCTTTATTACCTCGGGCGAAATATAGTATACATCTATATTTTTGTCAAGACGTAGCGAAAATAAAAAAATTTGAATAAAAAAAGGCCCCATCAAAGTAGACAGAGCTCAGGGAATAAAGACTAAAGCGCACTTTGGGCCCAGAAAAGTTCTTATTAAGAACTCTAAAGACTAAGGCCTCTCGCGCTCAGACTTCCCTTTGCTGCTGTTTCCTCTAACAGGGGACCCTAACTTAGCAAAGTTCAATTATATTGTCAAGGACAGAGACAAAAAAACAATTTTTTTGGCTTAATTAAGACTTTTTCAGGAGCTTTTTGGCCTCTGACACACAGGCCCTGAATTTCTTGCCGGAGATATAGGCTTTGATAAGCCACCCCGGAATCGCCTTCCCTGCGAAACGTTTAAACTGGCCTGACATCAGGAAAATAACTCCCAAATCCTCCGGACTGCGGATATTCCGGCCACGCACCTGAAGTAACTGCCGCATAACCCGCCAGGTCCAAACACCCCACCTCTTATTTCCCATCCGCTCTTCTTCGAAATCTGCGAGTGGATCTCCCTGCACCGGATAACCAGGCCGCAGAAAAAAAATCACCGGAGCAGTCTGCTTATCGAAGTTCAGGCCATGAGAACAGTTGGCTGCCGTTCCCACAAACACCTCCCCTTCACCAGCCTGAAACCTTGCAATAGCCTCGCGCGCCGAAACACCATTTCCATAGGTGAGCATTTTGAGACTGTATTCTTCAACAATTTCCAGAAACCTTGAACGCTCCTCATTGGAAATGACCACCACCAGACTCCGATGACCTTGATCCGCAAATTCACGAGCTGACTTAGCAATCAGACGCATCATCCGATCTTTGTCGCCTGGTTTGACCGATTTCACAGCCAAGTTGGCAACGTCATCGGGCATGAAGATACGGGAGTTCTCCACCGGAAAATCAGAGTTCATGGTATAAAACGAACCTTCAATTCCGGTATCGTAGGCAAAGTCACTATACTCACCGATAGTGGCTGTATATGCCAGGGTCCGAGGCGAGAGAATCCGCCTAATGAGAGGCGGCATGTACCAATTGCAGATATTAATGACACACCGAACTTTCTTCTTCCCTGGAAGATCATCCGGTCCTTCATAATATGCATAGAGGTAATTAAGGGCCCTACGGTCACCCTCAGGCAAGGCATAGGCAAGCGAAACGGCGTATCGTTTCAGATCATTGGCAACCACAGTCAGCTGATTCAGCACTTCACGCGAATTCTCTGCATCAATCTTTCCGTCTTTGATGAGGGCATTTATACGCCTTTTCAGTTTTCTGGTGTCGAACTGAGGAACTACCTCGAGGAGCTCACTGATTTCGTGTTTCTTCAAAAGCGTAGGCTTTTGAGGAGACTTGACTCCGACAATTCTAACCACGGCGTCATAAAATTTCTGCATGAGATCCGCTTCACCATCCATCCCACTTTGCCGCATCATCGTGACGCACTGACTCAGGTGCCAATCACTGACTTTCGTGGAGAGCGCCCGCCGAAAAATTTCAGCCAGCTCATCCGTTTCGTCAATAACCAGTCCTCCAGGCAGCGGCCACTCATGAATGAGTTGAGTGAAAAGATAAAAAGAAGCGGTACAGACAATGATTCGAGCCTTCTGAGTCAGCTGCTTCGCCTTATACTTCACCAAATAATACGGACATGGCTCAGCACCAGATTCTTGCGTAGTTCCATCATCCTGGTTCACCCGATGCTTGCATGGTAGAACCAAACAGGGAATCTGATCGGCTGTAAACGTTTCTTTCGGCTGGTAATACAGACAATCATATTCATTCCGGCCATACACACCAAAGGTGATATCTGGGAACATTTCACACACCTGCTTTACCAGCGCCTTATTAGGCACGATGTAAAACAGCGGAGCTGTAGGAATCTCGCCTTCCTGCATCTTGTGATGCAAAGTAAGGAGATACACGATCCCAATGACCGTCTTCCCAGATCCGGTAGGAAGTTCAAGGATGGTTTTACCCACACCTTCTTTCCGTAGGACACTTCGAATTAATTTGAAAGCCTCGGATTGATTATGATGCATGGTGGGATACGTATCGTAGGGCCACCATTTCTCAAAATCAAAAATCCATGGCTCGGCGGAAGGGTTAGATGTTTCGTCAGAGACTGCATTTTCTTGATGTTTCTGATGTTTCATGATGTTACACCCTTTTTGGGTTGATGAGGTCTAAAACCTCAAGTTTAAGATAAAAAGAACACTTTTGTTGTGCTTAGCCCACCTTTCGATGCACTAAGCACCCATAGTAATAAAGGATAACCAATAAAAAGTCAAATTTTGCTCAAAATAAAAACTTGGAAAGAAGAATGTCTCTTTCCAAGTCAAAATGATCGATGCTGGGGCGGAATAATGTCGGTGACACATGTTGGAGCGCTTGTCTTTATGTCTTGGAATGTCGGGGGTCTGGAGGTTTTGGCTAGTCTTTACGTCTTGGAATGTCGGGGACGGGCAAAGATTCTTGGGTCTTTACGTCTTGAAATGTCGGTGACGTTTTTCATTGCATTTCGTCTGTATACCTAGGAACGTCGGTGATTCAGCGTGTTCCCTATGTCTTTACCTCTTGAAGGGTCGGTGCACAAATGTTAGCCTCTCTGTCTTTAGGCCTCGGAATGTCGGTGCATAGCATGGAGTCACTAGTCTTTACATCTAGGGACGTCGGTGTGGCCTGGATATCTGGCTTGTCTTTAAGTTTTATTTAGTCGGCGGATCCTGATTCCTACTTTGTCTTTAGACTAACACTGTCAGCATTTGCATTGCACTTTCAGGTCTTTAGATTTCATACATTCACAGTCGGTGTGAAAAAGACTATTCATTGTCTTTACATAAAGGAATGTCGGTGAAACACTACTCTTACCACGTCTTTATTTCTTAAGAATGTCGGCGTTCAAACAAAGCGACGGGTCTTTATATCTAGTACAGTCGGCGGTTTCCCCGATAATGATAGTCTTTATATCTAGGAACGTCGGTGCGCAACGCATGGAAAACAGTCTTTATCTCTGATACAGTCGGTGTCAGACAAACAAGTTACCAATCTTTAGGTTTGATATAGTCGGTGAGGGTAGTGCGGCGGTGAGTCTTTAGGTTCACACGAGTCGGTGTGGTGCACGTGGTCGGACGTCTTTATTCCTTATACAGTCGGTGCAAGAAGATCTAGGGCGAGTCTTTATATCGGGAATGTCGGTGTTTTGGGGTTGAGCGACAGTCTTTATATCGGGAATGTCGGTGCAGCGACTCAGGTGCACTTGTCTTTACCTCTTAAAATGTCGGTGAATTTTGGGACCACAACGGGTCTTTATATCGAGGAACGTCGGTGCATTATGGTTTATCCAAAGTCTTTATGTCTAGAAACGTCGGTATCGCCTGAAAGCTGTCGCGTCTTTATATCTAGAAATGTTGGTGTTATGACATGATACGTCAGTCTTTAACTACTCAGGGTCGGTGGAAAGCTGTCGCCAAAGAGTCTTTAAATCCTTATGGTATAGGTGTGCCTTACCTATTTTCGCTTTAAAGTAAGCAAAATATTGTTAAGGAACTAGGCCTATAGTAGTATAAAAAACATTTTATTTCAAGTCCCTACAAGAGAGAACTATGGAAAATCAAAAAAAACGATTTTATAAAGAGCACAACAGGCATCATAAAATTCTCCTTTAAAAATTGGCCCGCAACCTACAGCGGGCAGTGATACATGAATCGAGAACCAAAATAAGGTGTCCGAAATATAGTAAAAATGGTCAAAAATATCAATTTTCTGACATTTTGGCTAATATAAAGCATTTATAGTAGAATGCATTGACTAAATCCGCATTTTAATATATAATGAGAGGAGTATAATCATCTAAATCATATATACTATGCGGATTAGCAGAGACCTTCAGCCTATTATTGAAAAACACCTTTTCAAAAAAAAGGTTATTATTATCTATGGCGCCAGACAGGTAGGTAAGACAACTATCCTCAAAGCCCTTGAGGAAAAGCTTGCGAGCCACACCTCTCGCTACCTCAACTGTGATGAACCGGACGTTCGCACCGCTCTTACCGACAAAACTTCGACCGAACTCAAGGCCTATCTGGGAGATGCAAACATTATCTTCCTTGACGAGGCGCAAAGAGTAAAAAATATCGGACTGACACTGAAACTACTTGTTGACAACTTTCCGGAAATGCAGATTATCGCCACCGGATCATCTTCTTTTGATCTCGCTAATCAGATCGTTGAGCCGCTCACAGGAAGAAAATATGAATTTATCCTCTATCCCTTTTCACTGGAAGAACTCAGGCAGATACAGAATATACAGGAAGAAAAAAGAACACTGGAACAAAGAATGATTTTCGGTATGTATCCGGAAATTGTCCTCAAATCATCGGAAGCTGAGGAATTGCTGCGCAATATCACCAGAAGTTATTTATATAAAGACATTCTGGCATTTCAGAACATCCGCAATCCTGAAGTACTCGACAAACTCCTGCAGGCGCTGGCACTCCAGATAGGTAAAGAAGTTTCCTACCGGGAACTGTCCAACCTGCTCAATATCGATCAAAAAACCGTGGCTAATTATATAGGCATTCTTGAGAAGGCTTTCATTGTTTTTACTTTGAAACCATACAGTCGAAACATTCGCAACGAACTCAAAAAACTGCGGAAAATTTACTTCTATGATCTCGGCATTCGCAACGCACTCATTAATAATCTCAATCCTCTCTCCTTACGCGAAGATGTCGGGGGGCTCTGGGAAAATTTTCTCCTCGTAGAAAGAATGAAAAAATTGGAAAATACTGAAAATTCGGTAAACAGATATTTCTGGCGCACGCACCAAAAGGCAGAAATTGATTACTTGGAAGAAAAAAATGGAAAACTCAGGGCATTTGAATTCAAATGGGGGAAAAAATCAGCCCGAGCGCCAAAGGCATTCAGCGATGCCTACCAAGACGCAAAATTCCAGGTGATATCAAAAGACAACTACGAAATATTCATCTAACACCGCCACCATTCTACTATTTTGGCTAAAATAAAATTGAAATTTAAGCTGCTATATGCTAAAATACAGCCATGTACAATTGGAATATTGACCTCACAGAGCTAAAAAAAAATAAAGAAAAATACACTATCTGGAAACTCGAACAGATGGTAAATTTTGGCTTGGGTGGAAAAAAAATCAAGCGAAGTCAACTGAAAAAGTACTGGGATAGGCTGGACCTCGACCCAGGTAAGAAAAAATTTTTATCTTTTCTCCTATGGGGCCAACAATCCTGACAACCAACCAAAGCGCTCTCCTTCAGCAGCTATCACAAGAAAAACTCATCCGGGAAAAATTTTATCTTTCCGGTGGCACCGCTCTCGCAGAATTTTATCTGCATCATCGGTTATCCGAAGATTTGGATTTCTTTTCGGAAAAAGAATTCGATTCTACGGATATTTTTACTATACTCAAAAAAATACAGAAAAAGGTAAAATTTAAAAAGATAGATTTTCAGCAGAGCTTCAACCGGAATCTGTTTTTTATCCATATCGACAAGGATGTTATCAAAACGGAATTTACCTACTACCCCTTTCCGATTATACAAAAGGGCTTGAAAACAAACGGTCTGAAAATTGACAGCCTGTTAGACATTGCCGTCAACAAAGTATTTACCATGTATCAAAAACCACGTTCACGGGATTTTATAGACCTGTATTGTATTCTCCAAAAAAAAGAATGGACATTCGATGATCTGATAAAAAAGGCCAAGATAAAATTTGACTGGCACATCGACCCAGTACAAATGGGAAGCCAACTATTAAAAGTGACCGAATTAAAAGACCTACCAAGAATGAAAATAAAAATTGACCAAAAAATATGGCAAAATTTCTTCTTGGATATAGCAAAAAGACTCTCACCTAAAATTTTTAAGCCCTGATTTTTCAAACAATAAAAAAACGGGTACTCCGGCCAAGAAAAAACAGCAAAAATCCAACTCTGAAAATCTGCTATAATAGGAGCATGAAACCCGCTTGTCGCCCCCAACTCGAGCACGCCATCACCGCCACCATGAGCTACTTTGACCTCATGGAATTTCCGCTGACCGCCGGTGAACTCCAGCGCTGGCTGTGGCAACACACCACCACGCCCGCCGAACTCACTGCCGCCCTCGCCACTCACCCACACATCACTCACACCGATGGCTTTTATCACCTCAAAAACCGCTCCCACCTCGTCCCCCTGCGCCTGGCCCGCTACGGCCTCACCGAAACCAAACTGCGCAAACGGCATCATTACCTGCGCTGGCTGGCCACCCTCCCCCACGTCCAGGCCATTCTGATTTCCGACTCCATCGGCCTGCACAACGCCCGCGTAAGCAGCGACATCGACATCGCCATCATCACCACTGAACACAAAATTTGGTCAACCCGTTTCTGGGCCGCCTTTCCGGCTCAGACCCTCG
>Ga0155625_144_pt3 | contig 17396 bp, 16 predicted proteins | sample RifCSPhighO2_12_FD_107282 | JGI IMG/M metagenome (GOLD analysis project Ga0155625, IMG submission 107282) | Candidatus Kerfeldbacteria bacterium RIFCSPHIGHO2_12_FULL_48_17 | reverse complement strand
TGGCGGCTCGCAAGAAAGAAGTGGCCAAGCCTGAGGCAGCAGCGCCCAAAGCTGACGCCAAGGCAGAAACAGACAAGCCAGTTGCTGAGAAAAAAGCTGAACCGGCTCCGGATGCCAAATCAGAAAAAAAGGCGTAAAACCTCGGTTTTAGCGCTTACTTGACACAAATTAATAAATTGGTCATAATGCCATTGTTACGCTGGGCTTTGTTGTAACTTTACGCCTACCCTACTCTTGCGTAGGTGATCAAAGGTCGAAAACCATAACAATCACCCATCGAACAGCTAAGAAACCTTTATACGTTTTAACTCCACCACCATGAGTGAACAATACCAAGATCAGGCGTTCGTAGATTTTGTTGTCAGAGCCATTGTTGACAATCCGGATGCCGTATCAACCGAAAGAACCGTAGACGAGATGGGCGTTCTCATTACCCTCAAAGTCGATCAAAAGGATCTCGGACAAGTGATTGGCCGTCAGGGTCAAACTGCTAAGTCCATCCGCACTTTGCTCCGCGTTGTTGGCGCAAAGAATCAGGCCCGCGTGAACCTGAAGATTTATGAACCGGAAGGCTCCCGCAAAGGTGGCCCCCGCCGTGAACGTGACTCAAGAGACTCCCGTGATTCACATGACTCGCGCGACTCGAGAGATTCCCGTGACTCTCGTGATGCAGCCCCTGAGGCTCTCCAGGGTGGTGACTCCGGACTTGATGATCTCAAGTTGTAAAATTTTTTCTCTGAATGGAGAACCGACAAACCCCGCCAAACGCGGGGTTTTTGGTTGGTGTGCATTGACAGCTGCTGTATTCCGTAGTATGTTTTGGCCACTTTTGCATTCAGAGTGAATGCTCTTTGAAAAACTTTCTCAAACCGCCAAGGAGGACAAGACCATGGCCAGATCAAAAAAATCCAAGAAAATTTCCTTTCAATCCCAGAAAAACATTACCCCCACCCTAGCCGTTCGGCAAACAAAAATTTCTGAACCCGTATCTGAACAAGGAACGCAATGGCGATACGTCACCATTGGTATGACAATCGCCGCCTTTTTCATCCTGATGCCTCATTTATTCTGTGACAGCGCGCCACAAGAGCCGCTTCTTCTGACGGAGGAAACCTGCCGGAATCCTCTCACGTATTCCGCTCTCCTGGAGAGTTTGGAAGACATCAACGTTCCTCAATCTCCGGGATCAGTCACCAAAGCCGAGGCCGATCTCTTATTTTACGCATTGGCTCGACAATTTCAGAAACTGGTGGCGGCTATGCCGGACCGCACAACCTGCCTGAAAATGGCTGCAGATATGAGGGACGGCAAACTCGTCGTTGACTTTTTTCGGCGCGAAAACGATGACACGTTTGTTGTTCTTGGACAACGTGACGGTAAGCCACTGATTGCTGTCAACCCCGTTGCTTTAGCGCACCTCCGTGGCGATGAAGATAAAATTTTGCAGTTCATCATTGCTATCCAGAAATTTTATGGCTATACAACCTTCTGGAAGAAGAATGATGAGGTAGTGGATAGGCTATTGCGTACCCAGATGCTCACATCCCAGGAGGACTGCGATCTTTTTCTGCAGGTGCGGCTCAATGAATTGAAGGGCTTGTGCGAAATTCTGCGAGTCGTCCCCTACAGATCTCATATCAGAAATCTTTATGGGGACATCTGCAATGGCACCACCCACCAGCAAGAAATTTTTGTCTTGTATATGGACAAAAAACTATATGCTCAAGCGGATTGTAAAATCCTGCTTGACCGCGACGCGCCTCCCTGATTTTTCCTGCCCTTTGTAAATAGCCCCGGAACGTTAGCGTTTCGGGATTATTTATTTGTCTATTTTTTTCGGGCGGTATACTATGGAGGATATGGAATCCCAACCTATGTCAGACAACCACATTAAAATCGGCTGTACGGTGTTCATCATCCGCGATGGCAAAGTCCTAATAGGCAAACGGAAGAATACCTTTGGCGCCGGCGATTATGGCCTGCCGGGCGGTCATCTTATGTACGGCGAAAAACTCGTAGATGGCGCCCGGCGTGAACTGCTTGAGGAAACCGGTATTACTGATGGCACGTTGCGTTTCAGCGCCGTGGTTGATGACCCCCGGCTGACTGAGAAAGAACCGCAGCACTATATACATGCTGCTTTCACGCTGGAAGACTCAAAGCAAGAGCCGCGTCTGATGGAACCGGATAAATGTGCCGGCTGGGAATGGTTTCCGCTGGAAAGGATTCCGGAAAATATTCTCATCGGCCACCGTCCGATTTTCAAAACCTTTTTTGCCAAAACTACCTACCTACATTAATTATATTCGGAGCTAGCCGTATATATTCTCTCCTTTGACATTACTGAGAAAGCATGCTATTCTAAAGTAAGATTATCTTACTAATTACAATTTTATGAACGTACGAGTCACCAGCCTCTCTTCAAAGGGGCAAGTCGTCATTCCCAATGATATTCGAGAAAAACTTAGCCTGACTCCCGGGTCCAATCTTTTGGTACTTACTGATGGTTCGAATCTCCTCCTTAAGCCTATCAAGGCTCCGAAAATGAAGATATTTACCAGGCTTATGAAACAAAGTCGCAAACTTGCTTCGAAAAATGGCATAAAGCAGCGTGATGTTAATAGTATTATCAAATCTGTAAGAAATGAAAGTCGTTCTTGAAATGAGTCAGAGGTGGATTCTTTTTATCACAGAACATTCGCAGGTTGTGAAAGATAAAAAGATTGTACATCTATCGCGTGACACGAAAGACGATAAATTTATTAATACTGCGCTGGTCGGTAATGCTGATTTTCTCATTTCTGGCGATGATGATCTTCTGACCCTCAGGGATATAAGTCCAGTCAAAATTATTACTGCGATAGAATTTATAAAAATCTTGAAAAAAGTAAAATAGTATTATGAAATTTACCTTTCTCACTATATTCCCCCACATCTTCGACTCGTACTTGGGCGAAAGTATTCTCAAACGTGCCCAGGCCAAAAAGCTGGTGGAGTTTACGGCGATTGATTTGCGCGATCATTCGGAAAATAAACACCGCCGGGTGGATGATACGCCGTACGGCGGTGGCCCGGGCATGGTGATGCAGGTGGGGCCAATCGTGAAGGCCGTGAAAGCGCTGCCGCCGGTAAAAAATCGCAAAATCGTGCTGCTCAGTGCCAAAGGCAAAAACTTTTCGCAGGCCGTAGCCCGGCGTTATGCCAAACTTGATGAGCTTGTGCTGATTTCCGGCCGCTATGAAGGCGTTGATGAACGCATCCTGAAATACATCGACGAAGAAGTTTCGATTGGGGATTATGTGCTGACCGGTGGTGAGTTGGGCGCGTTGGTGATTGCCGATGCCGTGACTCGCCTGCTGCCCGGGGTACTGGGTGATGATGAATCCAGCCGCGACGAATCACACACGCAAAAAGGGGTGCTCGAATATCCGCACTACACCCGTCCGGAAACGTGGGACAGTCACACGGTGCCGCAGGTGCTGCTTTCCGGCGATCATAAACGGATTTTGGAGTGGCGCGAGAAACATAAAAAACGAAAGAAGTAATTGCCACCGGAATGATAGAAAATTTACCAATTGAAAAAGAGGTTCTCAGTTGAGCACCTCTTTTTCCTAAAGAACGCCTAGCCTTTAGCTTCTTCTTCAAAAAGAATCATCTTCATTGAAACCCCTTTCGTTTGGTTTGTTTTTTATTTGTCGCTAACCTCAACCAACGACAAATTTTTTCTGTCAGAATGGAGATAGGAAAAATATCTTCCCCATGGTTTTATATCATATACTGCTCCCTTTATCGAAAATGAATCAAAATTTTTTCCACCGTCGCCGCTATAAAAAAACTTCGTTACTGTTGGATCCTCCTCATCTTCTTTGGTTCTTAAATTTGTCCATACAATCTTCCCCTCTTTCATGTGAAAATTCTCCGGATAGCCACAGTCCTTTCCCATTGATTCATTCCCCAGCATAAGTTCACTTCTATCTTTCTCTGTGCCCGCCATGTACATGACGCACAATGGCATTCCCTGGATCATGGTACATCTTTTCACCATTTCCTTAGCCTTTGGATACGACCATGATTGGTCCTGGTAAAATATAGTTATGCCATGGCTTTTATATTTTACCGCCACCAAAGGCTGATTATTGTAGCTGGAAATAAAAGGTATATCAACGTCTCGCATTGAGCAAGCTAAAATGTAACCCAGGGGGTATACGTTGAGCAATTAAAAATGTAACCATAGGAAATTATCCTTAGGTTACCGGTATATGAATCATAAATTGCTCCGTATGACCACCAGAAAAGAATATCTCCAATCCGTAAAGCTTGGCTATCACACCATATCCAGGCAGGAACAGGGCCTGATCCTTTCTGAGGTGGTTCAAAGAACCGGCCTTAATAGAAAGTATGTCATCCGTATCTTTGCGCCCCGTCATGTCATTCATGTAAAGCCGGTCAAACAGGTGCGCCTACGGGGCAGAATCTACCCCGCTTCCGACACCCTGTACCTGTACCGTTTCTGGAAGCTGATGGATTACCCCTGCGGGGTGCGTTTGCAAGCGGCGATTGGTGAGATCGTTCTGAAAGTAAAACAGTTTCAGGAAATGAATATTCCTGATGAGGTTTCCGGACGGTTACTGAAGATTTCTCCCCGCACCATTGATGAAAGGCTCAGGAAATACAAACAGGAGCGGCGGAGAAAGATCATGGGAACCACCAAGCCGGGAAGTCTTCTCAAAAAACAGATTCCCATACAAACCTCCTCCTGGGAGGAAAAGAGGCCGGGATTCGGAGAATTGGATACGGTGGCGCACTGTGGGGAGTCGGCAGGCGGTGAATTCATCGTTTCTCTGGGGTATACCGACATTTCCAGCCAATGGACGGAATATGAGGCGGTGGTTGGTAAAGCACAAAAAAACATTCAAAAAGGCATTGACACCATGGAAACACGCCTGCCGTTTCGTCTGAGGGGCATTGACCCGGACAATGGATCTGAATTCATCAACTGGGCGCTGTATCAAAGCTGCCAAAAGAAAAAGATTGTTTTTACCAGAGGCAGACCCTACCACAAGAATGATAATGCCCATATTGAGCAGAAAAACTGGACCCATGTCAGACAGCTGTTCGGAAACAAAAGAAGAACCAGCCAAAAAGAATGTGATCTCATGAACGATCTGTACCGAAACGAATGGCGCCTGTACAAAAACTTCTTTCAACCCAATCTGAAGCTCATCAAAAAGATACGGTATGGAAAGCACCATGACCGCATCAAAAACATCTACGATGGACCGCAAACACCATACCAGCGACTGCTGAAATCCCCACAGATTCAAAAAGAAAAAAAACAGCAGCTGAAAGCCCTGTATGAAACACTCAATCCCTTTGAACTGAAACGTCAGATTGAAAAGAAGCTCGACAGAATCAATCGAATTCGCACCACCCCTCACAAAACCGGCACCTCATTTCAGTCACCTTTTTAGATTGCGTAACGTATACCGTTCGGTTACATTTTTAGATTGCTTGACACGCGTCTGCAAATTTTCTCACTGACCTTCCACCTACCATTACTTCCAGATTTTTTCTCGAACCCTTCTTGGTTATCCCGACATAGAGTGGCATACCCGAAATTGTCATCTCTGTGGGTATCATGCTGTCAAATCGCGGGAAATCTGTTCCGGCCACAAAGTATTTTCCATCATCAAAAACATAGGGAAAAATCTGCTTCTTTGATGTTGCCATGCCCAGTAATTCTGCTGCTCCGAGGTTTGGTAGTTGACCTGAGCCGGTACTTCTCAGTAACCAAGCATTATTTTTTATTACTGCCCACATGGGGATTCCGTTCCAGTCCATAAGGAAATTGAGTTGAGTGACGCCCTCTTCCCTGTACTCCTTACCGGCATGATAAACCAGCAATTTGTGATCCAGATCATAGGCCAGTGTGGCGATCTTCCCATCTATCAGTTGTGTCTGATGAATTGTGTCATATTCGGGTGAACACTGCGAACCCAGATGAATTGTCCAGTTTGCATCCAGGTTCTGCATGGCATAAAATCGCATTCCACGACGGATGCCAAAATTTATGCATTCAATTCCGGTATCATCTGCCTTTTGGTTGATATACCACGTGTACATATCATACCCGTCGGTTCCTGGACCGGAGACGACGCTGTATACTTTGTTTGGTTTTACTGCCTCCGCCGAGTACAGATAGGAATCATCCCCAACTGAGAGGATTGGTGTTTTTTTCTCTCGTCGCATCATCGTTGAAATTTTCATCTGTCATTCCTTTCCTGTTTTATGGTTCTGTTTTCGCTATTGAGTCTATTTCCACCAAAATTCTAACCATACAAATTTGCTACTGACGGCTGCCTCTTAATACGTTCTTTTTTCAAAGAACTGAGCAAAATTTACTCCTTTTGTCCCTCACACGTCAAGTTCTACCCAGCCGCCCCATCCCCGCCGCTCACCACCCTACCCCCATGCCCTTGACAACCGAGCCCATTTTCCTCTATTATGAAACTACCCTGAAATATGGGTATTTTTATCTCAGAACAGCAGAAACAGCAGTCCGGCGAGTACTTTACCAATTCATTTATGGTAGAAATTCTTTGCAGACTTCCCGGGGTCCGAAAGGGCCTTGGAACAAGCGCAGAGAAACTCCAACAATTCCAATTGAATTTCGGTGTGATAATTGTGATACAGCGCATTATGCGTTAGGTCACTCTTTAATGAGAGTTTGATCCTGGCTCAGGGTGAACGCTGGCGGCGTGTTTAAGGCATGCAAGTCGAACGGACCTCGCAAGAGGTCAGTGGCAAACGGGAGAATAACACATTGGTAACCTACCCCGAAGCGGGAAATAACACCTCGAAAGAGGTGCTAATATCCCATATAATGGCTCAGGTAACGTCCTGAGTTATGAAAGATTTATCGCTTTGGGAGGGGCCTATGTTCCATCAGCTCGTTGGTGAGGTAAAAGCTCACCAAGGCAACGACGGATACCGGGCGTGAGAGCGTGACCCGGCTCACTGGGACTGAGACACTGCCCAGACACCTACGGGTGGCTGCAGTCGAGAATCTTCCCCAATGGACGAAAGTCTGAGGGAGCGACGCCGCGTGACCGAAGAAGCCCTTTGGGGTGTAAAGGTCTTTTCTTGGGGAAAAATTAGTGATGGTACTCAAGGAATAAGAGGTTGCTAACTTCGTGCCAGCAGCAGCGGTAATACGAAGGCCTCAAGCGTTACCCGGATTCATTGGGCGTAAAGAGTTCAAAGGCGGTTTTACAAGTCAAACGTTAAATACTGATGCTCAACATCAGGCCTGCGTTTGAAACGGTAAAGCTCGAGGATGGTAGAGGTAGGCGGAATTGCCGGTGTAGCAGTGCAATGCGTTAATATCGGCAAGAACACCAACAGCGAAGGCAGCCTACTGGAACATTTCTGACGCTATACGAACGAAAGCGTGGGGAGAGAATGGGATTAGATACCCCAGTATTCCACGCCGTAAACGATGAGTGCTAGGCATTGAAAGTATCGACCCTTTCAGTGTCGTTCAATCAAGCTAACGCCTTAAGCACTCCGCCTGGGGAGTACGACCGCAAGGTTAAAACTCAAAGGAATTGACGGGAGCCCGCACAAGCGGTGGAGCATGTGGTTTAATTCGACACAGACCGAATAACCTTACCTGGATTCTTCTCACAGAAGTCTTTGGAAACATTGACGTGCCGCAAGGAGCTGTGAGCAGGGTGATGCACGGCTGTCGTCAGCTCGTGTCGTGAGATGTACGGTTAAGTCCGGAAACGAGCGCAACCCTCGTAGTATGTTACATTGTTCATACTAGACTGCCCTCTTTAAGAGGGAGGAAGGAGAGGATGACGTCAAGTCAGCGTGTCCCTTACGTCCAGGGCCACACACGTGCTACAATGGCGTGAAACAGAGGGGCGCGAATCGGCAACGTTTTAGCAAATCCCCAAAACACGCCTCAGTTCAGATTGAGGTCTGAAACTCGACCTCATGAAGCCGGAATCGCTAGTAACCGTGGATCATCAAGCCACGGTGAATACGTTCTCGGGCTTTGTACACACCGCCCGTCACTTCAAGGGAGCCGGTAATACCCGAAATCCCCTCGTTCTAGAGGGGCTGAAGGTAGGACTGGTGACAGGGAAGAAGTCGTAACAAGGCATGCGTAGCGGAAGCTGTGCATGGATCACCTCCTTTCTAGGGAGTATAGTTTGTCACTTCGCAGTTTACTGCAGGTGCAAACGTATGTGGTCGAATCACTTTTGCACTTTACGTGCATTGAGTGATGGATTTAGCGGAGGTTTCTACCATAAATGAATTCGTGAAGTCTCGCGAGAGCCCCGGTTGGGGCTTTTGTGTTATAGTGAATCTATTATGAAAAAAATTTTGGCGGAATTTTTCCGGGAGCAGCGCGTGTATAAAATGGCGGCTTTGCTGTGTGTTGTGGCGGCGGTTGCGCTGTTTGTTTTCTATACCGGCTGGTATCAGCGTCAGGCCTTGCAAAGAATTGGCTATGGGGAGACCGATTATGCCGTGTTTTATGTGGCCGGTACGCAGTTGCTGCATGGTGTGGCGGGTGATATTTATAATCCGGCGACATTTATACCGGCGGTGAAGGCATTGCGCGAAACAAATGGCGGCACACGCTATGTGTATTTTCCGGCATCGGTGTTTTTGTTTGCGCCGTTGGCGCTGTTTTCTTATAAAACGGGGGTGGTCGCGTGGTTGTTTTTCAATATCGCGCTGTTTGTGGCGGCGTATTATATTGGCGTCTGGCTGGTCGATCCGCGTTGGTGGCGGCTGCGGTATTCGTTGATTTTGGCGGCTCTGACGTTTTCCGATACGGCTGTTGGTTTAATGAAACGCGGTCAGATCAATGGCTTGATTTGGTTGGTTTTCATGCTGGGGTTGGTGTTTTTGGCGCGTGGCGGTGGCCGGCGTGGGCGTGACGGTCGCGCAGGTGACGACGGGCGTGAGGTCAGTGGGTGGCGCGTTGTGAGCGAAGTGGTGGCGGGTGCGATGTATGGCGTGAATATTCTGCTGAAAATTTTTCCGGTGGTGTTTGTGCCCTATTTTATTTTGAAAAAACAGTGGCGCGCGGCGGTGGCGGTCGTAGTTTTTCTCGTCGTGGTATTTGCGCTGACGATTCCGGTGTTCGGTGGCGACGGACAAACACGATTTTGGGAAGTTGTTTTGCCAAAACAGCTGGCCGGTACGGATTTTGGTGATAATAAGAATAATAATTCTTTGTATGGAACGTTTGATTATTCAACGTATCAGGCCGAGTCACCCTGGTATGCTCCTGCCGGTGCCGGGCACGCGGAATTTCAGAATTATGTTTTGAGATATATCCATTTGGTAGGGACGGGAGTGGCGTTTGTGGCTTTGGCCTGGGTGCTGTGGCGCTGTCGCGACCGACATGCGCGGCTTGATTATTTACTTGATTACGCGTTGATATTGTTGTTTGTCTTGCTGTTTGCCAAGGGCGTGCGTACGGCCTATAACCTGTGGACTATTCCGGCGATTGTGTATTTTTTCTCAGGTAGGTGGTCGTGGCGGCGGGTGCCGCTTGTGTTGGGGGCGCTGGCTGTTTTACTCACGACGCAGTTTTGGAGACTGTTACCGGTTGCGGTGGCCGACGTTTGGGGACCGCTTCGTATCACGAATGTTGGACTCGTGGCTTTGTTCGTCGCGTTACTGTGGGTTCGAGGCCGAAAACCTTTACAATAAGCCCAGAATCTGCTATTTTAAACGGGTAATTTCGCAGAGGTTGCTCGTGTGTTTAGAGATTATTTTCAATTTGGTGCGGAAGGCCGCAGGCCTGAGCACGCATTTTATAGGAATTGGAGAGGTGCTATCTGGACTGGCCTCAGCGAGCTAAAGTGGTGCGGACTGAGCGAAAGCGAAGGAGCACGCTTTAGCGAGCAAGAGGAGAAATGCTCTGCAAGCCGCAGCATTCAAAATGAAATTTTGGATGCGGAAGCTGGAGGAGCATTTGGACGAGGGTGAGTAGTTCAGTGGTAGAACGCTGTCCTGATAAGACAGAGGTCGGAGGTTCGATCCCTCCCTCACCCACACGGGTACATCACGTACTTCAGCTCCAAAAGCCGAACAAGTTCGACTTTTTGTGCTTACGTACGTGTGCCCCTTTTCCGAAAAAATGCGTGCTCGCTCACTTCGTTCACTGCGCACCTCATTTTTTCGGGGACCCCAGAATTCCATGTAAGCATCTCTTTAATGAGATATATTTCCAAGATTTGGACTCAACTGAAAAAACCTGAGCATATCTGGCTCATCATTATTCTCCTTCTCGGAACGGCCTTCCGGTTTTTTTATATCCATTTTGGTTTGCCGCGTCTCTACCTCGAAGATGAAGAATTTTTTGTCACCCCGGCCCTGCGCGTAGCCGGCGGGCAAATCAACCCGGACTGGTTTGGCACCCCGGCTCAACCCCTTATCTACGCACTGGGCATCACCTTCCGTATTATCAGTATCATTTTGAATTGGACCCACGGCACGGCGTTTGCTTCCTGGCAAAATTATGCCGCTTATACGACGATTTTTCAAACCGCTGGCCGTGTCTTCCCTATCCTGCTGGGCGCCTTGTCCATTCTGGTTATTTATTTTGTCACACGTCACTGGAATACGCGCAGTGGTCTGATTGCTGCCGCTCTGCTGGCGTTTTCTTTTTATCATGTCGATCAATCGCACATTATCCGACCCGATGTAGCCCAGATGTTTTTTATTTTGCTGATGGTGTATTTTTTCCTGCGCATGTTTGATGATCATCGCAACTGGTGGTGGTATATTTTGTCGGGTGCCAGTTTGGGCTTGGCGTTTGACATGAAATATCCCTCGATGTTTTTCCTGGCTCCGGCGGTGATGGTGATGTTCCTGTTGTGGCGGGAGGAAAAGTTTGTCTGGCGGCGCTGGGTCGCATGGGCCGCTTCCGGTTTTGCGGCAAGTTTTATCACCGGGCCATTTTTGTATCTGGATTTTCAGAAGGTGTTGCATGATCTGCGCATTGAAGATCGGGCTGAACACGGCGGCCATGATGGCTTCAGCTTTTTTGGAAATCTGTGGTGGTATGTGTGGGATATTTTGCCGTGGCAGCTGGGCACGTTTGTGTATGTGCTCGCGGTGGGTGTTGTGGTGTGGGTGGTGTGGCGATGGTTGGTGCGGCGGGCTTTGCCGTGGACGGCGCGCGAGAAAAAATTGGCCGTGATGGTGTTTACGGGTGTTTCATATTTATTGGCGGTGTCGTATCTGAAATTGCACTGGGCGCGCTGGATTATTCCGGTGATGGTTATGGGTTTTGTATTGGCGGGAGTGGGTTTGGATGCGGTGCTGCGGCGGTTCCGGGGGCAGCGGTTGGCGATGGTGTTGGTGGTTTTGTTGGTGGCCGCGGCGCCGTTGCTGCGGTTGGTGCGCATGCTGCATGGCTATTCGCAGATGCATACGATTGAGCAAGCGCGTGCCTGGGTTTTGGAAAATGTTCCGGTGGAAGGCACATATTTTTTGACGGAACCCTATACCCCGGTGCCGAAAGATGTGTATCGTTCGTATATGGCGCCGAACGTGAGCTGGTATGATTTGGAATATTACCGGGGTTTGGGTGTGACGCATTTCACGACATCGGAAACGGTGTATGGAACGATTGCGCGTGAGGCGCAGCGGTTGGGACCGAGTTCAAAATATGGGAAAGCGATAGTGAAATATGAGAAGATTTTTCGTGAGGCCGATCTGTTATATGAATCGCGGCCGCATCCGGAGTATACGTTGGATGAGTTGCTGTATGCCGGAGATTTTTCGGTGCTGAAGACGTGGCGGTATGATATTCGGTTAGGGCCGATTACGCGCGTGTACCGGTTTTTGCCGGCTGTCGCTGAATGATTTTGGTTTTGATTGCCGCCTGTGGGGCTTGCTCATTTTCCTGAATTCTGATACATTTTTTGCATGCCCTATTTTTTCATAGGGTGCGTAAATTACCACGCCGAGGTAGCTCAGTGGTAGAGCGAAGGACTGAAATTTCGGTCCCTTCCGGAGTAATCCGGAATGAGAAAAACTGGGTGAATTCGGAGAATCCTCAGATATATATCCGAGGGAACCCCGAGCCGAGCCAAGATGGGTTTTATTTTCTTGGAAGGTGTAGAGACTAGCAGGTGAGCCCCAACGATAATCCTGCAAACAGCGCCCAGCCCCCTTTTCAGGGGTGATGATATAGTCCAACATAGGATGGAAAATCCTTGCGTCGAGAGTTCGATTCTCTCCCTCGGCACCAGAAAGGAAAAATCAAAGAGTTTTGGGAGAAAAAAATTTTAATCAAAATCATAAAATTTTTTTAATAATTAACGGTCTAAATTAACCAATAAAAAAATATATGAGTATAGAAAATCCGTTCAACAATCCAACCCCTCCACAGGAGGAAGCTCCAAAACTAGAAAAAGTTGAGGAGGCAAAAAATCCAAAGGATATTTTTTTTAACGCTCTAAACGAGGAACTTTCTGCTATGGAAAAAGCTGGTAGATTGAGTCCAGAACAGGCAGAGGAAAAAAGAAAATCAGCGGCTCTCATTGAAACTGGATTCTCAGATGATCCAGTGTATGACGCTCTCCTATTCTCAAGAGCCGGCATAGCCGACGAAAAAGAAACGATCGCAATTTTTGACAAAAAAAATGCAGAAAAAGAATTGACCGCCCCTGAAAATCCAGAGGTGGATAGCTCGATAGCAGATTTTGTCGGAATTACCGAATCTGCCCGCCACGCATATGGCGAGCGAATGGAAAAAAATATCTCAGAAACCGAAAGACTTGAATTGATACAAGCAGTTCTCAGTAATGGAAGGGTTAAGAGATACTTTGAGAGGATAGTGCCAAGAATCAAAGAAGGTTTGACCGTGGAAGAAATTATCGCGCAAGACAAGGCTGAGGTTGAAGCAAGAAAAGAAATTACGGAAAAAGAAGAAACTTTTGAAACCACATTGCGCTTAGCCGAAATAGTGGTACAACATTCAAAAGAGAAACAAGGATTGTAGCAATAGAAAAATTTGAAATTGTCAGCGGTGCGGCTCCGCCGCCTTTCCGGATTTTCGCGGGGGGAATTCCTCGCCGCCTGCGGCGGCGAAATGCGTTCGAACACCGACATTGCGTCGGTGTTTTTTGATTTACGCGATGTCCCCGCTTTTCCTCACGAAAGCGTATTCGGCGGCAGATCCCTTATAAAAACACAACTTTCCCTGTAATATGCTATAATATATGCACGTTCCTAAGAGCCTGTCCACAATAAATCATGACCCACGAAAATCAAATTGCCCTGATACTTGCTCAACAAAACGTTCTTCAGGGCAAACAACTGGCGGAAATCACCGAGGCAGCCAGAAAACAAAATAAAACTTTGATTCGTTATCTTGTTGACCAGAAAATTCTCACGGAAAATGCTATTTTTGAAGCGCTTGGGCGACATCTGAAGGTTCCTTTTGTGGACCTTCAGGCTCAGAAAATTCCTGATGACGTTTTAAACATCTTGCCGGAACCCATCGCCCAGACCCAGCAGATGGTTGCGTTTGAGAAGAATGATGATAACACCCTCTCTGTCGCCATGCTTGATCCCGACGACATTCAGGTTATTGATTTTATCGAAAGGCGGCTTGGTTTCAAGGTAAAACCCTTCATTTGCACCCCTTCCGCCCTGAGAAATGCCCTCAACACATACCACCAGGGACTGGAAAACACCTTCGCGGAAATTTCGGAAAAGATCAGCCCACAATTTCGTGTTCTTACTGAGACCACCGACGTCACAAAATCAGAACAAAACAGCAAAGAAGAGGGTGACCCGCGTAAACTTAAAAAACTCTCCGAAGATCTCCCCGTCATACGCATCGTCAACTCGCTGCTTGATTATGCGGTTTTTGGCCAGGCTTCCGATATCCACATAGAACCCACGGAAAAAGACGTCATCATCCGTTTTCGCGTTGACGGTATTTTGCAGGACGTCATGACTTTGCCGAAAAGCGTGCGGGATGGAATCATTGCCAGGATCAAGGTTTTGGCGAAACTCAAACTTGATGAACATCGCCTGCCTCAGGACGGCCGTTTTAAGATAGAAACCAAAAAGTATAAAATTTCCTTCCGTGTTTCGGTCATACCCGTTTATGACGGTGAAAAAATGGTGCTGCGCGTCCTCAATGAATCGAATCGTGTCCTTACATTGGAAGAAATCGGTCTGCAACTGGGACCGGCCCACGTACTGGAAAATAATATCAGACGACCGCACGGCATGGTGCTTGTCACCGGCCCCACGGGATCAGGTAAAACCACCACCCTGTATACCCTCATCAATCTGGTGAATTCCCCGAAAGTGAACATATCCACGGTTGAGGATCCGATTGAATATCGCATCGAGCGCGTCAACCAAACTCAGGTAAACCCCCGGATTGAATTTACGTTTGCGCTTGGTCTTCGCTCACTTTTGCGACAGGATCCGGATATCATCATGGTTGGTGAAATTCGTGATAAGGAAACGGCCAAAATCGCCACCAATGCGGCTATGACGGGACATTTGCTTTTTTCAACGTTGCACACGAATGATGCTGTGGGATCTTTGCTCCGACTCCAGCAAATGGATGTACCCGCTTTTTTGGTTGCGTCCACCACCAACGTGATCGTTGCCCAAAGATTGGTGCGCAAACTCTGTAAAGATTGCAAGGAAGGCTATAAACCCGACCAGGCTATGGCGAATAAAATCAAAACCCAGTTCGATGAGAAACTTATACTGGAGGCGGTGCAAAAGGAGTCGGCGAAAAAGATTCATTCCCTTGCGGATATGACGTTTTACCGGGCCAAGGGCTGTGATGCCTGCGATAAAGACGGCTACAAGGGACGCATCGGCATTTTTGAAGTTCTGGAAAATACTCACAGCATCTCTCAACTGATACTTTCCGGCGCAAACACCCCTCAGTTGTTTGAAGCGGCCAAAAAAGAAGGTATGATAACCATGCTGCAGGATGCTTTCATCAAGGCACAGCGCGGCACCACGAGTATTGAAGAAATTTTTCGAGTCACGAAAGAATAATTTATGCCTGCGGAAACACAGGAACAACCAAAAGAAAAACCAAAAAAACATTCTTTCCATATTGGCGGCGTGAGTTCCGTTGATTTACTTTTTTTCGTGCAGAATTTGGAAATAATGGTGCGAACCGGCTTTGCCATCGCCGACGCCCTTGGCGTTATTGCGCCGCAGGTGAAAAGGAAAATGATGCGCGAAGCCCTCGTTGAAATTCATGGGAACGTTGAAAAGGGAAAAACCCTGGCCACGAGTCTTGAACAGTTTCCGCGGATATTCCCCGATCTTCTTGTGCAGATGGTCGCTGCCGGTGAGGCCAGTGGACAACTTGATATCACACTCAAACAAATCACATTGCAGCTCAAAAAAACATATACCCTTAAGAAAAAAATCACGAATGCTCTTATTTACCCCGCCGTTATTTTGATTGCCATGGTTTTGGTCGGCACGGGGCTCGTTATCTTTGTTTTGCCGAAAGTACTCTCCCTTTTTGAAAACGGTGAATTTGACGTGCCTCTTCCCACGAGGATTCTCCTCGCCATCGCTCATTTTTTTGAGAATAATGGCCTGCTTGCGGCGATTGTTTTTGTGGCATTGATCATTTTTTTCATCATTTCACTCCGGATTTCCTCAGGGAAAAAATTCTGGCAGGCCGTTTTACTGAGAACTCCCGTCGTATCGAAAATACTCATCGAAATCCAACTGGCCCGTTTTTTTCGAACCATCAGTTCACTTCTTGCCACCGATATTCCCATCGTTGAAAGTTTTAAAATTCTTCACAACATACAGCCGTTTTATCAATACAAAAAGATCATCTTCAGCGCATCTTCCCAGCTTCAGCAGGGTAAAACCATACACGAGAGTTTGAATCAAAATGCCAAACTTTTTCCGCCGCAAACCGTTCAGATGATGCGAGTCGGTGAAGAAAGTGGCACTTTGGATGAGATCACCAAAGAAGTCGCCGACTTTTATGAAGGTGAAGTTGACAATACCATGAGTAACTTAACCGTGATTATCGAACCCGCCCTTATGGTCTTCCTGGGATTGGGTGTTGCTTTTATCGCCGTTTCCATCATTATGCCGATTTACTCGCTCGCCAACCAGGTATGAAATTATCTGCTCACCCGCGGGGATTTACGTTGATAGAGGTCGTTCTTGCCCTCGCTGTTTTGGGTATAGTCATTGGCAGTATTTTTGCCATTATTGTCATTGGTGTTCGCGTTATCGGTGACAGCAAAGCGCGCACCGATGCGCTCAGCATTGCCAATGAAAAAATTGAACAGGTCCGCAATCTTCCCTACGATGATGTCGGCCTCCAGGGTGGTGTTCCTGCCGGCCAGCTTCCGGCCAGTGAAACTGTCACCAGAAACGGATCTTCCTTCACGATCGCGTACGACATTCGCTACTTTGACGATGATTTTGACGGCACTGCCCCAACCGACGGCAGTCCGAATGATTACAAAAAAGCCTGGGTATCCGTCACCTGGGAATCCACCCTGTCGTCAGACCCGGTCACCGTTACTGCCAACATCGCCCAGGCCGGCATTGAATCCGACATTGGCGGCGGAACCCTTCTTGTTCAGGTGTATGACAGCAACACCCAGCCTGTGGATGCCGGCGATGTGGCGGTCGTGAATAATGTCCTCGATCCGGCGGTCAGCGTTACCGGCAAAACCAACGCGCTGGGTGAATATGTACTCACCGGAGCGCCGGAATTTTTGGCGGGCTATGAAGTTACGGTTTCAAAACCGGGTTACAGCACGGCACAAACCTACGCCGTCGACCCGGTGAACAACCCGAATCCCAATCCCCCCCACCTGAGCGTAAACAATGATGTCGTGACGACCAAAACTTTCTTTATTGATCCGGTATCAACGCTTGATGTGCAAACGTTTGATGATGCCGCGATCAATGTTTCCTGGTGGGATGGAAATTATGCCTACCGCAGCGATGTCACGGTGACGAATAACGATGCCGCCGAACTGTCCGTTGGCTATCCCGTGGCGGTGAATTTTGATCATGCCGCTTTAGTTGCCGCCGGAAAATCCCGCGCTGATGGCGCTGATGTGCGCCTGTTGTACTGGGATGGCGACAGTTGGCTGGAACTTGACCGTTTTGTCAAAGACTCCTGGAATACGGCGAGTGCGGCGCTGTGGTTTGCAATGCCTGTGAATATTCCCACCGCTGAAACCAGCGCCGGCATATATATGTACTACGGCAATACCGATGCCACGGAAGCTCCGAGTGATGAAACCGCCATTTTTCCGCCCCAAGTGAATGCGGCCACGGCTGCCTGGTGGGGTTTTGAACAGGCGAACGCCACCACT
>Ga0155625_132_pt1 | contig 17524 bp, 19 predicted proteins | sample RifCSPhighO2_12_FD_107282 | JGI IMG/M metagenome (GOLD analysis project Ga0155625, IMG submission 107282) | Candidatus Kerfeldbacteria bacterium RIFCSPHIGHO2_12_FULL_48_17 | reverse complement strand
CATGTTTGATACCGTGGGTCTCACGCAATTTCTCAGCGGCAAAGGTGGGAGAAAAATCAAAGTACTTGTCGCTTACCAGACGGACAATGCGCGCCCGCTCACCTGTACTGAGGCGGCGGTGGCTTTCCTGACCGCGATTGCCGTGGATCAAGGCCGCCGCACCTTTTTTTTTGACGCCAGCCTTGAGTCTTTTGGTCTGGCGCACAGACAACCGCAGCTGCCTGGCGGCCAGAGAGCCGTTGATGTCACCGCGGATCAATCGTTTGATAATGTCATACCGTTCGATGTCGTGATTCGACATATGAAGAAATATGTTACCCATATGGATGATGAGTTATTGAATGAACTCATCACTCTACCACAGGGGGTATGACATTTTTATTTCCCTGGTACTATGACATTATCATTTCCGTGTGACACATTTCGCATTGACACGATTTCAGGCAATTTCAGGAAATAAAAACACCTGCGAAAAACATATTTCTCACAGGGTTTTTGAAAAGAGAGGTTCAGCGTTTGCTCAAGAACGCTTGAAGGGCGGGTCCAGATACCGTAGATAACAAACTTCTTTAGAAAGAAGTTTGCTGTGAATACGAAGGGTAGGTAGAGAGGGCGTAGATAAGAAACGCTATCCCACAGAACGGTAGAGAATTTAGGAGATTACCCCAATTCACCCCATACGTTATAACCACTACGTCTCCAAACCAGTCTCCAACATACGGGTGGGCCACAAAAAATGTGCTCCGTAGATCTTTCTTGGCGTGCTCAAAGACGCCATTTGTTTGGGGATCCGGGCGCCAAACTTCTATGCTATTGCTGTCATAGGAGAGAAGCGCATCCTTTCCCCAACTCAAGGCCTCATCGAACGGCCTTTCAATGGCAAAGGTGCCGGGTTTCACTTTTTCAGCAGAATATTTCCTGCCGTGAAAATCTTGAAGGTCAATAGCGTCATCTGCCGGCATAAAAAAATATGCCGAGAAAAAAAGAAGAAAATCAAGTCCGAACAAACAGACGGCGAAAAATACCAATTTTTGTTTCCAAGCTTTCGGTTTTTTTACATCGGTTTCCATCACATACTCCTTTCAAGAAAAAAAATTTTCCAACAGGGTTTACGAAAGTTTAAGATTGTCTTGATTGCGGCCCGACAACAACGAAAAAGACCATGGCCACAACCAAACACATCCCAAGAGAACAGGCAAAGTTGTTAAAATCAAGACCATACCTGATTCGTATGGCCTGAATATCACTGCTCTGCGCCCAGTTGAGGGGTTGAGGATGGCCAATATAAAACAGTGATGACAAGTCTTTGCGGGCGTACTGAAAAACGCCACTTGTGGATTCATCCGGCCGCCAAACTTCTATGCTATTTTGATCGTACGTTAAAATAGCATCTTTATCCCAAAGCAGGGCATCATTGAATTTTTTAGCAACAGAGAAGGTGCCGGAATGAACCTCATGAGCCGGTAGGACCCGACCATGGAACAGGATAAGATCCACTTCCTCCGCTTCCGGGGCTAAAAGCCAGGCAGTTCCAAAAACCAAAATATTCCCCACAATAACGAGAACAACCATGATCAAGCTCTTCTTCTCATGTGATAAGGCGAAAAATCTTTTCATAGGGATACTCCTTTCAATAAGATTTTAACAAGCAATCAAGAAAAATCACTGGCCAATGTATACCGCAAACAAGCAAATGTGTCAAATAGACCGCATTTGGCAGGCGTGCAAAAAGTGTGATACAGTGAGGTCACGTTCGTTAGAAAATCATCGGTATGCTGCAGGAAGTGAGGTTGAATTCCTCCACTGTCCCGCAACTGTGAATGTGGTCCGCGCTGGGGCGCAAAAGCGCCCGGTTCGTATGGCCGCAAAGTCAGATACTGCTCATAGCCGATGCATCATCTTCTCTCCCTTCGAGGTGCAAAGGGCGTGATGTTTCAAGTTTCTTTCCCCTGTTTGGGAACGTTCCCGCTTACGTTCTCAAACCGGGACAAGAAATAAAACAACAACACGACCACCTTTGTAGGCGGTCTTTTTTGTAGAAGGGAAGATTGAGATGAAGAGAAGAGATTTTTTACTGCAAACCGGCGCGGCACTCACAACGGCGACGGTAGCGAATATGATTGGCGGCGCCTATCAATGCCCTGCTGAGCAAGAAACTTGTGGATTTTTTTTGCGGGATGCTCTGGCCATAGAAGGATTAGTTCCCCTCTTACAAAAAAAGTATGAGGATGCTGATGACGACCTAAAAATTAAATGTGGTTGGTGGGCAGCTGGATTCGAAACCTCGGAAAATAAGCTACCAGAAGCCATGTACTTCTGGGTGAACGGCAAAGAAGAGAACAACAAAAATATTGGCGAATACGAAGTCAAAGCCGGCGATATTGTCGAAATCGAAAATAGTCTAAGTGGAAAGATTGATTTCACATTCGTCGTCCGTACGTCTTGTCTTGATGAACCCCAACCCCCTCCTACCACATACAGCCCCGCTGTCACAGAAGAAAAAATCCGTGCCCGTAAAGCAAGGGAAATCCTCACTCCCCAGACCCTTCCCGCCTGGGAAATCCGATGATCTTTTACGAGGGCGCGCAACATTCAAACTGCCGCCCTCCCCTCCCTTTTTTATATGTGATCCAAAAATATTTCAATCCTGAACACCAAACCTATGCAAAAAACCATCACGCGTATCGCCCTCACCGCCACTCTCCTGCTCAACCTTATGCTCACTCCGCTTACCGTCACGGCTGCCACTGCAACCGAATCCGCCGCCAAAAAAGCCACCGACAACCTCATCGCCATCACCAAAAAATCCGACTGGCCGCAGGGCTATGCCGTTGATTGGTCAACGATGGCCATCGCCGCTTCGAAGCGCATCAACGAAGTCGACGCCGCTCAACTCAAAACGGCGCTGCAAACTTTCACCGGCAGCGAATCCAATGACTACGCCAAACGCATCCTGGCTATAACCGCCACCGGCGCTGATCCGCGCACCTACATCCCCGGTCGCGATCTCACCGCCGAATTCACGCAAAAATTTTACACCCAAAATCAAATCGGCAAAACCGAATATATCAACGACGACATGTGGGGCATCATGGCGCTCGTCGCAGCCGGCACACCAACCACCGACGCCATCATCAAAAACAGCCAAGCCTTTATCCTCAAAGCACAAAACGCGAATGGTGGTTTCAGTTTTTCTTCACAAGCGACGAGTTTGCCCGACAGCGACGACACCGCGGCCGCGCTCATGGCGCTCATTGCCAGCGGCCTCCCCACCAGCGACACGCACATCCAAAAAGCGCTCACCTATCTGCACACGACGCAAAACGCGGACGGTGGTTTCACTTCTCAACGCGGCGAACGCAGTGACAACCTGTCCAACACCGACACCACCGCTTGGGTACGCGCTGCCCTGCAAGCCAGCGACGCCAAACTGGCTGACTGGAAACCGAACGGCAAAACCCCTGAAGATTTTATCATCTCCATGCAAAAATCAGACGGCTCTTTCCTGTGGAAAACCGGCAAAACCCAGGCCGCAAATACCGCCTATGCCGTAGTTGCGCTCGACCAGGCCACTTACCCGGTACACACACTCACGCCCCCCGCAGATGAGGACGAACCCGAAAACCCGACCTCTCCCGCCGAAAAAATTAATTTCCGCATCGAAGGCAGCCAGGGCACGATTTGCGACGACACCATCACCGCCAGTAACCCGCTGGAAATCATCGAAAAAGCAGCCGCCAAGTGCAACTACACCTACGAACTTGATTTTGAGGACGCATATTTGAAACGCATCAACGACGACACCGCTGCCGGCACGCAGGGCTGGCTCTACCTCGTCAACGGGAAAGCCGGCGATGTCGGCGCGCGAGATTATGAACTCAAAACCAACGACGATGTGCTCTGGTATTATGGTGCGCCATCAAACACTATCCCCCTGCACGCCAACGTGATTGTGCCCGAACCAGAACCTGAACCAGAGCCCGAACCGGAAATTTCCCTCATCGTGAGCGGCGGGCCGGTGGAATTCGGCAATCTCGAACCAGGTCAGCAGGCGCCGACAGCCACCGTCACCCTGAAAAACACCGGCAACGTCATCGTGGATGTGGGCAGCAGCATAAGCGGTGCTGACATCTTCACCAACTACACGACTATCAACAGTGCACCCTGGGCTGACTATGAACTGCGCCTGGGCCAGGGCAGCAATCAAAAAATCAACCTCGGGTTCAGTGTGCCGACAGACTACACGCAAGGTGGTGACAAAAACGGCGAACTCACCTTCTGGGCTACGGCAGCAAAATAATCTATGCCCTTGTCTCGCGCTACTTAACGCACCATAATCAATGTTCAGACGCTACCGAAAAAAAATTTTCATCGCAGCCGCTCTCAGCACCGCTCTCACCGGCCTCAGTTTCTGGTTATCAGCGACACCAGCCTTGGCCATCGGTGTTGGCGCCAAACCGTCACACCTGGAAATGAATTTCGCCAACCGCAACACGCAAACCACGGAAGTCATTGTCTTCAATCTTTCTGATGAAGCTGCCGCCCTCACCATCGCGCCCGATGAACTCCGTGATTGGATAACCATCGAACCCACCACCCTGGAACTGGCCGCCCAAGAGCACGCCACCGTCAAAGTCACCATCACGCCACAAGACAGCGGCCAAGTTACGACCAATCTTTCGATAACTGCCGAAAGCCTGCACAAACAAGGCTTCAATCCGGCTTCGGGCATTAAAATCCCCATAAACATTCAAGTGCAAGAAAAAAGTGCAGACACCGTCAACCTGCGACTTTTTATCAGCATTGGCTTGGGGATTCTCGCTCTAGCCATCATCGTGGGCATGATCGGATTTTTCTGGTACCGCAAAACGCTCCTACAAATGGAAGGCGGCCTACTCACCGACGAAAACCTCGCGCTTCAAGGAAAAAAACGCCGCTGGTGGGAATAATCCAACCAACGGCGCCTCAACGTCAAACGAAAAAAATATTACGAACGCATCATGCTCTTGAGGATGAGCCACAAACCAAACACCATCACAATAAACGACCAAAACGGAAAATCAATCGTGATGATACCGCTCTCACGCGCGAAAAAATAACCACCAACGACGAGCAAAAGAAAACCCCAAAACATACTGCCGGAACCCATGTGCCAGCAACCCTCACCATTATGAGACGATTTTTCTGATTTTGCCATACTTTTTGTATTATATTTAATAATATTATGGTTATTATACCAAAAACCGCAGCAATTGTCATGTGGATAAAAATTGTTTAGTATAAAGTAACGCCTAAGTAATTAAGAAAAACCCATGCCCACTTGTCGCGATTGCCAAACCGAATTCACCGTTGAACCGGCCGACAAAGAGATTCTGGCCAAACTTGACTTGCCTGAACCGCAACTCTGTTTTGAGCACGCCCTGCAGCGCCGCATGTCATTTCGCAATGAACGGCACCTGTATCGTCACACATGTGGTTTATGCGACAAACCCGTTCTCGCCATGTACGCTCCCAATCTTGGACTGACCATCTACTGCCGTGATTGCTGGTTCAGCGATAGCTGGAATCCGTCCGACTATGGCCGTAATTACGATCCAAATCGCAGTTTTCTCGATCAATGGGCTGAGCTCATAAAAATCACACCACAATTCAACCTGTTCCATGTCGGGGAAATTGAAAACTGTGACTATACCAATTTCACCTGGAACAGTAAGGATTGTTATCTCTGTTTTTCTTGTCTGAAATCTGAAGGCTGCGTGTACTGCAAAAACAACGATGAATGCCGCGATTGCGTTGACAGTCTTTACATCGCTAAATCAGAATTAGCGTATGATTGCGTTGACATCACCAGTTGCTACCAAAGCGCCTGGCTCACCCGCTGCGAAAAATCAACCGAGTGTTATCTCAGCCGCGATCTCTTTAATTGTCAAAACTGTTTCGGCTGCGTCAATCTGAAACACAAGCAGTATTATTGGTACAACGAGCCGATCAACAAAAACGAATATGAGCGACGAATCAAGGAAGCACTGAGTACACGGGAAAATTTCGCACAACATCAAAAAACATTCGCTGAGCATGAGCAAAAACACCCGGTGGAATTTGCCGTTATTCGCAACAGTGAAAATGCGACCGGCAACAGTATCTATAATTCCAAAAGTATCCGCAACAGCTTTGGCGTACGGGAAGGTGAAAATATGGGAGATGTATACCGTGTAACGTATGATGTAAAGGATTCCTACCGAATTAACAATTTGGGTATAGTGGAGTTAGCCTACGAAGCCATAGCGGCCGGGTTAGGAAGTAATAAAGTCGTGGTATCCTGGATGGGTGAAAAAAACTTTTCCGCAAGCTATACATCTTCCTGCACCAACTGTGAAGAACTCCTCGGCTGTGTCGGTCTGCGTAACAAAAAATTCTGCATATTGAATAAGCAGTATGATGAAGCCACGTATCACGCCCTCAAAAAACAAATCATAGACAAAATGAAAGCTGATGGCGAGTGGGGCGAAAATCTAGCACCAGCGCTCATCCCCCAGAATTACAATGACTCCATCGCCCAGGAACTTTTCCCGCTGAGCAAAGCCGAAGTCCTCGCCAAAGGTTGGAAGTGGTCTGATGATCAAGGGATGACGCGTGGCAAAGAAACCATGAAACCCGAAGCGCTGCCCAACAGCATCAGCGCCACACCGGAAAGCATCCTCAAAGAAATTCTCGCTTGCGTCGCCTGCCAGCGCAACTACCGCATCCAGCCCAAAGAGCTGGCCGTACTCAAAACCCTCGGCCTGGCGCTGCCGACGCACTGCCAAGATTGCCGTTTTGACGAACGCCTGAAGCGCTACTATTTCCCGCGCACCTACGATCGTCAGTGCATGTGCAGCATCAATAGCCACAACCACCACACCAGCGCCACCTGCCAAACTACCTTCAAAACAACCTACGCACCCAACCGCCCCGAAAAAGTTTTCTGCTCACCGTGTTACCAAGCCGAACTCCGTTAACCCAAAGCAATGCCTCCAAAAACAGCCATGCCAACCGACCTCTGCCCCAATAAATCCGAATGCGGCTCCTGCGCCTGGTCACACATTCCCTACGACAAACAACTCCAGCAAAAACTCTCCGACATCAATGGCTCTTTTGCGCTCAAAAAGCTCGACCTGCGCGTCAGCGAAATCTTACCTGCACCAAAAACGAGCCACTACCGCAACCGCATGGATTTTGTCATCAACTATCAGGGCGCCATGGGACTACGCGCCAAAGGCAAATGGTGGAAGACGATCGACAACCATACTTGTTTCCTAGCCGACACCAACATTGAAAAACTTTTCCACATCACACGCAACTGGCTGCCGCAATCAGGTCTCACTTACTACGACCGCAAAACCAACACCGGCCTGCTGCGCTACGCCGTCATCCGCAGCACAACCACCGGCCAATCCATGCTCACCATCATCACCAGCGCTCCACAAAACCCAACCGAAGCAGCCACCATCAAAACCGCCCTCACCAAACTTGCAGCCACGACCCAACCCACCAGCCTCGTCTGGTCCATCAACCATCACCTAAGCGATATCTCAACCGGCGACGAACTCCACACCATCACCGGCCCGGGTTATATAGAAGAAACCATCGGTGGCAAAACCTTCCGCATCACCCCCAATGCCTTTTTCCAAACCAATACTTATGGCGCCGCCCTGCTGCAAAAAACCGTCATGGAATTCGCCGGCGACCTGGCCCAAAAAACCCTCCTCGACCTGTACTGCGGCAGCGGCTTTTTCGCCATAAGCTTAGCCGCACCAACCAACCCGCAAGCCCCAAACCAAAAAACCGCCACGCACACCAGGCCAAAAACCACCATCGGCATCGAACTCGTGCCCGAAGCTATCAAAGACGCCCGCATCAACGCGCAGCTCAACAACGTCGCCCAAACCATAACATTCCACGACGCCAAAGCCGAAGACTACGATTGGACGACATTCAAAGCCGACACCGTCATCCTCGATCCGCCCCGCAGCGGCATGCACGACAAAACTCTGCAAGATATTCTCGCTGCCAAACCAGCCACGATCATCTACATTTCCTGCAATTACAAAAACTTCGCGCGCGAAATGCTGCAACTGCAATCCATCTATGAAATAAAAAAAATGCGGGCCATTGATATGTTCCCGCATACGCCGCACGTTGAACTTGTCAGCCTCCTTATCCGTCGTGCGACATAAAAACAGCGCGCCGCATAAACCGGTTTATGGTTCAAGAGCCTCACACTGCGCCGCAGCGATAATACATTCGGCGCCGTCATAACATTCCTCTCCACCGATGATGGTGGTGTTTAACTCATACCCATCCGGGCATCTACAGCCCACCGGCTCCGTGCGCCTGCTCACTAAAAATTTCACGTCCAGGGGACACGTCTCGCCAAACGCTTCAGCCGAATATTCAACCAGATCATCAGTAACATAAGAGGTGTCGTCTTCTGATTCGGGAATGCAAATACCAGTGGGATCGGAAACTTTGGTCGGATCATCGGTATACTGACAGACAAAGCCGCCCAGACACTGTCGACCGGCGACTCCCCCACAAACCCGGATATCCTCTTTACGAAAATACCAGACACCGGCTTCAACAAGGATAAGAAGACCGACAAACACACCGATGACGATATACACCCAAAGTATACTTTTCTTCATACATTACAAGTCTACCACATCAATGGGATTCCCCAAAAATATGGTGCGGTAGTGCTTGAGACAATTTTTCAAACATGATACATATCCCTCTTCATAGTACTTGTAACCTTCCTTCTTGAGATATTTTTTCACAACCGGGCGAATTTTATGCAGCAACCGGTTGGAAACTTTGGGGAAAAGATGATGCTCGACGTGACATTCGATAAACGCATTACCGCCCATGCCATTCAAAAACCAACTCGGTCGCAGATTGCGCGTTGTTCGCGATTGATGCGGCAACCACGGCAAACGTTTCACCGGATCTTCCAAACCGATGTGATTGAATACCGCGATATGAACAAACACCGGCGCCAATAAGCTGCGCATAATAAGTGTCGCGAGCACTGCCTGGGGCCAGGGCATGAACAAAGCAAATAAGGCGATATGAAACAGCCAACCGGCCGTTTGTAGAATCAAAAAGATAGCAACCTTACCCCACTTCCCCCACAAAAAACGCGCGCTCTTAAAAAACAACCACAACGTGACCAAATACGGAACCAGAAAAAAATAAACGTACTTATTCAGCCAGGGATAATAGAATTCCTTGGGCTCTTTATCCGGAACGTTGGTATAGACATGATGCGTGGCAACATGACGATGATACCACCACAAATTGCTCTGACCCGCCCAAAAATCGGAAAAAAAATACGCCCACAATCGGTTCCACTTCTCCTTTTCGGTAAAGGAACTGTGGCGGGTTTCGTGTGTGCCGGTAATGCCAATGCCGTAAAAAGCATACGTAAGAACAGCCATGCCCACGACTTTATACACCCAACCGACCTGGGCAAAAACCAAAAAACCCAAAGCAAACAAAGCAACCCGCAGTAAAAACACCAAAAACTCATAGCCGTGCCTTTGCCGCCATGATTGAGCTTTCATAACTTCATGCACTTCATTTGACAGTTCAACAAAGTGCTTTTTCGAAAGAATGGTATGAATATTCATACTTGCGTGCCAATAAAGCTATCTATAATATAACAGAAAGGGAGCTATTTGTAAACCATAGCGCCAAACGAAGTACAGTAAAGAAACCGCTAACTCAAGGCATATATTGTCGACGTGTATTGACAAAACAGTCCAAAGTGGTCTATGGTAAAGAGGTACGTGGGAACATACTATTACGAAAACGTGATATTTTACCAAAGCAGGTAAACTGCCCTTTGCTTCCCATAAGTAACAGGGTTTTTTGTTTATCTCACTTCTATGCTTAAGCGTGAACAGGTCGAAGCCAGCCGCGTCAATAATCTCTCCATATCCGCATCACTCCTGATCAGAGCCGCCAAAAAGCTCAAATTGGAATGCGAAATTTTTGCTGGCCAAATATTTAAAATACGGAAAGGGCAAAAAGAATTTTTCTTTAAATCGACGCACGTCCCCTGCAACGATCATCCGGCCAACATCATCGCCGACAACAAATATTTTGTCAGAGAAGTATTCAAAAAAAACAACCTGCCCACACCGGCTTCCGAGCTCATCGTAAAAAAATCGCACTGGAACCACAAAAGGGTGCGCGCACTCAACTTTCCGCTCGTTGTGAAACCGATCAACGCATCGCACGGCAATGGCGCGACCATGAAAATCACCACCTACACCGAGCTGAAGAAAGCCGTCTACAAAGCCTTTGCTTTCATGGAAGGCGCCAGAGAAGGTGATAAGATTTTGGTCGAAGAATATTTCACCGGCTATGATCTACGCTTGTTGGTGGTCGGTAATAAGGTTGTTTCAGTTTTGCTTCGTGACCCGGCTCACGTTATTGGTGACGGCACATCAACTATAAAAGAGCTTATTTTACAATTCAACAAAACCTGGAAACCGACACCCAACGGTAAATACGATCTGCCTCTGTGTCCAGTGCCATTCGATACTGAGCTGCAGCGCTGTTTATCCACACAGGGAATACACCTGAACACTGTTCCGGAAAAAAATGAAAAACTCTACGTCCGCTGGAACGGCAACATCAGCACCGGCGGCATTGGCATTGATATTACCGAGAAAGTTCATAAAAATATCAAAAACATAGCCATCAAAGCGACGAAACTTTTAAAACTGCAGGTATGCGGCGTTGATATGCTGTGCAAAGATTACATCTCGGGAAATACAAGTGTGAAAAATACCATACTGTTGGAGCTGAACGGATCACCCGGACTCGACGTGCACCAGTTCACCCTCCACGGCAAAGGCCGCGACGTAAGCACACCCATTCTCAAACACATATTTAAAATCAAATAAATAAAAATCGTAATAAAAATACCTTTGAGGGAGCTCAGTTCGGCTGTCAGGCTTGGTCACACTGCGAAGCAGTGAGCTGACAGACGAAGTGCGCAGCTGAGGCTGCCGCTGGAGCAGCCGAAGCGTGCCCGAAAAGGTGATTTTATTAGGATTTTTGTGTAATCAGCTGACCGCAGGCCGCGGCGATATCATCGCCCATGGTCTTTCGAACGGTCACGGTGACACCGGCGTCTTCCAGAATTTTTTTAAACGCTATAATCTGCGTTTCACGACTTTTGGCAAACTTCCCATCAGTGAAATTATAAGGAATAAGATTCACCCTTACCTTACCGATCTGATTCACAAATCGCGCCAACTTTTTGGCATGCATATCGGTGTCATTGACATCCGAAAGCATAACGTATTCAAAAGTGAGGTGATGTCTGCCCTGTCCGTACTTCTTTAAATAATTCTGCGCCCACGTGCGCAAACGCGCCAAAAAATCATCATAAGATGTTGGTACGATTTCCTTACGCGTCGTCCCATCGGCGCTGTGCAAAGACACCGCCAGGCGCACATGCGGCCAGTCCGGATCGTCGATTAATTTTTCCAGTCGCGGCAAAAAACCCACCGTCGAAACGGTTATGCGCGTGCGACCCAGATCCGTGAACTCAAGCCAGGTCTGAACAGCCCGCTTCACCTGATCATAATTCGCCATCGGTTCACCCATACCCATAAACACCACATTGCTGATACGCTTCGGTAAATCCGGATGTTGCGCCAAATAATACCGCCAAAAACGGTACTGATCAACAATTTCATCGCTGCTCAGATTACGCGTAAAACCCATTTTCCCGGTAGCGCAAAAAGTGCACGCCATGGCGCATCCCACCTGAGAAGAAACACATATGGTCCACTGATCACGCGCGTTGGCCATAAGCACCGTTTCCACGCGCGCACCATCTACCAACGTCAAAACCGCTTTATAGGTATCTTTTTTCTTGCTGGAAAAAACCTCCGACTGCGTATAGGAAACCCACGGAACCCGTACCGCCAGCTGAGTGCGCATTTCCCGCGGGAGTGTCAGCAAGTGCGCCCAGGTTTTTTTCGGCACAGCAAAAAACTCCCGCTCAATCTGGCGCCAACGGAAAGCGGGGGCCTGTGGGAAAAATCTGATAAATACGTCATGACGTGTTGCCAGGGGCATAAGGCGGAATTATCAGAGACTATCTCAAAAATAACTTTATGGATCTATATCATTTCAAACGATCACCTTCTTATCGTACGATTCGGCCCACTCCCAGGCCAGATCCCAGGCACGCTTGAGAGCATCAACAGTTTCCTGGCTTTCGACCATAAACCCAAACTTTTCATTAAACGACATCACTGAAAATTTATTATCATACAAATATATTTCCGGAGAAAAATCAAACTCTTCCGGCGGCACCAGACGAATCTCCCGAAAATGTTCCCGTTCAAGTTTTTTCAAAACCCTACCTTCCGGCGTGTCAGGCGCGATAACGCGGGCTTTAATCCCGCGCCTGGCCCGACGCTCAAAGTAATTTCGGGAATAGGTGCTCAATACCTCCGTTAATTTATTGACACAGGTATAGGTACGAATACCTTCCGGATCCTGGCACGTAAGACTATCCTCATACAATGCAATCAACCCTTCTATCCCCTCTACATATTTCATATTTGGTCTGTTTACCTGCTTCATATACACCTTGGAAAACTCCTCTTCGATGGCACGGACGCGCGTTTCCCATATATCAAGTTTCCTTTGTTTCTCAGCCAGGATTTCATCAAAACGCGTTGGATCCGCAGGAGCAAAATACTGCTTACCGCGCTGTAAACTTTTACTCACGAGTCGTTTCTCTGTCAAAGTTTGAAGGATGGCATAACAAGCCGTACGATTGATTTTCGCGACGGAAGAAAGAGGTGTAACGGAAGAAGTCCCAATTTCCAAAAGAGCCAGGTACACCACTGCTTCGTCGGCAGTGAGTCCAAGTTGTTCAAGCTGCTGAATAAACGATTTTTCCATATTCCTTAGTTATTATCTTTGCGTACATCATAAAATGCTGCCCGTTTCCAGGCCAATTCCCACGTTTTTTTCAACGCTTCGACAATTTCTTCACTCTCAACAACCATTCCGAATTTTTCCCGAAGGGACATCAGCGCCAATTTATTTTCATACATATATATTTCCGGGGAAAAATCAAACTTCTCACGAGGCACGAGACGTATTTCTCGAAAATACTGATCCTGTTCTCGTCTTGCTTCTTCTCCATAATCGCTGTCAGGAACAATGGCACGCAAATGGATATGTCTGGAAGTGCGCTTTTGAATATACTTATAAAGATATTCTGGAATTTCTTTTTTTAAATCCCGAAATGAAGTATAAGAACGTATACCCTCTGTATCCCGGCATCGCAAACTTTCCTCATACAGTTCAATAATACCACTCCAACCTTCCACATACTTAATCACCGGTTTTTTCGTCCGTTTCGTATATATTTTCGTAAGACCATCCCGTAAAAGTCTCACCTCATGCATGAGCTCTTTGAGGTGCTCTTTCTCTTTTGCGATCAATTCATGAAATTTGGCAGGTTGTTCCGCGGTGTATGATTGCTTGCCCCGATAATTGGTGCGACTCACCAGTTTTTTGGCAACGAGCGATTCCAAAAAATTATAGCATGTCGTCCTGTGAATATGTGCCTGTTCGGCAATGGGCGTGACCACGGAACTCCCCAACTCGAATAAAGCGAGATATACACGGGCTTCGCCTTCACTCAAATCGAAAGTTTGTAATTGCTGGATGAGTGCTTGATTCATATCCTCAGCATAGTCGCATTTGTAAACAAATGTCAAGAAAAAATTGTGTCAAAAAAATTTGACAAAAAATAAAATTATGTGTCAATAATTTAACACAATATTGTATTTATTAGCTAAGATAAAACAAAAAAATAGTCATTTTCTATTGACAATATATCTACCCATGATAAGATGAAACCAGTACAATCTTGGAGTCGCCCGCAAGGACATCTCTCGGTGTCGTACAAAATTATTCACCGCATACGTGGTGACGATTCGCTCAAAGAGAAGCAGAAATCATGTTAGAAAGAACTCATTACCTCTATTTTTTCTTAAAGAGGGGGAAGAATTCACGAAACATGAAGAATAACGGCTAAGGTGAATCACTCTATCGAAAATGTTTTCGATAACAGTGAACTTTGACAATACAAGATTTTGAAGGAGAAAGACGATGAAGTCGCAAAGAAGTATCGGAGTAGTATGGTGCGCCGCGCTGGCCTTAGTGGCTCTCGTGGCGATGGGCTGTGCAGGAAATGAAACAGGGGAAAATCTTGGTGGAATTTCTTTCACAGTTACCGGCCTCGACGCCTTAAGCGAAACCCTGGATACAACTGATCTGTCGCTTTCGGTGGAACTCACCGGCCCCGTAAACAAAGAACAAACTGTTCCTCTCAATGAGGAGGACAGTCTCACCGTAACATTTCCAGATCTTCCGGAAGGAAAGTACTGCGTTTCTATATGGTTGGTTGATGATGAAGGCGTGGTGTACAACGAAGTGGCAGATCCGACCTGCAACATCACTGTAAAAAAAGGCACTACAACTCCGGTGGAAACGAAAGTAACAGTAGTGTGCAACGATTGCGCTCCTACGCCCACCGAAACCGGAAAAATTAAAATCACCGTCTCCGTCGTCGAAGAAAAAGATGGCGTGGAAGATGGCGTGCGAATTAAAGTTTTTTCGGCTCATGTAGCGAGTGGAACAACGATCAACCTGCCCGTGTATCTCTATCCCGCCAGCGATGCGCATCCTGTCAGCATGCAGATGGATGTCTATCTTTCTGCAAAGCTGCAGTTGCTTGACGTGTTGCCCGGCGAATCAGCAGTAGATGCTGGTAAAACCGCAGACGACACCGCCCGTGACGGTTTCACTCGGGTACTCCTGTGGAGCTCAACGAATGAAACCGAAATCGAGATGGGCGAAATTCTGATCCTGAAAATCAAAGTCAATGGCGAAGGAACCGTGACGTTAAAAAACACGCTTGTAAGTGCGAGAGGTGGAACACCTATTACACCTGTCGAACTCTTAGCGGGAAACGTGACGATAAAGTGAACGTTTTGGTCCTGTTTTCTCTCTGCGTGAAATCCACGAAAGAGAGAAAACAGGAAACCCTTTATGGAGGACCTGCTGATGAAAACGAAAGTGAGAAAGCATGAATATTTCAAAAGACTCTGGTGCATTGGATTAATGATTATCGCGATAAACCTCTGCGTGCTGAAAAATGCCTGGTCCTGGCGCTATCCGCTTGATGGCAACTGGAACGTAACCTTCGATTTCGGGAGCACGTCAAGCCGGGGTACGCACCTCGCTGAAGACGTACCCCGCCCAGGTGGAACAGGTGTGTACGCAGGCGATGATGGCATGGTTATCTATGCCGGACCGGCCAGTGGTTACAGTCAGGTAATTGTTATTGAACACTATAGCAGTACCCTGGGAACGGTATGTAGCGTAACAGGACACTTAAGCGCCCGCCGCGGTCTGTTGGTAAAGACGGGAAACTGGGTAACTGAGGGTCAATTGATTGCCTATGTCGCCGATGATGACGAAGATGGCGGCAGCTGGGGTCCGCATGTTCATTGGGGCATCCGCAAGGGTGAGGATCCTGGAACATGGGTGTACTACGGCTACCAACCACCAGGTGATATTGACGATTGGGTAGATCCAACGGATTTTCTGTCGGAGCAAAGTGCTACGACGAACAGCAATTACAGCGCCAGTCCAAGTTGCAGCACGCAGGGAAACAGTACCTGGAATACGTCCATCCTGCGAGTATGTGCGACGATTGATGGGGATTGGGGTGAATTCATGGTGGAAAAGACTTCAACTTCAGAACCGTGTTTCAAATATAACGGCGTCATGAAGCTCTTGGTTGGCGGTCATGAAAATCACAATGTTGTACACGATACAACAAATGTATACGTGGGCGACTGTGAGGTGTATCTGATCGATTGGTTTCCAGATTGGGAGTGTACCTCGTATCCGAAAGAGTACTATGCCAGATATGAATCGAGTGCCGGTTACGCCTGGGTTGGGCCGATTACGGTCAGCTATCATACCGGTCCGCTTCCTGCGCCAAGCATCAGTTCGCCAACGAATGGTTCGACAGTGAACACGAATTCTCCGACAGTGAGTTGTTCCGGACAGGGGCCATCATATCGAATTCAGATTGCAGCCAATCAATCGGATTTCATCAACGAAAACGATTGTCCCAACTGCATCGCGAATTTCCTCACGCAGCAATGTTACTGCAGTTCGAGCAACGGTTGTTACTACGGTACATTTCCTGAGGGAGATTACTGGGTTCGGGTAAGACAGGGTAACAGCGAAACATGTCAGGGAAGTCCGTGGACGACGAACATGTTCTATGTGAAAACAGCACCTGTGGATACCGACGGTGACGGCAAACCTGATACCTCGGATAACTGTCCCAAAGACTGGAATCCGGGTCAGGAGAACTGTGACGGTGTGAATGACGGAGGAGATGCCTGTGATCTGGATGATGACAATGATAATTCGCAAGATACGCAGGACTGCGACAAGTGCAATAAGAATCGGTATCCGGGCAATCGCGAAATATGCGATAACGGAATAGACGAGGACTGTAACGGATCAGATGAGCATTGCCCGCCAGATACCTGCCTCGGAGATCTGAATAAGGACGGTAACATCAACATATTCGATCTGCAGCAAATGGTTAGCATCGTCGCCAACGATACCAAACCATATCCTGTGGAAGCGGATATGAATGAAGATGGTGCTGTCAACATCTTTGACATTCAGATACTGGTCGGGATGGTAATGAACGACCAAAAGTGTGAACAATGAAGACAACCGGTGGTGAGGAGTATACACTCCCCACCGCCAAAAAAGGAGAACACCATGAACCTCAATATTATCTTGAAAAAAAACCAGACACTTCAAACTAAGGACTTGCACATGATCAGGTTATGCTGGGACATCATAAATGGCTTTGGAGAGGAAGTTTCTGTACCGATAACCACAGGCAAATATACCCTCGGCAACGAAACGGGAAGGTTGGAAATATTTTCCGGTCTGAATCAATACGAACCCATTGTAGAGGTAACGATCCCGAGACAGGAAACATCTGAAGAAGAAAGAAAAAACATTGTGAGTAAGGCTGTGGAAACTGGACAAGAAAAACAGCAGGAGATATTTGACCGGAGCAAACGCTCTGATGAAGAATATCATCGCGTCGCACTCTCAAACAATGCACATTTGTTCTGAAATTATCAAGAAGGATCTTTGAAAGAAAGCACTCCCTATAGGCAGTGCTGTTCTTTCTTTTCCAGCAAAAAAACCACTCCACAAAACTTGACTTTTTTGTTAAAAAATTGTCTTTCGACTTGGGAAAAGTGTATAATACAAATAGGTAAAAAAACGAATGATAAAGACATATTTAGAAAAAATTGGAATTTTTCTCATACTATTGAGTATTATTGTTTATTCTTTTGCTCCCCTCCTCACCACGCCGGTCGCATTG
>Ga0155625_130_pt1 | contig 17946 bp, 11 predicted proteins | sample RifCSPhighO2_12_FD_107282 | JGI IMG/M metagenome (GOLD analysis project Ga0155625, IMG submission 107282) | Candidatus Kerfeldbacteria bacterium RIFCSPHIGHO2_12_FULL_48_17 | reverse complement strand
TTTTAATCACTAACGATGGTGATGATCGCCTTTGAGGCGACCCTACTCATCAAGCCACCGCCTTTGGCGGGGGTGTCTGACTCACACTTTCATTATGCCCCAACTCCTGCAAATTCTCAAGCAAACTATGCAGGCCCGTGGTTACAGCGGCAAAACCATTTCCGCCTATTCTCACGCCGTTGTCCAGGCCTACCAATTTTTTAAACAGCCCCTCCGTCACCTCACCCATGACGATTATCTCACTTTCCTGGCCCACCTCAACACCAAAAATCGTTCCTCACAAACCATTGCCCTGACCGCCAACGCCATCAACTTTCTCATGACCCAGGTCTACAAAAACTCCACCTTCGTCAGACTCAAACACCCCAAACGTTCGCGTCGTCTGCCCGTTGTCCTCAGTAAAGAAGAAATTACGGCACTCATTGAACATACGCCCAATCCCAAACACCAACTTATTCTGGGCATCGCGTATGGTTCGGGTTTGCGCGTCAGCGAAGTCACCAACATCCGCATCGGTGATCTTGATCTGGATCGCGGCATCCTGCACATCAAACAATCCAAAGGCAACAAAGATCGTATCACTATTCTCTCCCCCAAAATAATCCCGCAACTGCGCGCACTCAGCACAGATAGAAACCCACAAAGTCCGCTCTTCGCCAGCGAACGCGGCGGTAAACTCCACACCCGCACCTTGCAGGCTATTTTCCAGCATGGTCTCAAGCGCGTCGGTATCCGCAGACCAGCCACCTTTCACTCTCTGCGCCACAGTTTCGCTACGCATTTGCTGGAGCAGGGCACAGATCTGCGTCACATCCAGGAACTCCTTGGCCACAACGATATCAAAACCACGCAGATGTACACGCATGTCACGCGTACGCATCTTACAGCTATTAAAAGTCCGTGGTAGGCGCTTACCTGCGTTGTTTTGCGAATAGCCCCTTTCTCATTTTTTGTGTTCAACCTCAACCAGTGCTGGAATACCCTGATAACCCATAGTGTTCATGGATGTTTCAAAAGGAGAGGAAAAAATTAACAAAGATGGGAAATGTGTCTTTTTCGTAGTCCCGGCGGAGTCCGGAGCACGGAAAAGATGCATTTCCCATCTTCAAGACGCTTTCGGTGTCCTTGACACCAACCACCGTTCCCCAGCCCAGGCATGTGGATAACTCAGCCCCACCTTCAACCCCGGCACCATAAAAAACCGTCGCTCAAGCACGATTTTTTCCTCAACCAAGCAAAATTTTTTCAAAACACCCTGTCAAGTTGACATTTCTGCAAAACCTCTTCCTTGACATACCTTTTCTCTTTTTGTATACTAGATTTACGTGTCGTTCCCTATTTTGTATATTATAACTCCCTTTCCAAGCGGGATGCATACTATAGACAGGGCAAAACAATCCAAATAGCCACCGAAAACTCCAGTTTCCTATCGCCATGATACTCTGGAGAAATTTTGTTTACATCAGGGTTTGCACATTTCATCTTATTTTAGTCAATTTTTTCGCTGCCCATGGAGTTGCCGAAATCACCCTCGCACCATCGCTGCGCCATTTCAAACATTTGATAAAAAATAAGCTGAGATGTGTCAACCTTTACCAACCTCATTAAGATAATAGCCATGCCAATCGTCGAACGAAAATATTTCACGAAAAATCATGAGATCATTCCACTGCCGGATCTTGTGCAGGTACAGCAGCATTCTTATCGGTGGTTTATTGAGGAGGGATTGAAAGAACTTCTGAGCGAAGTTTCTCCCATTAAAGATTTTACCGGCCGTGATCTGGAACTCTTTTTCCTGGATTACTACCTTGATGAACCCCGGTTTGACGAAGAGACGTCAAAAAATAAAAATGTCACTTTTGAAGCGCCGCTGCGCGTGAACACCCGCCTCGTCAACAAGCGCACCAACGAAGTCAAAGAACAGGAAGTTTTCCTCGGCGATTTTCCGATCATGACTGACAGGGGTACCTTTATTATCAACGGCATTGAGCGTGTGGTGGTTTCACAGCTCATCCGTTCGGCCGGTGCTTTTTTCACCGCTGAAATCATCAAAGGCCGCAAGCACTATGGCGCCAAAATCATTCCCAACCGCGGTGCCTGGCTGGAACTCGAAACGGACGCCAACAATGTCATCTGGGTCAAAATAGACAGAAAGCGTAAAGTGGCCGTAACGGCTCTGTTGCGCGCTTTTGGTTTTGGTACCAACGAAGAAATCACCACCCTGTTCAAAGGCGTCGAAACCAACGAAGAGCACAGCTTCATCGCCGCCACCCTGGCCAAAGATGTTTCCAGTTCCGAAGCGGAAGGTCTCAAAGAAGTCTACAAGCGTATCCGTCCCGGTGATCTGGCTACTGTTGACAACGCGCGCTCACTCATTCACTCCATGTTCTTCAATTTCGACCGTTACGATTTCGGCCGGGTCGGTCGCTACAAACTCAATAAGCGTTTTAACTTTACGATTCCCAACGACAAAGCCACCCGCGTGTTGCGCCGTGAAGATCTCGTCGCCATCATCATCGAAATCATTCAGCTCAACAACAGCCAGGCTGAAGAAGATGATATTGACCACCTGGGCAACCGCCGCGTCCGCGCCGTTGGTGAACTCATACAAAACAAATTCCGCATCGGTCTGGCCCGCATGGAGCGCATCGTCAAAGATCGCATGAGCACCACCGATATCGAAGCCCTGACTCCCGGTCAGCTGATCAACGCCCGTCCGGTTATTGGTGCTGTCAAAGAATTTTTCATGTCGAGTCAGCTGTCACAGCTCATGGATCAAACCAACCCGCTGGCTGAACTGGAACACAAGCGCCGCCTCTCCGCCATGGGCCCCGGCGGCCTCTCCCGTGAACGCGCTGGTTTCGATGTCCGTGACGTGCACCGCACCCACTACGGCCGCATCTGTCCGATTGCCACTCCGGAAGGTCCAAACATCGGTCTCGTCGGCCACCTGGCCAGCTATGCCCGCGTCAACGATTTTGGTTTTATCGAAACGCCGTTCCGCAAAGTAAAGTGGTACTGCAAAAATGACGGCAAAGACAGCATCGGTGAACTCAACCGCAAAGATATAAAGGACGCCAAAGGTAAAGTCGTCATCAAGGCCCGTGAAGAAATCAGCAAAGCGCATGCCGAAAAATTTGCCAAAATGAAAGACTTGCAAAAAGTCCTCATCGTGCCGCGCGTCACCGACGACATTGTGTACCTCGATGCCTTCACTGAAGAGCGTGCCACCACCACCGCTGCCACCACGCCCATCGACGAACATGGCCGTTTCCTCAGTGAACGCGCCGAAGTCCGTCGTCACATGCAGCCAACCGCCGACTACGTTTGGCATATTGATTACATGGACGTTTCCCCAAAACAGATTGTATCACTCAACACGGCGCTTATTCCTTTTTTGGAACACGACGATACCGTGCGCGCGCTCATGGGCACGAATATGCAACGTCAGGCCGTGCCGGTTATCAAACCGCAGGCTCCGATCGTTGGTACCGGTAATGAACACCGCGCCGCCAAAGATTCCGGTCAAGTGGTCGTGGCCGGCGCCGACGGTCTTGTTGATTATGTGGATGGCGGTAAAATCGTCATCAAAGAAAAGGGAACCAAGAAGCACGAATACAAACTCAACAAGTTTGTCCGCTCCAATTCTTCCACCTGCATGAACCAAACCCCCCTCGTTAATAAAGGTGATAAGGTCAAGAAAGGTGATATTCTCGCCGATGGCGCCGCCACGGATCAAGGCGAGCTGGCCTTGGGGCAAAATGTGCTCGTGGCCTACATGCCCTGGGAAGGTGGCAACTTTGAAGACGCCATCCTGATTTCCGAACGCATTGTCCAGGGCGATCGCTACACCTCTATTCATATTGAAGATTATATTATTGATGTTCGCGACACCAAACTTGGTCCCGAACTCGTGACTCGCGACATCCCCAACGTATCCGAAGAAAAACTCAAGAACCTTGATGCCGACGGCGTCATCCGTATCGGCGCTCAGGTTGGCGCCGGTGATATTCTCGTTGGTAAAATTACGCCTAAAGGTGAAAGTGAACTTTCGGCTGAAGAAAAATTGCTGCGTGCCATTTTCGGTGAAAAAGCCAAAGACGTCAAAGACAGCTCCAAGTACCTTGACCATGGTGAACACGGTAAAGTCATCGGCATCCGCATTTTTTCCAAAGACAGCGGGGATAAGCTGCCCAGCGGCGTGTTGCAGTCCATCCAAATCACCGTGGCTCAGCTGCGTAAGATGCAGGTCGGTGACAAAATGGCCGGTCGTCATGGAAACAAAGGTGTTATTTCCCGCGTCATCCCGGTGGAAGATATGCCGTTTATGGCCAACGGTACCCCCATTGATATTATTTTGAATCCCTTGGGTATTGCCTCGCGTATGAACCTCGGGCAGGTACTGGAAACCCACATGGGTCTGGCGGCCCAGGCCCTTGGTTATCATGTTGCCACTCCCGCCATGGATGGCGTTGATGAAGAAACCATTTTCAGCGAACTCAAGCGCGCCGGTTTTTCCAATACCGGTAAATTGCCGCTTACTGATGGTCGCACCGGTGAAACCTTTGATAAGCAGGTAACGTGTGGGTATTCCTACATGTTGAAACTCAATCACTTGGTCGAAGACAAGATCCATCAGCGTTCGATCGGTCCGTACTCGTTGGTGACCCAGCAGCCGCTCGGTGGTAAGGCGCAGTTTGGTGGCCAGCGTTTCGGAGAAATGGAAGTCTGGGCCTTGGAAGCGTATGGCGCCGCGCACACATTGCAGGAAATGCTGACGATCAAGTCAGACGATGTTTATGGCCGTTCCAAAGCGTACGAATCGGTTATCAAGGGCGAGTCCATCGACAAGCGTAATGTACCGGAATCATTTAACGTGTTGGTTCGTGAATTGAAGGGTTTGTGCCTCGATGTTGAGTTGCTGGACCGGGGCAGTAAGCCCATTGACGTGCAGACCGCCGAAGAAATGACGCCGGAAGCCAAGAAGGAAATGGTGGCCCAGGTCGCCTCCGCCAAGGAACGCGCTGAAAAGGCCGACGCCAAAGAGCGTGCCGCCAAGGAAGATGCTGACTCAGCTGAACCGGAAAGTCCGACCAAAGTTTCATCCTAACCCAATCAATTCCCTAATAATTTCCCTTATGGAACAACACAACAGTCTCAGAACCCATGATTTCTCGGCTATCCGGCTGAAGCTGGCTTCACCTGATGTCATTCATGAGTGGTCGCACGGCGAAGTCGTCCGTCCTGAAACGATTAACTACCGCACCCAGAAACCGGAGCGTGATGGTCTGTTCTGCGAACGCATTTTCGGTCCGTCGAAAGACTGGGAATGTTACTGCGGCAAATACAAGCGCATCCGTTACAAGGGAATTGTTTGTGATAAGTGTGGCGTTGAAGTGACCCGTTCGGTGGTGCGTCGTGAACGCATGGGTCATATTGATCTGGCGGCGCCGGTTTCACATATCTGGTTTTTGCGCGGTATTCCTTCCAAGATCGGTTTGATTCTGGATCTTTCCGTCCAGTCGCTGGAAAAAGTTGTATATTTCGCCAATTTTATCGTTACGGAAGTGGATGAAAAATTGCGTCAGGCCACCCTCGGGCAGATTGATGATGAAGCTGCCAACAAACGCAAATTGGTTCGCAATGAATATGAAGGTCAGGTCAAGGAAGTTCAGGAGCGCAAGAAGAAAGTTGTCGCTGCCGCCACCAAACCGACTGAGCAGAAACGGGTGGAAAATGATTTTGAACAGGAAATCATCAACACCGCCGTCATGCGCGATGAAAAGCTGAAGGATCTGCAGAATGCCGTGGATCTGGCCAAAAAAGAACTCATTGAACTCCAGCCCATGAAAGTTATTTCTGAAAGCACGTATCAGGATTTATCCCTGAAGTACGGTCATGTGTTTGAAGCCAGTATTGGCGCCGAAGCGCTGCATTATCTTCTGAAGAAAATCAACGTTGATAAGATGATCGTGTCGCTGGAAAAAGAGATTGATGAAAGCACCAAGAATCAGAAGCGCCGCCTCGTCCGTCGTTTGAAATTTGTTCGCAATCTCAAGAAAAACGCCATCCGCCCCGAATGGATGATCCTGAGCACGGTTCCGGTGATTCCTCCTGATCTGCGCCCGATGGTGCAACTCGATGGCGGTCGTTTTGCCGCGTCTGATCTGAATGATCTGTACCGCCGCGTTATCAATCGCAACAACCGTCTCAAGCGTTTGCAGGAACTGCGCGCTCCGGAAGTTATTCAGCGCAACGAAAAGCGCATGCTCCAGGAAGCTGTTGATGCGTTGCTCGACAACAGCGCCCGTCACGGCAAAACCGTCACGGCTTCCACCGGCCAAAAGCGTCAGCTCAAATCACTGGCCGACATGCTTAAAGGCAAACAGGGCCGTTTCCGTCAGAACCTGCTGGGGAAGCGCGTTGATTATTCCGGACGTTCCGTGATCGTCGTGGGTTCGCACTTGCGCCTCGATCAGTGCGGTATTCCCAAGAAGATGGCCCTGGAACTGTTTAAACCGTTCGTGATGAGTCAGCTCATCAAGCGCGAAATGGTTTACAACGTCCGTAGCGCCAACCGCTATATTGAAGCCGGTCATCCGGAAGTGTGGGATATTCTCGAAGAAGTGACCAAGGACGCCTTTGTTCTCTTGAATCGCGCCCCGACTTTGCACCGCCTCGGTATTCAGGCGTTCCGACCCATCCTCATTGAAGGGAAAGCCATCCAGATTCACCCGCTCGTCTGCAGCGCTTTCAACGCTGACTTCGACGGTGACCAGATGGCCGTGCACGTCCCGCTCACCGCCGAAGCCCGCCACGAAGCGGCGACGTTGATGCTGTCTTCCAAGAACCTGCTCAAGCCGGCCACCGGCGATCCGGTCGTGTCACCGTCTCAGGATATCGTGCTCGGTGGCTACTACATGACCAATATGGATACCACTGAGCGCAAGCAGGCTTTTTCCTCGCCGGCTGAAGCGTTTCAGGCCTACGATCTGCGTGTGATCGGTATTCAGACGAAAGTTCGCGTTGATATGAATGGCAAGTTGATGGAAACCACCGTCGGTCGCATCCTGTTCAACCAGATTCTGCCTGAGGAAATGCGTTTCATCAACAAGACCATGGACAAGAAGGTGCTCAAGAAGATCGTCAGCGACAGTTTTTATACCTATGGCGGCGATCGCACCGTGCAGTTGCTCGATGAAATGAAGGAGCTTACTTTTGAATATGTCACCCGCTCCGGTTTGAGTTGGGGTATGCGTGATTTGAATGTGCCGAAGAAAAAACAGGAAATCATGGATAGGGCGGTGAAGGAAATCGATACCATTCAGTCACAGTTTGATACGGGTCTGCTCACCGATGAAGAACGTCATGCCCGTGTGGTGGCCGTCTGGACCAAAGCCAAAGATGATGTCACCAAGGAAGTGCAGGAATCGCTCGATCCTTTGGGGTCGGTCTTTACGATTATTGATTCCGGCGCCCGCGGTTCCTGGGGCCAAACCACCCAGATGATCGGCATGAAAGGTTTGGTGACGAGCCCTTCCGGTGAAATTATTGAACTTCCGGTTAAAGCCAGCTTTAAGGAAGGTCTCGACGTACTCGAATATTTCATCTCCACGCACGGTGCCCGTAAGGGTTTGTCCGATACGGCGCTGCGTACGGCCAATGCCGGCTATCTGACCCGTCGTTTGGTTGATGTGTCGCAGGATGTGGTCATCACCGAAACCGATTGTAAAGATAAAGAAGGTCTCAACTGGCAGACGGAAGAAATTCGCGACATTGATCACCGTTTGCAGGATGTGCTGCTCGGTCGTGTCACGGCAAAACCGATTGTTGATGAAAAGGGTAAGGAACTGGCCGCAGCCGGCGTTTTGGTTGACGAAAAGGTATTTAAGAAGCTTGAGAAAGCCAAACTCAAGGAGTTTACCATCCGCTCGGTTTTGACATGTAAGACGATTCAGGGTATCTGTGCCACCTGCTACGGCTACGACCTGGGTCATAATAAGATTGTGGAAATCGGTACGGCCGTCGGTATTATCGGCGCGCAGAGTATCGGTGAACCGGGTACCCAGCTGACGATGAGAACATTCCATACCGGTGGTGTGGCCGGCTCGGACATTACCCAAGGTTTGCCGCGCGTTGATGAATTGTTCGAAGCGCGTCCGTTGAAGGTGGCGGCGGTGCTGACCGATGTTGCCGGTGTTGTGGCGGATATCAAAGAAGAAGGCCGGCAGCAGATTATTCAGGTCAGGCACACCAAGCCGGTTAAGCAGGTGATGAAGGTTGGGAAAACCACCAAGGTGGTGGTGAAAGATGGCGTCAATGTCAAAGCCGGCGCGGTGTTGGCGCAGTACAAAGGTGAGGCGATTGCCGCCAAGTTTGCCGGTAATGTGAAACTGACGGATGCTCAGCTGACGGTGTTTGGTGAAGAGGAAAAGATCACCGAATATCCGGTGCACGTTGGTTTCGGGGTACTCGTGAAGAAGGGGGATCTCGTGGTCAGCGGTCAACAGCTTTCCGAAGGCAGTTTGGATCTGCATCAGCTCTATCAGCTCCGCGATAAGGTGTCGGTGCAGAAGTATATGATCAAAGAAATTCTCTACATCTACAGCTCACAGGGTCAGAATCTTAACCCCAAGCATGTGGAAATCATCGGTCGGCAGATGTTTGCCCGCTTCTTTATTAAGGATGCTAAAGATACCGATCTGATTACCGGTGACGTGGTGTCAGCGGCCCAGTTGGCCCGTTCCAATAAGGCAGCCAAAGTCAAGCGCGGTCAGTCGGCTCAGGCCGAGCCGCTCCTCCTCGGTATTACCAAAGCTTCGCTTTCCACCGACAGCTTCCTGTCAGCGGCTTCTTTCCAGGAAACGGCCAAGGTGCTCATTGACGCGGCTATTTCCGGCCGTTTGGATCCTTTGATGGGTTTGAAGGAAAACGTCATCATCGGTAAACTCATTCCGGTGGGAACGGGTTTTGCCAGTCATCAGCAGAAGCGGGATGATCAAAAGGCTGCGCAGGGTTTGTAATTTTTCCCGGTCCCTTTACGCGCGATAAAACCGTCGGCCCTGTGGTCGGCGGTTTTGTTTTCCGTTTATGCGGCGGATTTGCTATACTATGGGTAAGCTTTATTATTTTAACGTTTTGCTTATGCGTATGTATAAACAGTTATTTTATGGGTTGACTGCGGTGGCTGCCTTGGCCGTGTTTTTCGCTGGCTGCGGCGCCAGCGATACCGATCAAAATGCTGGTACGCCTGTTGAGCCTACCTTCACTGTCGAGACAAATATCAATACGAATACTGCTGCGGCCATTGATGATCCCGACACAACGACCAATGCCAATGAAAACACGAATACGGATGCTGCTGACGATGCCGATACCAGCACTGTTACGAATACGAATAGCGCAGCTACGACCACGAACACTAATACCGCTTCTTCCGCCCCAGCTACCACCACCAATACCAACACCTCAGCTGCTGCGAACACGAACACGACCCCGGCCGCTCCCGCGAACACTAATACCGCCCCAGCCGTCGTCGTACCTGTCACCAAAGAAATCAGCATGAAGGCCCGCCAGTTTGAATTTGAGCCGGCCAAAATCACCGTTCCGCTGAATGCCAAAGTGAAATTGTCCATCACCAGCGAAGACGTTGATCATGGTTTTTCTTTGCCAGCTTTTGGTGTCAGCGCGACCCTGAAAGCCGGCCAAACGACGGTGGTTGAGTTTACGGCTGACAAAAAGGGAACCTTTCCTTTTTCCTGCAATAATTTTTGCGGATCGGGTCATGGTGGTATGACCGGCAGCCTGGTTGTTGAATAATTTTTGCGATGGCCCTTTTCGTATCTTTGACTTTCTTTTCTAAAATTAGCGTAATACTCATTGGTAGCGCCCGGCTCTTTGTGGTATAATGTTCATGATTATTCCTAGCCTGTTTTCTCATGCCGAGGCGCAGAATCGAACGAACGGAAAAAGACGGTGGCACCCCCAAATCAAGGCCAGGCCTTCATCCCGAAGCGCAAAAGGCCATTTTTGTGATTGTTCTGTTTGCGCTGGGGGCTGTTTCTGTTTTGAGCCTGGTTGGTCTGGCCGGTAAGGCCGGGGAATGGATTGCCTACGTGATTGCCCTGTTTTTTGGCTGGGGTACGTTTCTCTTTCCCATGGTGTTGTTTGGTTTGGGATATGTCTCTATGTATCCGAGTCGTTATCAGTTGTCGCATCTGCACTATATCGGCCTGGTACTGCTGGTGCTGTCATTTTTGGGATTTTTGCATCTGTTCATTCCCTACCGCGATTTGGTGAATGTCATTCCCGAAGGCCGCGGTGGTGGCTATTTCGGTCTGGTATTGGCATTTCCGTTGTATAAACTGCTCGGTTTGTGGGCCAGTGGCATTATTCTCGTGGCGCTTGTCTTGGTGTCGCTGCTGCTGGTGTTTAACATTTCCATCAGCGCCGTGTGGCAGCGGTTGCAGGGAGTGGGTTCGGTTTTCGACCGGGCACGGAACAAGCTCGAGGATTGGACGGAGACTGAGGATGGAGGGGCCGGTGGCGAAGACGGTGAAGCAGGTGATAGTGATGAAGGTGAGGTTGACGGAGAGGCGCCTGAACATGGTGAGCCTTCACGTTTGCTGCGCAAGGATATTCCTGGCGTGCAGACGGAAATGCCACTGCCGCCGCGCCGCATTCGCCGCAAAATTGACATTCCACTGAAGCTGTTGAGTGATGCTTCCGAGCGGCCGCAAAGTGGTGATATTCAGGCCAACAAAGAGCGCATCCAAAAAACGCTGGAGAATTTCGGCATTGCTGTGACCATGCATGATGTTAGCGTCGGCCCGACGGTTACGCAGTACAGCCTCAAGCCGGCTGATGGCGTTAAATTGGCGCACATTACCGGTTTGCAGCGTGATTTGGCCCTGGCCCTCGCGGCCCATCCCATCCGCATCGAAGCGCCTATCCCCGGGAAATCGCTGGTGGGCATCGAAGTCCCCAATAAAACGGCGGCTTTGGTGCGTCTCAAAGAACTGTTGCGTTCGCCGGCGTTCAAAAAGCGCAAATCGGCTTTGAGTCTGGCCCTTGGTAAGGATGTTGCCGGTGAGTCCTATGTCGCCGACCTCGATACCATGCCGCACATGCTCGTTGCCGGCGCCACCGGTTCCGGGAAATCCGTCTGCATCAATACCATTATTCTCAGTCTGATTTTTCAGAACAACCCCAGTGATCTGAAGTTGATTTTGGTTGATCCCAAGCGCGTGGAACTGACGATGTATAATGGCATTCCCTATCTGTTGACACCGGTCATCACCAATCCGGAAAAAACCATCAATGCCCTCAAGTGGGCCGTTGCTGAAATGGATCGCCGTTACGAACTCCTGTCGCAAAGTCACCGCCGCAACATTGGAGCGTATAACGAAAAAATCGCGCCCGAAGAACGCATGCCGTATATTGTTATTATCGTTGACGAGCTTGCTGATCTGATGTCGGTGGCGGCGCAGGAGATGGAAGGCATCATCATTCGTCTGGCGCAGATGGCCCGTGCCGTGGGTATCCATCTGATTCTGGCCACGCAGCGGCCATCGGTTGATGTTTTGACGGGTTTGATCAAGGCCAACATCACCAGCCGTATTGCGTTTAATGTGGCTTCTTTGGTTGATTCGCGCACAATTCTGGATTTTCAGGGCGCTGAAAAATTACTTGGCAAGGGCGATATGCTGTTTATTTCGGCGGATCTGTCCAAACCCAAGCGTTTACAGGGCGCTTTTGTTGATGAAGAAGAGATTCTCAATGTGGTGAATTTTCTCAAAGAAAATGCCGGGGATCCGGATTATGACGCCGAAATCGTCAACCGTCAGCAGCGCGCCGTTATTCCCGGCGTGTATCAGGATGATGAAAATGACGATGAGTTGCTGGATGAAGCCAAAGAGGTGATCATGCGGGCCGGGAAAGCGTCGGCATCTTTGTTGCAGCGGCGGTTGCGCGTGGGGTATGCGCGGGCGGCGAGGATTTTGGATATTCTGGAAGAGCAGGGAGTGATTGGTCCGGCCGATGGCGCCAGGCCGCGTGAAGTTTTGGTTACGGCCGATGAGATGGCGGCGTCGGGTGATCGCGGGGGCGAAGATGACGGGGGCGATGTCAGCGGTGGAGGGGTTGATGACAAGCCTGATGAGGAAGATGCTTTTGAGGCGGCTGAAGATGGTGCAGAAGAAGACGGTGCTGATGACGGCGCCGAAGAAACGGTTGGTCAAAGTAAACATTAACTTTCGTCTATGGTGGCATTTCGCGAAAAATCCATTGATGAAAAAACACTGGGTGAACAGCTGCGGCGGGCACGCCAGACTGAGCGCGTGTCTTTGCTTGATGCTTCACGGAAGTTGCGTATCAAACGCGAGTATTTGCAGGCGTTGGAGCGTAGTGATTACAAGGCTTTGCCCAGCGAGGTGTTTATCCGCAGTTTTTTGAAATCGTATGCGCGGTTTTTGCACCTCAACTGGAAGCGGGTTTTAAAAACATACGAATCTGAGGGTGGGAGATTGTATCACAAGCGTTTTGCCGAGCAGCGTCACAAAACTTTATTGGGTAAACGACGGCTGAAGTCGGTGTTTGTGCCGCGCATTTTTCGCTTTATGGCGGCCGGAGTATTTGTTTTGGCCATTTTTTCCTATATCGGCTGGCAGGTCTACCAAACCTTTGTGCCGCCTGATTTGCATATTGTGGAACCATTTGATAATGTGATAACGCAAGAACATTTTGTACGGGTGGCGGGCTATACCACGCCTGAATCGCAGGTCACCATTAATGGGCAGGGGGTGACGGTTGACAGTGGAGGTCAGTTTCAGGAATCGGTGAATCTTCATGAGGGTTTGAACACGATTGAGATCGTGACAAAGAAGGGGCACAGTCGGCAGAATGTTGCGCAGCGGTATGTTGTTGTGGACAGTAACTCGCAGGCCCTACTTAAATGACTTAATTTTTTTTCCATGACTACGAAAGAAATTACCAAGGAACTGAGTAAAGTAAAATCACCGCAGAACGCGAAGAGCGGTGCGGCACAGCAGGCGGTCGCGCAAATCAAGGAACGTTTTGGCGACGGTTCGATTATGAAATTCGGTGAAGCCCGCAGCATGGATATTGATGCGGTTTCGACCGGTTGTTTGTCTTTGGATTTGGCATTGGGTGTTGGTGGTGTGCCGCGTGGCCGTGTTATTGAAATTTTTGGCCCGGAAGCTTCCGGCAAAACGACGCTGGCGCAGCATATTGTTTGTGAGGTCCAAAAATTAGGTGGCATTGCGGCTTTTGTCGATGCTGAGCATGCCTTGGATCCCGATTATGCCCGCAATATTGGCGTGAAGGTTGATGATCTGTATATTTCCCAGCCGGATACCGGCGAGCAGGCTTTGGAAATTGTGGAAACACTGGTGCGCTCGAATGCCGTTGATGTGATTGTTATCGACTCGGTGGCAGCGTTGACGCCGCGTGCGGAAATTGAAGGTGAAATGGGCGATTCCCACATGGGTTTGCAGGCCCGTTTGATGAGTCAGGCGCTGCGGAAATTGACGTCGATTATCAGTAAATCACGCACGTTGGTGATTTTCATCAACCAGACCCGTATGAAAATCGGTGTCATGTTCGGCAATCCCGAAACCACCACCGGTGGTATGGCTCTGAAGTTTTATTCTTCGGTGCGTATTGAAGTCCGTCGTTCAGCGCAGATTAAGCTCGGTGACCGGATTATCGGTAACCGTACCAAGGTGAAGATTGTGAAGAATAAAGTCGCAGCTCCGTTCCGCACGACGGAATTTGATATCATGTACAACGAAGGTATTTCTTTGACGGGTGATTTACTGGATACCGCCGTAGTGTATGGTATTGTCCAAAAGAAGGGACATTCCTATGCGTACGGTGAGGTAAAGGTTGGCGTTGGTCGGGAAAATGCCAAGCAGATGCTCAAGGATGATGCCAAATTGTTTAAACAAATTCGGTTGGCGGTAATGGATAAAATCAAGAAGGCTGCCTAATGGCCATACGCGCTTGCCTTGAACTGCACGCAAACGCCTATGTCCTCAGTTATGAAAACCCGCTCATGAAAGCGGGTTTTTGCTTTGGCGGTGCAAAGTGGTATAATATATCTATAATTTTTGAAAAATAAACATGACATCTCAATATATTTCACGTGTGGTAATGGCGGGTTTCCCACTCTTTTTTCTGTTTGGTTGGTTTGCTCTGCCGAACCAAACACACGCAGCAGCTGATAAGCCGCCTTTCTTACCAAACCTCGAAGCGAGGTTGGGTCACCCTCTCCCTAAAACAGAGCCTTCTTTTTCCGTAAAGCCGGCTCCCAAGACAGTTCCGAATGAGTTTGTCGTGAAACTCAAAACCTCTCCTGAAGCGCTGAAAAAATCCAATAAGGCCTTTCAAGGTTTTGATTTTGTGCCGCTGACTCCAACCGGTTCAAAACTTGGTAATTACTATAAAGTTGTTTTGCCGCAGCAGAAAGATTTTTCGATAACGCAGTCTCTGCTGCAATCGAGTTCGACTGTTGAAGCGGTTGCCCCCAATAATCGTGTTTCCATAAATTCCAGGAATGTTCCGAATGATCCCTATTATCCGAACCAACGATGGTATTATGATCTCGTTGTTGGCGATAATAATTTCGGTATCAGTGCTCCTGAGGCTTGGGATGTAACCACCGGCAGCTCCAGTGTTGTTGTGGCGGTTATTGACAGCGGCGTTGATACCGACCATCCTGATTTGGCGGACAATATCTGGGCGAATCCCGGTGAAACGGCGGGTAATAGCATTGATGATGATGGCAACGGGTATGTTGATGATGTGCAGGGCTGGGACTTTGTGGAGGTTGATAGCAACAATGCTCCGGCTGATAATGATCCGAATCCGGAACCTGATGGTGAAGATAATGATGGCGACGGTTTAACCGATGGTGGAGTGACCCACGGTACGCATGTGGCCGGTATTATTGCGGCTGAAGGAGATAATGGTGTTGGTGTGGCCGGAGTGACCTGGTCTACAAAAATTATGCCCCTGCGCATGCTCGATGATGAGGGGTATGGTGTTGATGCGGAGCTTATTTCCGCTCTTGCCTATGCCGTGGATAATGGTGCTGATATTATTAATTTGAGTTTAGGTGGTGCAGATACTTCAGCGACTTTGGAGGCGGCTTTTGCTGATGCTCATGATGCCGGTTTGGTGGTCGTGGCAGCGGCCGGAAATGACGCTGCTGACCTCAATCAGGAACCTGCTTATCCAGCCTGCTATGATGGTGTTATTGGTGTAGCAGCAACGATGCTTATTGCGGAGCTTCTGGAAATACCAGCTTATTTTTCCAATTATGGTTCTGACTGTGTTGATATTGCGGCTCCTGGTGATTATATTTATAGTACGTTGTATACTGATGACCTAACTTATGGTTTTACCGTTGATTATGATTATTTGAGTGGCACTTCGATGGCTTCACCGATGGTTGCGGGTCTCGCTGCCTTAATTTTGGCCCAGGATCCGACACTGAGCCCTGACGATGTCGCCACCTATATCCGCGACAGTGCTGATGATCATCCTTTTATTTCCGCTGAATATTCTGGTCGGCGCATCAATGCCTTTACGGCGGTTTCGGCTTTTGAAGCGGATGTTTCCGCCCCCACCACTATCAATGCCTGGTCAGACAGTACACATGGTGGTTGTGTGCCGCCGGGTTCATTTGGTGATCCACGGACTGATAATGTGAATGCTGCGACCTGCGGACCGGTGGCCGATGGCGTGCATACACTCTGGACGGCGCCATATTTTTCCTGGTCAGGTGGTACCGTTGGGCCGGATGTGAATTATTATGTGTATTTTGGTACTGATGCTGATGCTAATCCCCGAACCGAAGGTGAAGCGCAGTCTGAATATTTTTTCGAGCCAGGTGAGTTGACCGATGATGAAGGCGTGTACTATTTTCGTATTCGCACCGAGCGCAATGGAACATTTTCCGATACTGCCAGTTTTACGTATATCGTAGATAGCGAAGTTCGTGAGCCTGAAGGCTTGGTCGGCCAGGCTGACGGGGATAAAAATATAATCACTTGGAGTATAGACGATGATGTTTTTGATGATTATGGTGTGGGTTTCAATCTGTATCGCTCGACTGAGGCGGATGGTGAATATACCTTGCTTGATGATACGCTTACCACCGAAGATGATACCTATAAAGATACTGATGTTGTTGATGGGGTGAACTATTTTTACCGTCTCATGCAGGTGGATGATGTGCTTAGGGAAAGCGAACCGGTGCAAATAGAGGTGGAATATAATAAGCCGGAATGGATTGTGACGGGTGCTGGGCCGGGTGGTGGCCCGCATGTGCGAACATTCAGCAGCGGTGGCGTTGCCGAATCACAGTTCTTCGCTTATGGTTCGAGCTTCCGTGGTGGGGTGCGTGTCGCTTCCTGCGATCTGAATAGCGATGGTTCCGGTGATATTGTCACGGGTGCCGGTCCGGGCGGCGGGCCGCAGGTGCGTACGTTTAATAAAGAAGGCGAAATGATTTTGTCGCCGGGTTTCCTGGCGTATGATGGCGGTTTCCGTGGGGGTGTGTATGTCGCGTGTGGCGATGTGGATGGCGATGGTAAACCGGAGATTGTGACGGCGGCGGGGAAAGGCGGCAGCGCTCATATTCGCATTTTTGACCGATTGGGTCAGCCCAAGGAACCAACGCGTGGTTTTTATGCTTATGATGAAAAGTTTCGCGGTGGAGCTACGGTGGCGGTTGGGGATTTGGATGGCGATGGCGTAATGGAGATTATTACGGGTGCCGGTCCGGGTGGTGGCCCGCAGGTGGCGGTGTTTGACGGCGCGGGTACGCGCAAGTTGACGACAGGATTTTACGCTTTTCCGGATGCTTTTCGTGGTGGCGTAAATGTTGCAGCAGCCGATGTTGATGGCGATGACAAGGATGATATTATTGCGGCGGCTGGTGCCGGGGGTGGTGCACATATTCGTATGTTTGACAGCGCGGGTACGCCGATTGTGGCGGCTGGTGGGCAAATGGAATATGAATCTGATTTCCGCGGCGGTTTGTTTGTGGGGGCGATCAATGTGGATCAGGACGGCACGAGTGAATTGTTGGTGGGACCGGGCGGTGGTCGGCAACCGTTGGTGAAGATTGTGAATGCCGCGACCAATGCGAATATGTTGGGTGAAGGATTTTTCGCCTATACGCCAGCTTTTAGTGGCGGTGTCTCGGTGGCGAGTTTGGAGGAGTAGCCACATTTATTGGTTTGTCGCGCAGCTTTGCCAGCGTAATTCTTTTGTTATCAAAAAATCCGATCATAAAACCCGCTTTTTGGGATGATTCCCGAGAGCGGGTTTTGGTTTGGCGGTTTTTAGGCCGCGTTTAGATGTTGATTTTTTTGGCAAGTTGACCCAGGAGTGGTATTTCCCATTTTTCTCCCATCAGCGCTTTAATAATGCCAACCACGACGAGTAGAGCCACCGCAAATTCCAGGATCCAACCAATAAAGGGTATAAAGCCCAGGATGATGGAGATGATAAAGAGTACCAGCCCTTGCTTGGCGTGAAAGGATGCAAATTCACTGTCGCGTTTCAGGATGAGTATCACAATGCTCATGATCCAGACATAGCTGAGGGCGGCGAAGATTTTGTTTTCTTCGACGTCGTTACCCATTGGTTTTTTTATGTTTTCGGGCATATATTCACCTCCTTTTCATTGGTGTAATTTCTCTTCCAGTATAGCAGAAAAATGCAATCAATGTTAGCGCACGCATTGACCGAGCTAAAATGACACCATAGCCCTCCTGGTTCTCCGATATAATAAAAGACACCGAAAATTCATGGTATTTTTGTGAAGTTATCACCATTAACTTCTACAGCCATGGACCGGAAAGCCCGTAACCAATATATGAATACATTACGAAAACGATATTTGCAAGCATCAAA
>Ga0155625_140_pt1 | contig 18836 bp, 23 predicted proteins | sample RifCSPhighO2_12_FD_107282 | JGI IMG/M metagenome (GOLD analysis project Ga0155625, IMG submission 107282) | Candidatus Kerfeldbacteria bacterium RIFCSPHIGHO2_12_FULL_48_17 | reverse complement strand
TTCCTGGGTTTGGGAATTACCGACGCCGACCTGGCAAAAATTCCCACGAGCACTGACACGGCAACCGGCGATCGGGCCCTGCGCACACGCCTTTCCGGTCGGATCCTTCTGCAGGTTCAACAACATGGTGAAGCCTGGTACGTTTACCCTGGCGATCTCAAGCGTTACTACCTGGGTCGGCCAAGCGATGCCTTTGCTCTGATGAGCAACTTGGGTTTAGGCATCAGCGCGACTGACCTCGGTCAAATTCCCATTTCAACCAATTTTCTGGAAATCGCCAAACCGGCCAGCCAGATACAAAGTTTCGCTCTCACCCTGGCGCGCGGGACATTCAACATTGATGTGGTCACGCTCAACCGCGACATCTACTAGATGGTGACTGACACCGCCTATCTGAATGACTGCAGCAATGGCTGCAGTGCAAAATCTCTGGCCAGTTATGTCCAAGAGAATGGCGCAACTTACGGCATTCACGGATCGTACTTCTGTCCGCCTGATTACGCTGACTGCGCCGGCCGCACCAACTCTTTTAACTCACCTGTCTTCAACAGCGCCGGTGATATCATGATCAATGCTGACAGTCTTCCCTACCATGCCGGACCCATGATTGCGGTTGGCGCCGATGGGCAATATTCTTACTTTCACCGGACCATCGATTTTGGCTATTCGGTGGCGGAATTTGAAGCCGAACATGGCACCCAATTAGTGGCGGCTATTGCCAATTCCCCCTCTCTGGTGGAAAATGACGCGGTCGTTGTTGAGTCAGAAAGCCTGGACCCAACCCAACGATCAGCGGCGTTGCGCGGTGCGATGGGGTACAACAATGATTACGTATTTTTGGTTATCGCGCGCTCAGCCAGTGTTATAGACATGGGCTATATTATGCAATCGATCGGTGCCGACTGGGCACTGAATTTGGATGGGGGAGGGAGCGCGGCATTGTATGAAAATGGGAATTATATGGCTGGCCCGGGTCGCTTATTGCCGAATGCGGTGGTATTCAAGTGATAAAGAGGTGTGTGATTTCGGGGTTTCAATTGACCGACCGATTGGGCTATACGCAGCCTATGCGACGTGCTTTACAAATATACAATAAAAAAATAAACCTCTATCTTTGACTGTAAAAAACAGAAAAATAAAGGCTTAAAGAACAAAAAATATTTGCTTTGGAGTGGCGGAGTGAGATTACTTTCCGGTGAGAGAATGTTTGGTGACGCCGTAGAAAGGCGCGCCGAAGAGAGAATCACCTGTCAGGTAGACTTGCCGAATGACTCCCTTATCTAAAAGTTCATTCTGAAGCTCGGCCATTTTTAGCTGCATGGCCCCATCTACCCCAATTTGGTCAATAGAAACCTTCATCTGGTTTGCCAATGCTTCAGCCTCTATTTTCAAACTGCCCGCACGCCGATTGGCCTCTCCTAGAACCTTACGCGCTTCAATGTTGGCGTTGGCAATCTTTTGCTGCTTTTCACCTTCAATGGTCGCCACCTCCTTCTTCTTCTTTTCCAGATCGGAGTTTACGGATTCAAGCAGAGCGCGTGACCGTGTTATGGTACTTACACCTTCATTATCGCTTGGAAACACCATCCGATCCGGAAAAATTATGTCCATAATGGTGAATCCGAAGTGCTCTGCATACTCAGCCGTGTCTTTTGTGAGTTGCTGGGTGTAACGTGCAGGACTTTTGCGAATCAGATCCGCGGCCTCACCTGAAGCAAGTTCATTCATATGCACCCCCACAAATTCTCCTGCTTCCCGTATAGCCTCATATATTCTCGCATCTTGAATGCCCTCGATGCCACTGAATGAACGTTGCGCACGGCCATAGTTGGCATAGAATTTCCAGGGATCTGTTACTCTTCCGAGTATGGTATAATCGACCTGCATGGTTACGCCCTCTATAGAATCCCAGGTCAGTGATTCATCCCAGGGACTTTTCGGATCATGAATATCCGCGGTGAACGAGTAACTGTTCACCTCAGAGTTGATCACAAAAATTTCAGCATTCCATCCGAAATTCGCAGCCCAACCGAATGGCAGTTGAGGGTTATTTTCTGTAGAGACCCCTTTCCCACTATTAACGTTGTATTTGAAGCCGATCTCATTCTGATCGATGTACTCACATGACATACAACCCTGAAGTAATAAACACAGCAGGGTCACAGAGACACAAATCAAAAAATTTATACCTTTCATGATCTTCTCCTTCTAGTTCTCTAATGCAACCTGTTTTACAGATTGCATTTCGTTGCTGTTTAAGATAATTCGACTGTCAGCCGGTAGGATGTTTAACACGGTTTTTCCATTCTTCAATCCGTTCACCATGGTCAGCATTGTCTCAAGCTGAACATAGTTTTCTTTTCCAAGAATGGAAATAAACATTCCTTTCCGCGTCTTCTCCGCGTCAGTGACAAGTCTCACACTCTCTGCTCTGGCTTCATTCAGTATGCGGGCCGCTTCTGTTTCACCTTCCTGACGAATGCCTTCAATTTTGTCATCAAGCGGTTTTATTTGCTTATTTGTCAGCTCCAACACTTGAAGCTTTACATCTTGCAAATAAATCTCGTCCATTTTTTTTTGCTGTTCTTCCGAAACTTTCATCGCGGAAGAAACAGCAACTAAGGTAAAACGAAGACCTAATGGATTAAATCGCTCATTGAGTCTTTTTAAAGCATTCTCATTTATCTCTTTTTTTCTTCGCATAATATCCAAGCCGTTTTTGTCGGCTGAATATTCTACAAATGGCTGTTTCAAAATTTTTGAAAACCTGCCCGAAATCAATTTTTCCAGAACATTTGCATCGCCAGCGTACTGACGCAGTTGATAAGCCTTCATGAGTTTTACGAGACGATCTTTGAGATCTGGAAAGGAACTGTCGATGTACATGTGTACTACGACATCAAAACCCACCTGCCCACCTAATACATCTACCAATACCCCTTCATTTTCCGGAGACTCCAGACTCGGTTTGGCGGTGAAACGGTATGATTGCAATCCCAGAGGGAAACGAAGCACAACAACGCCCGGGACTTGAACCGGTGCACGACGGGCAGTGATGAGCTCTACAGAAAAATTATCAAGGGTAGCGTCCGGATTTTCCTGACCTTCTTCCGGCGCAGCTTCAGGCGCTGACTCCTTTACATTCACCGTTTCAGGAGTGCGGTCACCCAAACTTCGCAGTACAAGTGCCACCTCATTCTGTTCAACCACTTCGCCACACCCATTCAATACACCTATAGAAATCAAGACAACTAAAAACGCGAAAAACTTTTTCATACATTTACTCCTTCTTTTGCGTCATCATCTTTATGAAGAAAAAGATAATGACAATGATGTTGAAAATGAGACCCACTCCTCCTATCAGTAAACTTATGTTACTGGGTTGTAAAGCCAACCATAAGAGGAATGGAATACTTATCGTTGACATTGTTGATGATCCCAAGAAAACAGCAGTTGGTTTTCGGAACACGAAATTTTGAACGACCAACCATTTTTTCTCAGTGGCAATAAGAGATCTAAACTCTTTTTCCGCCTCCTGCCTTTTGAGCGTCAATGCATCATCCAGAGCATTGTTAAACTCAGTTTCAGAAAACGGAATATTGGGGAAAAGAGTTGTCCAGTCTTTCCGAAGGAATTCTCCGTAGATTTCCCGATATCCTTCAATTTGTAAATCAGCTTCGGTTAGAAAGGTTTGGATAGCGACCGGCTTCATTTTGCCCTGCTCCACAAACCTCTTTTGCATACCCTGTACCAATTCCGGATAGGAAATAACCATTCTTGGCTCTTCCACCTGTGTATCACCTCCTTTACATGTGTATGTTGTCAAAAAACGTGGAACTTTCAATAGAAAACTACTAAAAGTAACCAAAGTATATTGGTTTTCCGGTAAAAGTCAATGCGGCGATTTTCTCTAACATAAAAGGAAAGATTGGGTTTACCTGAATCCCGAAATTATTTCATGCTATTTTGCTAAAGCTAGCAATTTTTGAAAGTAAACGGTTCGAAAAAGAGGAAAAACTGATTTAAAAATTTCGCTAAGGTTAGAATTTCGGGATTCAGGTTGGGTTTGTATTGACATTGTATTTCATATATGATACACTTATGTCATATATATGAAAAGCAAGTCAAATCTCCTCGAACAACTCAAGTCTTTGCCTCATTTCGAGAAAACCACTGTTTATCAGCTCGGGCAGCAGCTGGGGCTTACGGATTCGACGGTCGATACCTATATCAGCCGCTTTTTGAAGTACGACGAAATTTTGCAGCTCAGGAACGGATTATACGTATCTACGGATTTCTTCGACAAAAATAAGCATGATATTTCCTACTCGTTTTATCTCGCCAACGTCATCCGCAAACCATCGTACGTAAGTTCGTGGGCGGCTCTTCAGTATTATAATCTCACGACCGAAGCCATCCATTCGATTACCTCCGTAACACCCAAAGTCACCCGCGAATATACAACCAAAGCCGGTAACTTTGCCTATCAGTCAATTAACCGGGAATTTTTTGCGGATTTTCACTTGGGGAAAGGAAAATTTGCTTTCTTCATCGCCTCACCCGCTAAAGCGTTGTTTGATTTGTTGTACTTCCGGACACGGCAATTCCGTGGCGTCTCTTTGGAAACAGTTAAAATGTTAGTTGAAGAATTGCGTATAGATTTTGAAGAAATGAGCACAGAAGAGCAGGAAAAATTTTATATGATGATTAAAAATATTTCCCATGAGTGAACAACTCTCATTACTCCTCAAAAAAAGACTCGCCGATCTTGGTCCATACGACGGAATTGACGTGGAAACACGGCGCAATGTTCTTAAAGAAGAGCTGCAGTTTCATATTCTCAATTTTATTTATCACCACCCGGAATACAGCACCTGGATTATGTATGGCGGCTCTGCCCTTCGTATTATTCATGGACTGAATCGGATGTCGGTCGATCTGGATTTTGAAATTTCTCAGGCGGTAACGGAAAAATTTTTGCAGAAACTGAAAAAGGAAATTGAAGATTACTTCATGAATACGTACAGCGCCGCTGCTGACTTTCTGACGGTGAAAATAACCAGCCGCGGTTTGCTGCTGAAATTTCATATGAGTGACGAGTTAGGTTTTAGAGATTCCTCACACCTCGTGCATGTAAAAATCGATCTCAACCATTTTGTTGCGCCAAAAACCGTAACCGAACGCCGGCCGATAAACCGCGATCAGCTGTCTTTTGTCATTCTCACCTACAACATGGGTACACTCATGGCCAGCAAGATTGCTGCTATTTTCCTGCGGGGGAGTCGGGGCGTGGGGAAGGTGAGGTATAACGAAAAAGGACGCGACATTTATGACTTGTTGTGGTATATGGAAAAAAGCCCCGACGGTAATCATATCGTGCCTGATTTTGATTATCTTGCAGCCAAAAATATCGACGTGAAAGATCTGCGTGCACTTTTTGATAAACTCACGCTTAAAATGAATGACGTAAGTGACGCCAATCTCAAGCAGGATCTTTCGCCACTCTTTGTGAATCGGACTTTTATTGAAAATTGGCTGCGGAATTGGCGGGAAAGTTACTTGCGGCTTTTGGAAGACTATAAAATCCGCACCGTGACTACATTAGAAACCCTGCTCATCCGTGAAGATTTCCTTAAGGATGTCTTTTCTTTCATATATCAGTACAACACGGAAGAGGGAAAAACGGCCTACATTATTTACTCACTCCATAAATATTGGATTACAGATGCCAACTTGGAAATACCCGTAGATGAAAAAATAAAAAACCTGGCTGAATTTATCAGAATGGGGATAAGTAGCAGATCTGTTCAAAAGGATACATTGCTGCAGTATGCGACTCTTTTCCATCAGAAGACTGAAAACTATCTCAAAAAAACCAACAGGGTTATGCTTGGCGATAATCTTGTGACAAAAGTAATTCGAATGACGAGTGATAAGTTAAACCAGAAGGAGGAAATTGTGCTTAATGTTTCGACCTTGAAGTCCTGCGAACTTGACGATTTATTGAAATAAACACATCAATATAGTAAATAGTGCCCGGATTCCTGTATGTATTAACCATGTATTGATAAAACCTCTTATTTTGTTTACGATAAGGTACATATTTGTACCCTAACCTAAATAAAACTGTTAAATAGAAGAAATATATGACCACATTCGCGGATTTTCAAAAACTTGATATGCGGCTGGGGAAGATTGTTGCGGTTGAGTTATTGCCGAACGCCAAGTACACGACGCATAAACTGACGATTGATTTTGGCCCTGAGCTCGGGCGCAAAATTTCCTGTGCGCGGGTGGTGCGCTATACGGAGAAGCAGCTTGTGGGTAAACTTGTGGTTGGGGTCGTAAACTTACCGCCGCGACAGATTGGTGTCGCTGTTTCTGAGGTTTTGACCCTGGGTCTGCCTGATGGCAAAAAAGAGTGCATATTATTGACGCCCGACACGGACGCAGACCTGCAACTCGGGGGTAAAGTTTATTAAACCACACGAAAAACCTTACTGTTGACTTTAGCTCTTTTGACTGGTATACTCACTGTAGTGGTCAGAATATCTATATCTTGACCAGTATACAAAGAATATATGCTCAATAACATAGTTTTGAAGCAAAAACAGGAAAAAGAGCGCCTTCTGTCACTCCCCTATGTGACCAGGACACAAGACCATTTTGGCAAGAAATGGCTGGATTCGAATTTGATAAAGGTGGTTTTGGGGCCTCGCCGGGCCGGAAAGTCCGTCTACTCACTCATGCTTTTGAAGGATCGTCCTTTCATGTACTTCAATTTTGATGATGAGGTTCTGGCAAGTGTTGGCGGCATAGCCACAGACGAACTTATGAAAGAACTGCATGCCGCGTACGGAAATGTAAAAAATATTTTATTTGATGAAATCCAAAATTTGCCCGCGTGGGAATTATTTGTAAACCGCCTGCATCGGGAAGGATACAATCTAATACTCACCGGATCTAACGCCCGCCTGCTCTCCAAAGAACTGGCCACCGCGCTCACCGGCCGGCATATTCCCATAGAAATATTGCCATTTGATTTTAAAGAATTTTTGCGGGCAAAAAAGTTTGATGCGGATTCCGAATATAGCTCACTCCCCCAAAAACGTGGCGAACTCCTGCAATTAATGGAGAAATTCTTATTGTATGGCGGCTTTCCTGAAGTTGTGGTAAGCAATCTTGACGCATCGGACTATCTTGAAGTTTTATTCGACTCCCTACTTTTTAAAGATGTGGTAAAAAGGCACCGGGTTAAATTTTCCGCGCAGATAGGAAATTTGGGTTCATATTTAATAAATAACTTTGCCAATCTTTATACCCTACGGAAATTGCAGGATATTCTGAATTTAAAAAGCGTAGCCACAACCGAGAAATATACAAAATATCTGGAAGACGCGTACCTGATATTCTCTTTGCTTCGTTATTCCCCTAAATCCATACAGCGAATAAAATCTCCAAAGAAAGCATACGTCGTTGATAATGGCTTCGTCAGTGCCAAGGCAATCCAACATTCTCCCAACAGAGGTAAACTCATGGAAAATATGGTTTTTATCGAACTCCTTAAGCGTGGCGTCAAACCGAATCGTGAGTTGTTTTATTACAAGACCCGCAATGATCGCGAAGTGGACTTTGTCGTGAAAGAAGGGATAACCGTAATGGAACTCATTCAGGTCTGCTATGAAGCAAAAAATCCGGATGTTGAGGCAAGAGAAGTAAAGGCGTTGGTCGAAGCGGGAAGTGAGTTAAAAACAAAAAACCTGACGGTACTCACCTGGGATGAGAAACGAGAAGTGGCTAAAGACGGCAGTGTTATACAGTTTAGGCCACTATGGGAATGGCTTCTTGAAAAAGAATAAGAGCCCGTCTAAAAATTTTGCGCTAAAATTTATTAACACCTATGAAAAATCTCATCACTTTTCTGCAAAAACAAAAGCTGCTGACATTAGCTATTGGGAGTGGCGCCGAGGTATGGACGGCGAATGTGTATTTTGGTGCGGATGACAAGGGGACGATGTATTTTATCAGCCCGAAAGACAACAAACACAGCCGCATGATGCTGGCCCAGCCGCAGATTGCTTTTGGAGCGGCCTGGTTTGATCCGGCGAATCACAAAAATCGCAAAGGTGTGCAGGGGGTGGGCGTGTGCCGGCCGGCGGAAGATGCGGGTGAAATCGCGCGCGGCGTTGCGCTGCACAATCAAAATTTTCCGGAATTTAAGGAGCGCGTCACGGTGGATTGGATTCGCACGAATGAATGGGGTTCGTGTGTGTGGGTACTGCGGCCGAGTTTCATTAAATATTGGGATGATGAGTCGTATGGCGACGATGAGTCTCAGGAATTTACTTTTCCCGCAGCTTAATTAACGTATACACCTATGGACTTACGCGAAAAAATTATTTTGGTGACGGGCGCGAGCAGCGGCATTGGTCAGGCGACAGCCATAGCCTGCGCGCAAAAAGGTGCACGGGTGATCGTTCATTACCGGAAAAACAAGGCTGGCGCGGAAGATACACTCAAAAAAATGGGGAAATCGGCGAAGGGTGTTGTGGTTCAGGCCGATCTGACACAGCCGGAGCAGATTAAACGCATGTTTCCTCAGGTGGCGCAGGAAGTAGGAAAGATTCATATACTCGTCAATAATGCCGGCGAAGCCCAGTCAGGTGATTTTTTCGATAATGCCCAGTGGCAGGCGCAGTTTGCTAATATATTTTTTTCAGCGCTCCATGTTTCGCAATATTTTTTGCAGCAAAATACGGACGCGGCGATGCGTAAAATCGTGAACATCGGTTCGCTGTATGGCAATCCGCAAAACGGCAATGTTGATTATTTCTCTTACTCTGTCGCCAAGACGGCGCTGCACAGCATGACCATCAACCTTGCCAAACTCGACGCCAAGGTTTTGGTGAATGCGATTGCACCGGGCTATACCTGGACGCCGGCCTGGGAAGGCATTTCTGCCGCTGAGAAACAACTGTGTGAGTCGCGCACCCGTACCGGCCGGTTTGTGCAGCCGGAGGAAGTAACGCAGATGACAATCGCCGTTTTGGAAAATGATTCGCTGACCGGGCAAATCATTACCGTTGATGGCGGTCTTGGGCTGCAGACACTGGAAAGAAAATAAATCCCGTCTAAAAAAAACCGGGTCAAAAATTACTTTGAACACCGGAAAAGATCATTGGGCATGATAAGCCGCCTCACGCCGTTTGGCCTGTTTCACCCTCGTCTTCTTCTTCATCTTCGTATCGATCTACGAAAGTGTTACAGTCAGGACATTCCCACCCTTTAGGAACAGATTCCATAATACCCCCACATTCATTGCAGGGGAGAATATCACTTATGACAGAGCTTGCATTTGGTGGCATTGTTTTCTCCTTTTCAAAAGAGGTTTACCTCCTGCCTTTATGAAATACAAAAACTGCACAACTGTCAAGTATTTCACCTTATCAGTCGTGCGGCTCTCAGAGCTCATCTTAAGAAAATTTTACCCCCGCAGCTTCACAAACGCCGCCACCAATCTATCCACATCTTCACGCGCAAGCAAACTCGAAATCTGCACCCGAATCCGGGCTTTGCCTTCGGGAACGACCGGATAACTGAACCCAATAACGTAAATTCCTTCGGCCATCATCCCGCGCGCCATCTCCTGGGTCTTGCGCGCATCACCCAGCATCACCGGCACAATCGGATGTTCCGAAACCGGCACCGTAAACCCGGCGGCCTGCATCTGCTTACGGAAATATCGTGTATTCTCCCACAATTTCGCGCGCAGCTCGGGGTGACCAGCCAGATAATCCATGGCAAACCCGGCCGTATGCGCAATCACGGGCGGCAACGAATTGGAAAACAGATACGTCCGGCAGCGTTCGCGCAGCATATCAATAATTTCCTGACGACCGGCAATAAAACCACCGCAAGCTCCGCCTAAAGCTTTGCCGTACGTTGATGTAATCACATCCACGCGCTCCAGAACGCCGCATAATTCATGCGTGCCCCGGCCTTCAGCGCCCATAAACCCGGTCGCGTGCGAATCATCAACCACCACCAGCGCTTCATACGTATCCGCCAAGTCACATATCGCAGCCAAAGGCGCAACATCACCATCCATACTGAACACACCATCCGTTACAATGCACTTGGTGCGCCGACCCGCCTTTTGCGCCGCCTGCAAACCAGCCTCCAAATCCGCCATGTCCATATGTTTATAAATATACCGCTCGGCTTTGCACAGGCGAATACCGTCAATAATGCTGGCATGGTTGGAAGCGTCCGTCAAAATCGTATCTTCCTCACCCAGAAAGGCGCTGAAAAATCCCATGTTGGCCGTCATCGCCGAAGAAAACACAATTGCATCAGCCATGCCGACAAACGCTGCTGTCTTGCGCTCCAATTCCTTGTGCACATCCTGCGTGCCACAGATAAACCGCACTGAAGACAGACCATACCCATATTTTTCCAGACCCTCGCGCGCGGCGGCCACGAGCTCATCTGACCCCGACAAGCCCAGGTAGTTATTGGCGCAGCAGTTGAGCAAATCTTTGGTGCCGTCAGCAGTTTGCACGCGGACCATGCGGCCCTGCCGTGAGGAAATCACGCGCTCTTCTTTGTGGAGACCGGCATCGGCAATAGCTTTGAGTTCAGTTTTGAGACGGGCCTGAAGTGATGTGTACATAATTACATTTTCATAAGGATTTTAGGGTGGGCCTGCATAATTTTCAGGAAAGATGCCGGCTCATAATCAGCGAATGGCACAATCGTGTCATGACCTTCATTGAGCATGATGCGCCAGATTTTATCCTGAATGCCATTGGTTGGATCAGACAACATGCGCTGACTGGTTTGCCAGGTCTGAAAGAGCTGACGGCCGATGATGCCGTGCAGCGTTAATCCACGTACAACAATGCTTTTGAACGCCGGCAGCGCGAAATCGCCGTCTTTCAGACCAAAGAGAATCACATGACCACCGCTGCGCGTGACTTCAATGGCGTTGACGACCGAAGCGTTTGGTCCAGCCATTTCAAAAGCTACATCAACACCCTTATTGTAGGTCAGTTTCATGATTTCCGCCCGGAGCTTGGGGTCAGCCGGCACTGCGGCACTGCCTGCCCCGACCGCCGCTGCCCCACCGTCCAGTTTCACCGTCACATGCGCGCCCAATTCGCGCGCCATCGCCAAATTCGCATCCAAGACATCCACCGCAATCACCTTCACCGCCCCAAATGCCCGCGCCAACAGCACCGCAAACATCCCAATCGGTCCGCAGCCCAAAATCGCCACCCGCTTGCCGCGCAAATCAACTTTCGAGCAGGCATGCACCGCATTGCCAAACGGATCCAGCATGGCCGCAATCTCCGGTCGTACGCGCGCAAAATCCACCGCCCACAAATTCTTGGCCGGAACTTTCACATAGCGCGCAAAAATCCCATCCGTACTGATGCCCAAAATCTTTTGATCCTGACAAACTTCCTCTTCACCAACCCGACACTGAAAACACCGACCACACGTCACATGCGAATCACCCGAAACGGCATCACCTTCACGCAAACCATATAATGTACCCACCAACGACCCGGCCTTCACCACCTTACCCACAAATTCATGCCCCAAAATCCGCTGCGTCTTGCCTTCGGCCGCAAGGGAACTGTGAATCAGCTCCTTAAACACCTGCCGCTGCCAAATTCCCCGATCCGTGCCGCACATACCGGCGTACTGAATTTCCAGCAGCACCGACAAAGCGTCTTCGGCCTGCGCTGCCTCGTCCAACTGGGGCATAGCCACTTCGCGTTTGATAAAACCCTGCGAGCGGTCCCAGCCGTCGGCCTTCGTGTCAAAAGTTAGTCCGAAAATGGTTGAAGTGTCAGTCATATATGTAAAAAAATAATAGAAAAACTGGGTGCGGGCGGCGGCGACTCAGGCGGCCGGGCGCCTACCTGTGCAGGAGCCAGTTGTAAAATTGTATCGAAGCTTGGGTGATGTGCCCGGTTTGGTGCTCGTAGTAAAACAGGGCTATCAGACCGGCGATCAGGAGGACGTACAGGATACCGACGGTAGCCAGTTCCCGCCGCAGGTAGCTTTTCTGTTGATTTTCTTGTGTCATAGGTATGTTTATATGCTCAATTCAGAGTATGCTTAGGTATTTTATCCCCACCGCTGGCAAAAAACAAGTTTTGACAAAGGCTTCCAGCAATGGGTACAATGGATATATCAATCATACTTATTTCACACACATGTCATTGTTTTCAAAAAATACCCATGAAGGAGGCAATAGCGGCGCGGCTTCGAATGCCGAGCGCACTGATCAGGTTGAAACGGTTATTGGTCCCAGCATCACCGTCGAAGGTAACTTCACCGGCGTTGGCAATGTCATGCTCCATGGTTCTTTGATTGGGATGCTCCAAACGACGCAGGACATTCATATTGGTACTGGTGCGCACTTGGAAGCTGATGTTATGGGGAACAATATTGTGGTGGAAGGGGAAGTGAAGGGGAATATCAAGGCGTATGGTAAACTGGATTTACGGAGTACGGCGCGGGTGCACGGCAATGTGGAAACGAATGTTATTTCGGTGGAGTCGGGCGCGGTGTTGAAAGGGAAGTGCACTACGGGTTTGGAAGACAAGATGCCACCGGCTATGGATGCGAAGAAAAAAACCGGTGGGAAAAAGTCAGCGGTACGTGCCGTGGATTTTGTGAAAGAAAAATCGGCCGTTGATATGAGGGAAGGCGCGGAAGTGGCCGCATTAAAAGATTAGGAGGGCGTATGTATTTCTATTTTTACGATACATTCTTAACGGGAAAAAAGTATACGGCTGCGATTTCCAATATTGAAACGCGGCTGATTCATTTGGGCCTGCAGGGTCGGATTGAACACTGCTCATTGTTGAAAAATGCCGATGAACTCATTCTCGACGGAATTAAGAAAGGCGCCAAGAATATTGTGGCGGTCGGGAATGATGTGACGTTTTATCAGGTACTGAAAACCGTGGTGGAATATGATGTGACGATTGGATTTATTCCGGTGGGTCGGCGCAGTAACTTTGCGCGGGCGCTGGGGATTCCTATGAATGAGGCGGCTTGCGATGTATTGTCGAAGCGTGTGATTGAGAAGATTGATTTGGGGAAAATCAACGGCGAATATTTTTTCTCAGCGTTGCGTATGGAGTCAAAGGATGTTTCTTTGGAATGTGATGGTCAGTATAAAGTGCGGCTGGGGGAAAATTGCCGCGAGCTGGCGGTGTGTAATATGGGTTCGTTTGCAGAGGGGCGCGACGTGCGCGCGGAAGATGTTCATAATTTGAAAGATGGGTTATTGGAAGCGGTGATTTATCATCGTTCGGGGTGGTCGTGGATGTCGCGGTTCAGGCGGCATGAAGCGACGCGGCGTGACGGCGTGACGGTGTTGCCGGTACGGCGGCTGCGGATTTCGGCCAAGGATAAGTCAGCGCGGGTGATTGCTGATGGCCAGCGGATTTTGAAAACGCCGGCTTTGGTGGAAGTTGTACCCAAAAAACTGCGGATTATTGTGGGAAAGGATCGGATGTTTTAGCTATATATGATTGACTCCTTATGAAGCCTATAGTATTATAGGTTTTATGTTTTATTTGCTGTTCTTTTTTCTTTATGTTTCTTGAAAACTCACTTCAACTTCGCCACGCCTTCTTGCGTGCGCGTCTTCTATAGAAAGGGAATGAAGATGATTAAAACTCATCGCGATCGTTCTTCTCAAGAAAACTTCCTTACTCTCCTCCAAAGCATCCCGGTTCGGCACGCGATGCTCAGCCACACCTACTATGCCGACCGTTGGGCACGGGGACAGCTGACCCTAGAAGGGATGCAGTTGTATTGCCTGCAAAACCGCGGTGAGCAGCTTTTCCAGGAGGCGCTCTGCGTTCTCAAGGGCCGCTCGATCATGCGGCCGGCGATCAACGGGGTTATTGAGCAAAATTTGCTGGACGAAATAGGCCACATGGAATTGTGGCTTACATTCACTGCCGGTGTTGGCCTTAAGGCAAAGGACATTGCCTATGCACCAATGCTGCCGGCGACTAAGGGATTGAATGAGATTTTTCAATACTTTACGTATCGCGCGAAAAATCTCTGGGAAAGCGTTGGGGCACTTTTTGCTTTTGAAGCCCAGATGCCGGCCATATCCGAAGCAAAACTTGAGGCTCTGGATTGTCACTATGCATCTTTTTTTCAAAATTTTACCGTGGCGTCTGAATACTATGAAGTCCACCGAGAAGCTGACAAAAAACACGCGGCTTGGTGGCTTCAGCTTTTTGAGGAGCACTGTCTGGCGCTTGATGACCGCAAGGCGGCTCTGCGTGGCGCTTACAACATGGCCACTGCTCTTGTTGATTTACTTGAGGGTATCCACCGTGCTGACAAAACGCATCGCACCATGGACATTGCCTTCCTGGCGCAGCGTTTTTCGGCCGCTACTTATCAGCAGCCAATCGCGATAAATGCCTAAATTCGTCCCTGCTCACCGGGACACCTCATTTCATTTGTATATTGTTCCACTTTCAAATAAGCCGGCAGAATGTTTTTACATTTTGTCCGGCTTATTTATTTTGTCGTGAATTCTGAAATACCTCTTTTAGGGTAAAGGTATGTACTTTTCTTGCTCCGGACTCCGCCGGGACTACGAAAAGCACATACCTTTACCCTTATATATGTTCTCTTTCATCATTCATGATTTTTCATCTGCTGTAAAAGCGGCGTAAATACATCGTCGTCGGCCGGCATCACGTGTCCAACCCACCGCTCCGTGAACTCCACGCCCCCAAAATCGCGCACAATCACCACCGGCGTCCGCTCAGCTGCTTCACCCATCGCCACATTGGCCATCGCCGCCAGCGAATCCACCATGTTCACCTGCGTCATCCGCAATTCCCGACCAAAAATATCTTTTTTCCCGCGCGCATCAGCTACCGGCACCAACCCAAAATGCCCAATCGAAATACCCACCGTTCCCTGCCGCATAGGCAGCAGCGCACTGTCCGTCGCCACAACCCCCAACTCGCGCACACCATACCGACCACGCGCCCATTCCCAAATCTCACGACACAGCTCCACCACATCAACCGGCCACAGTACAAACCAACCATTGCCATTACTCTCATCAATCCCCGCAAAGGGAATCAACGTATGATATTTCACCGTCAGCGGTACCGGCACACCACTGCCTGGCAAAGGCGCCAAAAACGCTTCCGCCTCAGCGCGCACCAGTCGATCTTTCAAAGCCAGCGCCTCAGCCGGATCCGCCGGCACCTTCACGCACCGCCCCTGATGAATCGCCAACACTTTAGAAGTAATACAAAACACGTCGCGCTCGCGCAGAGCCGGCAGCGCCTTGGCCAGCACGGGATACACATCGGCACGTGGCGGCATCATCACCTCAGTTTTCACTCGAAGAAGTTCCATGACTTTAAATACTATTCCACAAATTTTTCACAGCCTTTTTCACTTCTTCTTGATCAAGCTTTTCCAATTTTCCCATGGTTCGTATCATAATCGCCTTCTCTAAGGTGGTAACTTTATGTATTCGTATCACCGAAGGAAATAATAAACCCGCTGCTTTCCATTCTTTTACCGTGATATCATATGAACTTTTGTAGTGATTTTTACTGGTAATACGTGCGAGAAGTAAATCATCGTCCCCCAAATCATGTAAGACAAGTGCCGGGCGTTGTTTACCCTCAGATCCAGTGACGAGCGGATAGGCTGTCAAAACAATATCACCGAAATTATACTGTTTCATATCGTGTTAAGAGGTTAGAGATTATCATAAGCAGTATCTTCTTCGCTGTATCCCTTCAGGAACTGTTCCTGATTTAATTGAGCCCATGCTCTATCTTCTTCATCTTGGTCTTTTAATACTGATTTCTTAATCTGGGATGGCGACACCACCTTCACTGGCTCAATGACGAGTTTGCCAGAAACGAAAATCGTCCTTATATATCCACCGGCTTCTATTTTCATGATTTTTCTCATTTCGGCAGGGATAGTTACCTGATAATTGCTGTTAATTCGGCCAATTTTTTCAAATTTTTTGACTTCCTTGGCTGGGGAAGTAGCGCGCGTTTTAGACATAATATTAATTTAATAATATATTATAATAATATGCCCTGCTAAGTATTTTGTCAAATTATCCCTTACCTGCGGCATTTTATTGACAAACCGGCCAAAATTGAGTATTGTTAATGAGAAACATTGGCTAACTTTACAAAAAAAATGAACGTTACTGAGCTCATCCGCCGACTCAAAATGACCAAAGAAGAATTCTTCCCCCTCGTTCAGGGGTTGGGTTTTGATATTGGCTCACGGGCCATTAAGGTCAACGACCAGGTGGCGCAAAAAATCGTTACGGCCATCAACCGCCAGCGCAAAGCTGCCAAAAAACAGAGCCTGTTTGGTCCGGAAAAAGTTGAAGCCAAGGTCATTGACGAAGATGCTAAAATCATCGACATTCCCGACAACCTCACCGTCAAATCATTTTCCGAAAAACTGGAACGCCCGGTCACCGACGTCATTGCCGTGCTCATGAAAAACGGCATCATGGCCACCATCAACGAAAATCTGGATTTTGATACGGCCACCATCATCGCTGAAGATCTCGGTTACCGCACCCAGCGCGGCGGCAAAACTGAAAAAGGTGATACTGATGCCGAAAAACTCCTGGCCACGCTTCTGAATGATGAAGACAGCAGTAAGAAAAAAGATCGTGCTCCGGTGGTCGTTGTTATGGGTCACGTTGATCACGGCAAAACCAAACTGCTCGACACGATTCGCAAAACTCAGGTCATGGACAGCGAAGCCGGCGGCATTACCCAGCATATCGGCGCTTACCAAGCTGAACACAACGGCCGCAAAATTACCTTTATTGATACACCTGGTCACGAAGCTTTTTCGGCGATGCGTTCGCGTGGCGCGCGCGTGGCCGACCTGGCGATTCTTGTCATCGCAGCTGATGACGGCATCAAACCCCAGACTGAAGAGGTAATTGCGCTCATGGAAAAAGCCAAGCTGCCGTTTATTGTGGCGATCAATAAAATTGATAAACCTGACGCTGATATTGAACGCGTCAAAAAACAGTTGTCTGATCTGAACCTGATCCCGGAAGACTGGGGCGGTAAAACGATTATTGCGCCGGTGTCTGCCAAACAAGCCAAGGGTATTGATAACCTCCTGGAAATGCTGTTGCTGGTGGCCGATATCGAGAAAGAACAAATTCAGGCTGACCCGAAACGTCTGGCGGTTGGTACGATTATTGAATCTCATGTTGATAAGGGCAAAGGTCCGGTGGCGACCGTGCTGGTGCAAAGCGGTACGTTGCGCATTGGTGATGTTGTGCTTGTGGGTAATGTGGTTGGTAAAATCAAAGCGCTGACCGATTGGAACGCCAAAGCGTTGCGGGAAGCGCCGCCATCAACTCCAGCCCAGATTCTCGGTCTGAAGGGCGTGCCTGTCGTTGGTGATATTTTGCAGGTGAGTGATGATAAAAAGGCCATGAAGAAGCGTTTGAAAGATTACCACCGTTTCTCGCACAGCGCCACCGTATCTGAAACTGAAACCAGCAGCAAAAAAGAACTGCGCGTGTTATTGCGGGCTGATACTTTGGGTTCTTCTGAAGCCATTGCTGAGTCGCTCGAAAAAATTCAGCACGCCGAAGTTTCGGTAAAAGTTATGAATCAGCGGCTGGGAAATATTACGGAAAAAGATATTGTGCAGGCTGAAGCAGCCGGTGCTGTTATCTATGGCTTTCATGTTGGTTTGACGCCAGGTGCTGAGCAAACTTCACACACATCACAGGTGGAAATAAAACGCTACTCGATTATTTATGAATTGCTCGATGATGCCAAGGAGCGTCTGGAAAAATTACTTGATCCGGAAATTGTTTTCTCACAAATCGGTAAAATGAAACTTTTGGCCTTATTCCGCAGCGCCACTCATTTTCAGATCGTCGGTGGAAAAGTTGTTGATGGTGCCATCAGCAACAATGCGCCGGTGAAAGTGTACCGCGATGGAAAACAGGTTGGTGAGGGCCTCATTACTGAATTACAGTCAGAGAAGAAACGTATCGCCAAGGTGGAAAAAGGCGCCGAATGCGGCATCAAATTTGAAACTTCCACTCCGCTGCAGGTTGGTGATGAACTTATCGCCTTCAGTAAGGAAAATAAATCCCGAACTCTCAAAGTATAGTGTATGGCCAAGCAGCGCACTTCCCAGGTCAATGAGCTTATTAAACAACAACTCGGTGAAGTGATTTTGCATGAACTGGAAATGCCGCCGGGCAAACTTGTCACCATAACCAAAGTTGATACTTCCCGCGATCTGCATTACGCTCGGGTTTATCTCAGTGTTCTGCCCACCACAGCTGAAAAAGAACTTTTTTCTTTGCTCAAAAAAAACATCCGCCAGCTGCAGTACCAGCTCCATCAAAAAATCAAGCTGCGTATCAGTCCCAGACTTCATTTTACGATTGATGAAGCGCAAAAAAAGGCCGTCCGTATCAATGAACTTCTTGACAGGGTAAAGTAACTCGTAGAGCTTGGGGAATATGTATTTGAAACTCGATGGTCGGGCGGTAGCTTTTGCTGAAATACGCATAAAATACTCAGGGCGCGTAAGCGCCAGAATATAAGCATATTCGTGCAGGAAATTATACACAAATCAGACTCCGAGCTCGAGTTGAAAATATATATTCCCCAAGCTCTCCTATGCATACTCCACACATACTTCAAAAAATACAATCGGCGCAGCGCATTGTGCTGGTCTGCCACCAAAATCCCGATGGTGATACCCTTGGTGCACTGACGGCTTTTGCTGAAACT
>Ga0155625_112_pt1 | contig 18872 bp, 16 predicted proteins | sample RifCSPhighO2_12_FD_107282 | JGI IMG/M metagenome (GOLD analysis project Ga0155625, IMG submission 107282) | Candidatus Kerfeldbacteria bacterium RIFCSPHIGHO2_12_FULL_48_17 | reverse complement strand
AGTGGTTGGATTGGGGGTGCTGGCAATGCTCGCGGCGCGCACAGAAGGTGCTGTTGCGGCGGTTGTCGTAACGGCGGTGTGTGCCGGTTGGTTTACGCGCCGACGCGGGGGGTATGTGGGCGCGTTTGTGGTGTTGGCAGTCGTGGCTTTGGCGGTGCCGATGACGCGGGATATTTTACTGTTTCGCGATGTGTCCGGTGATGTGCGTCTGGCATTGTGGCAGGGTACCGGAAACTTGCTGGCGGCACGACCGTGGCGGGGGGCCGGGCTGTCGGGATTTCCCACCGTTTATGCCGAATATAAGCTGGATAAACACGTGGAACTGCTGCAGTATCCGCATAACATTTTCCTCGATTTCTGGGTCGAATTGGGCATTTTGGGTCTGGCCTGGCTTCTGGCGACCTTATTGATATATTGGCGATCTTTGCTGGGTTGGTACCGTGCGCGACAGGACCCTGAGGCGATCATACTTGCGGTCGTTATGGTGGCTATTGTGGTGTATGGAATTGTTGATGTCCCCTATTTCAAAAATGATTTGTCGGTGATGTTTTGGATGTGGCTGGGTTCGGCGGCGATTTTGCTGCGGAAATCCTAGGTAATCGTCGTTGGAAAACTTTATTCATTGTGATAAGTTCGAGGAAGGTATGAGGAGCGAAGTGAGCCGTACTGAAACGTACGGCGAACGAGCACCGGAGTATCTGACGATGAAATTATCCAATGAATACAGTTTTAACCAAAAACAAAAACTCCCCTTCTATTGCGGGAGCTTTTGTTTTAATTTAGCGCTTCTTTCTTTTGGAAGATTTACGCTTTTTGCTACCACCTTTTTTCTTTGAAGATTTCTTACGCTTTGTCACGCGCTTCTTTGAACCTTTGCGCTTTGATGACTTGCGCTTTTTGGCAGCCTTTTTTCTTTTTGCCATTGTCATTCACCCCCTTTCGTTATATTTTATTTTCTTTTATACTTATTATTATTTCAAAATGAAATAAAATAATAAATCTGTCTTTATTATACGTGCTTTGTATAAAACATGTCAAGAGTTTTTTACAAAGTTATTCACATTGATGAAACAATTTTTATTTTTGCTCCGAGTTTTTGCAAACGCGCGCACAAATCTTCGTAACCTCTGTTGATGGAATACACATTGCGAAGTAAAGATGTTCCACGTGCAGCGAGCATGGCGATGAGAATGATGGCAGCCGGACGCAGTGCCGGCGGACAAATAATTTCGGCGGCGCGAAGTTCTGTTATGCCGCGCACAAACACGCGATGCGGATCGGCGAGAATAATATTGGCGCGCAGCTTGGTGAGTTCCATGTAGTAGATGGCGCGGTTTTCATAGACCCAATCGTGGATGAGGGTCTGGCCTTCGGCCTGGGTGGCTACGGGTACAAAAAATGGCAAATTATCGATGTTTACGCCGGGGAACGGGCGGGCGTAGATCTTCTCTTCCAGGGCTTTGAGCTGTGAAATTTGCGTTTTGATGTCGACGAGTTTGGTGTGGCCGTTGGCGGCGGCATAGGGTTTGGATGCGGTGTACTTGAAGCCCATTTTTTCGAGTTTGAGGAGTTCGAGTTCGAGAAATTCTATGGGACAGCGTTTGATGGTGATCGCGGAGTGTGTCGTTGCGGCAATGGAAAGAAACATCATCGCTTCAATAGGATCTTCACTTGGCGCGTACGTTACCGGCTTGTTAATATCTTTCACGCCGTGCACGGTCAGTGTACTGCTGCCGATTCCGGAAATTTTTACGCCGAGTTTTTGCAGAAAAAAACAAAGATCCTGCACCATGTAATTGGATGATGCGAATTTAATGACAGTTGTCTGCGGAATTTTGGCGGCGGCCATGAGAACATTTTCCGTAACGGTGTCGCCGGATTCATATAAAACAATTTCTGCGCCGGAAAGTTTCTTGCTGGTGATATGATAAGCCTCACTGTGTGTTTCTATTTGGATACCGAGTTTTTCCAGTGCGTAGAGGTGTGGACGAACCGTGCGTGCGCCGAGTTTGCACCCACCGGGTTGCGGAATGGAAAAATTTTTAAACAGGTGCGCGAGCGGACCCATCATCATGATCACGCTGCGCGTTTTTTCAGCAGCCGTTTTGTTGATATGGTCGAGCTTGAGTTTTTTCGGCGGTTTAATGACGGTATCGCCGTTCTCATGCCAGGTCACACTCACGCCGATACTCGTGAGTACTTCGATGATGCGATTCACCTCTTCGATGCGCGGCATGTTTTTGAGAGTGGTCGTATTGGTGTTGAGGAGTGACGCCATGAGCAGACTGACAGCAGCATTTTTGGAAGTTTTCACGGTGATTTCGCCTGAGAGTTTATGACCGCCTTCGATTTCAAAGTTGACGGTGTTGCTGCCCAGGGTGACGACATCGTGGCCGAGAATGGTACTGATTTTGCTGAGCATGCCGGTGCTGAGGTTTTGTTCACCTTTTTCCATGCGGGCCACGGCACTTTGGCTGGTTTTCAGGGCTTGGGCCAGGTTACCTTGGGTCATCTTTTTTTGTTCACGGAGCTGAGCGATAAATTGACCGATTTTACGGTTTTCCGCAGAAGCTTGGGATTTTTCCATAGTACAGGTATTAAGGTTATAATATTTTGTTATTTTGAGGTTACAGTTATTATATCATATATGATATATTTTGTAAATTTCAGGCTTTTTCGCGCCAACTAGAGACAAAATAAAAAGGGTGGCCGCATAACTGCTTGCGCCAACCCCATTTTCCTTGAATTTGCATTGTGCCCTCCTTTGCTCAGGGCAATTTATTCGACCGGCGTCAGTGTATGCCGGTCACTGAGTTCGCGGCTTACCTGCAGGGCTGCGATGAATTTTTCCCCATCTTTCGGGTAAAAAACTTTCTCATCGGTTGCGCTGATACCGGCCGCAAACTGCTCCGCTATGTCCTCAACGGTCTTATTTTCAACCGTCACGATCCCACCTTGCAGGGTCAATATCGCCAACAATACCGCCGGCTTCCTCGGATCATCGATCCTCTTTAATTCCCATTGGTTTTTCATACTTTTTCCTTTCCTTTTACATTTTTATTTTCGACCTTGGCGCCACCTTCTGCAGCGCCACCTTCTGCGCCCCCACTCCCCTTTCTCACATATCCTTCCGGCAGAATAGCATCCTGCACTTCCGGGTACCTCACCACATCCTGCACGGTCAACACCCGCTTTTTCTCCAGCACGATACCGAGCACCGCCTGCATGTAGGCAAACTCATCAAAGCTGTTGTCCATCATGGCATAAAGCTCACCCCATTCCTGCCGTGCCTGGCCGCTGTCTAGATATTCCTTGAATTCCTTCAGATTGTCAAGAATGTCGTCCGGAATGACCTCACCGCGCATAAACTTTGTCACCATTGAAGAATAATCGACCTTCATAAACGATGGAATACCATGCTTGTCACGCTTGGCCTGTTCATCGGCCGGATTGCTGCAAACCTTTTCCAAATTCAGGAATGGGTGATGAAAAATCAGGGCGCTGTCGAGGGACACAAGTTTAGGATCAGCCAGATTTTCATCATCCACCAAAATATTGGCGGCGTGTGTACACACATCAGATTCCACTTTGAGCAGATCAAACAAAGCCTTTACGATAAATTCACGCTTGAGTAACAAATATTCTCCCAGCTTATCTTTCTCGGTATCATCAAGTACTTCTTCCCGACGCTGTTTTGCTTCCAGATATTTACCCACGTGCAGAAAACTCCAGGCGCCCTTCTTTTGCAGCTCCTCACCATTTACCCATTTTTGCATCGAACCAACGGCGTTGGTCATTTCCTTTCCATGTCCTATTTTTTCCGGATCTGCTTTTAACACCGTCATAGGTACCTGGCCAAATTTTGCTTTTTCGCTGATGAGGTACGCGACTCTCTCACGTATCATATAGGTACCCGGTTTGATACCGTTCAGGTAAAACTGATTGCCTTCGTCGTCTCGTATTTTTCTCCCCGCCCGGAATATCTGTTGACTCCCGTCTTCCCTCGTACCAAATTCACTCCACATGGATTTAAACAGCGCGGCTTCGTCTTCATCAAATACCTGAATCTCTTTCCCCTGAATGGCGCCGCGTTTCAAATCGATGGTTTCTTTCACTTTTTTGCTTTGAAAAGCTTTTTCTTCGGGTGTGGTGGCGGCGTGTTCCGGGCGCAGGCCAAACTCGGCAAATATTTCCTCTGCAGTTTTTGGTTCGCGCTTTGTTTCGGCCGTTTCCTCCGGTTCATATGGCAGGAGCAGGGGCTTTTTCGCTGCCTGTGTCCCCTGCGGGGATTTTTTTTGCGCTGTCGTTTTTGTGTCTTCCGCCATGACACCGCGCAGAAACTGCGGGGGTTCTTCATGGCCGAATTCGGCTATTTCGTCCAATGGGGAAATACCATCAAGAATAGCGGCAATGTCCGGATCCATTTGCGGTATGGTCTCCTCGGGCAAGTCAGAGGAAATTCCATCGAGAATATGCTGCAGTTCCTCGTCAATAAAAGGACGAGAACGGCCGGAAGACTCGTGGCGCTTTTTGTCGCTTTCCTGTTTTTGCATGGTTTGCATCGTTCCAGTGACGTCTTTTTGCGGTGAAGTGACGTCTTCCTGACGGGGATCGGTCGTGCCGTAATCTTTGGGATCTTCAGGCCGGAAAATGTTGCGTTCGATGCTCATAGTTGTGCGCGTTATTGAAAGCTCGTTTGCCCCATTATAGCACGATTTCGCAAAGGTTTTGCAAATTATTCTCCTTGATTATCTTCGCCGTCGTTGACTCCGTCATCATCCAGCTTGATTCCATACTTTTCCTCGTAAAATGGCTTGAATTTTGGATCGAGTTGCGCGAATCTCTCGAGTTCGGTTAGATAATCGTCATGGGTGTCGATTTTGAGTTTATATTTTTCTCTGTAGAGCGGTTTAAGGTAGTTATGCAGATACCAAAATATTTCGTTCTGTTCTTCTTTGATTGGTGCGTCAAAGAGCATGTCAATATCGAGATCGCTGCAGATGGAAAATTTCTTGAGATTTTCCACGGTCGAACCGGAAACGTGCCAATTCATGGCGGGAAAACGCTTTTGCACGTCGGCCATGAAGACATCGGCGATCAGGAGGCGGTATTCGCGTATGTTGGCCCGGGTTTCAGGAGACAGGCCGTAACGGATTTTTGACTCGACGGCGTCTTCGTTAAAATTTTGTGCCGTTGGTGCGGCGGCGGTGATTTCTTCCGGGGCGCTGACATTTTTCTCGCTGGTCGGTACTTCACCTAATTTCTTTTCAAACCAGTCATGCACTTCCGGATACTTTTCCATTTTTTCCTGCAGGTCTTCCCGCGTAATACTTTGCGGCATAATAAAAAGCCCTTCCGGGCTGTCGAAATCCGTGTCCGCACCTTCGGGCGCGATGATGACCACGTCCATATCGCCATAATAATCAAAATCAGTACGGGTCATGACGGGTGGCGCGATAAAATATTCAACGCCGGGTTTACTGCCCAAGGTTTTTTCGAGAAATGGCAGAGCGATCGTTTGTCGGCGGCTGTATTCTGCTTGGAGCGCGTCTATGCCCTCACGAAATTCCCCGCCTTTTTGGTATTCCAAGGCCACCTGACCGTTGACTTCCTCGCGCTTGGTTTCAAGCGGATCGATTGGTCGCTGTTCATTCTTTTCCAGAGATTTTTTACGTTTTTTTGACATGCGACGAGATTTTAGAGCATTTCAAACACTGTCAGATCCACCAAATCATATAAAGATGGTACTTTTTCCCCCGTCTGAAATTTACTGAGATGCGTGCTGAGTTTTTCTCTGACCTTCTTTACTATCTCGTCAGCCTTCAGCGTGCCGTCTCTTATGTATATCTGTGCATCTTCATGCTGCTCCACTTCATCCCACACCTCATTCCACCACTCCTTATAATCATCCAACCAATCCCCGTTATACTTTCCCGCAAACAGCCCCTCAACTTTCTTGAGTTGCGATGTCAGCTTGCGCTCCAGCTCGCCCATCTTACCATTTACCCAATCCACCCTCGTCTCCGTGCCCTCCAAAGCCGTCTCGATTTCTCTGAACATCGGCCCCACTTCCCTGAATCGTGTCAGGAGTACGTCCTGCAGCTTCCGGCGTTCCTTCATGGCCGGCGTGAGGATTTCATCTTTCACTGCCTTATATTCGCCCAGCGCTTTCAGTTGCTGGTGAAGAGTGCGCAAATATTGCAGTCCCCGAATTTTTTGTTCGCGAAATTCTGCGTCAACATAACGCACCTCCTGCTCCTGTTTCGGCGTGGCAGGCTTGGATTCCGTCGCCGCTGCCTTGGACTTTTCGCCGTTCTGATCCGGCTTTCCCTCTTTTTTCAACTGAAACGCTTCGGCTAAAGCAGCAAAACCCGATACACCCAGGCCGGATGTACGGGGCTTTTCTTCGTAAAAAGGCACCGTATCCGGATTATCGTCATAGTGCTCACGATTATATTTTTCCAAAAAGCGCACGGGAATAAATTTTCCGTTTTCATCGCGCTTGACCCGCACGATGGTATCACTTCCCGAAATAATATATTCGCCATCTTTATCCAGATCAAATTCATGGAATTTACCCATAACTTTGCCGTATTCCACCTTCAACCCAAAGGACAGCGCATTATTACCCACTTCTTCACCTCTGCCCGTCTGAACACGGGTTATGACGCCATTCTCCACCGTAAGCACGCGAACATCTTTGGCCTGCTCCGGATTTTCCAGTTTTGTCCGCACCTCATTGGCAAATTTTTCGTAAAGAACCGGCTTGATGGCTTCGACCTGCCCGTTAAATGCTTTGATTTTCTGCAAAACCGTGCTCAGATAGTTTGCCGATTCCTGACCTTTTTCCGGTCCATACCTATATACATCACCCAGATACTCATCGAGGGAATTCTTATCTTCCCGCAGGGCGCTTTGCTGCGTTTCTGACAACATGAACAATCTCGGCTCATTGAAAACCGGTTTTTCCGTGAGGAGTTGGTGCATTCTCTTTGTTTCCGCATCAATGTTTGAACGCAACTTACCGACCTTGTCGTCCCATTCCCATTTTCCCAAAAATTCCTGCCATTTTTTTTGAAGTTCCTGGATATAATATTCCGGATTCGTGTTGAGATTTTCCTGCGTGCGTTCGAACGTACCTTCCATTTCATTTATGGACCAGGAACGGACAGTCAGATCTTCCTCGCCTTCCGCTTTATACTTTTCTTTTATTCTGAAAAATTCGTTCTCCAGGTCGTTGTAAATTTTTTGCGTGGCTTTAAGAATTCTACTCCGTTCTTCGGCGGCTTTCCACTTTGTTACCACGTCTTCACGTATACTTTGCGAAGATCGGGTTTGCTCGTCCGCTTTATTTTGAAAGGGGTAATATTGCACCAAAAAATCGTACTTTCCCTGGCCCTTATATTCCGCGCGTACGCCCGGGTAGGTAAAAATATCCTCATTCTTGTAATTTTTAGCATAGGGTTTGGGGGGGTATTTGGCCGGATCAATCTCCGGCAGAGGCTCGCCGTCGGGAATCATGAGGATCTCGGCTTTCGGCAGCTCGGTGTGATTGAACTCACGCTGCAGTCGCAGGCCATCGATCTCGGTTTTGAGCGTTTCAAGATCGGTATTGCTGTAATTGTTGCCATACTCCTGCAGAAACACACTAAAAACCATCGGCGCCGGATGCTCCTGTGTACCCAGTGGGGGAAAATCCGTTTGCCGGAGCTGAAATATGTCATCCGGTGACAAAGTGATGCGCGCACCAAAGTCTCTGTTACCGTAGGTGTTTGCACCGCTATAGTTCACGGGGTATTGTTTTTCGCCCACCGTAATGGCAGCCGGAAAAGCGGTTTCAACCTGTTGCAACATTTCCGGTGAACAGTATTCGTCAAAATTCATGCGCAAGTTTTCGTCAATCACCAGCGCTTCTTTTTGGGAAGCGATATTGCCAAGTTTTGATACATACCATTCACTCATATTTTCCGGGGGTTTCACCAAGCCGTTGGTTCGCGACTTGAGTTCATTCAGTTTACGCAAAATTTCTCGGTTGTGTTCCGAAGCCGGAATCTTTACCCGCGAGCCATCGGCCAACGCCGCAGCAAAGATTTTGGTGGCAGCCTCGTTTTTTACCTGGCGGTTTTCTTTTCCGAGAACAATCGTACTGTTTTTTGCCAGCAAAGAAATCTCTTGGACCACGCTGTCGGTGGCCGGATCATACCAGGTACTGCCCTCCTGCTCCTGAATCAGATGGGGTGCAATTTCACGCAGCTGTTTCAGGCCGATAGGATGAACGTTCTGAGCATAGTTTCTCTTCACTTCCCCACCCCGCTTGCTGGTACCACCACCTTCTTCAATGCGCGAAGCCACGCAGAGCTTCGGCTTTCCTTCGAAGGCTTCTGAAGCGGGGGAAACATTCGTTGTCGTCATCGAATTACTCAAAAACGTATAGGTCGGAATGTAGGCACCGCCGGTACTATTATATAAAATCATATCAGTGTGTCCCGACAAAATAACCGAACCTAAATCTTCATCATTGGCTTTATCCAATTTTTCTTTGAGATTGGCCCGGTCGAGCCGGACCCCGGCATAACGCGCATAATCTTTCAGCTTATAAGCAATGTGTGTCAGCGCCTGACCATGCAGATACGATTTCTTGCACCAGCCGTAAAATTCATCAGCCGTTCGGCGATCCTGCGGATTTCTTGAATGGTCTTTGACTTCAAAAACCCCGTGTTTTATGGCTTCGGAAAACACATTCAAAGCCTTCAGCCAATCGGAGCCACCCCGGTCAAAAATATTTTGAATGCCCTGCACCTTACGGCGGGCGCTTTTGCGTTTTTCCTTTTCATCGTACCCACTGGCCTGTTCTTCATCTTGCCGACTCGGCCCCAAAAGTACCCTGGTTTCGCGCTCAAATGCGGCCAATACCAACGCCGGCTCTAGACACTGGCGCTTTTTCGCTTCCACGATCATCCGCCCGATGCGCGGCTCAAAGGGCAGTTCCGTCATTTCCTGACCGATCTCCGTGAGTTTGCCTTCGGCATCCAAAGCACCCAGCGTCTGTAATTCCTTGGTGCCTTTTTCCAAAGCACCGGGCTGCGGCGGATCAATAAACGGAAAACTGACGGGATCAATACCGAGTTTTTTGAGTTGCAGCACCAAATGCGACAAATTCGTGCGCTGAATTTCCGATTCCGGGTGCGGCGCCAGTTTTTCATACTCTTTACTTCCAAGCAACCGGATACATCGGCCCGGTTTAATGCGTCCGGCCCGACCGGTACGCTGCTCAGCCTGATCCTGAGAAATATATTCCGTGCCGCGTTCAATAATACCGGATTTGGGATTGTAGCGAACGGAACGCTGTCGGCAGGAATCCACCACCCAAGTGACACCCGGCACGGTTATGGAAGTTTCGGCGACGTTGGTGGAAACAATAATGCGCCTTTTGACGCCCGGTTTTTTATCACCACTAAGCGCGTCCTGTCTTTCCTGCGGCGTCAGATTGCCGTGCAGTGGAATAATTTCAACCCCTTCCAACATCTGTGGCGGCAAATGCTGAATGTTGTTCATCGTTTCACGGATTTCCTTGGCGCCGGGCATGAACACCAAAACATCCCCATCACCCCCGGCATGCAGCGCATATACCACGGCGCCGGCGGTATCACGCAGGTAGTGACCTTTCTCTTCGGGGCGCACATCATCTTTATAGTAATACTCCACATCTACCGGGTGCGTGCGGCCTTCGATACGCGCATATTCGTCGTCGGTCATGCCGAAAAATTCCTGAATCCGTTCTTTGTTGAAAGTGGCACTGGTCAGCAGCACCGGCGGAATTTCGCCGGCGGCAGCTTTCATTTTCAGCAAGCCCATGACCAAATGGTATTCAACACTGCCTTCATGGATTTCATCAATAACCAGCGCACCAATTTCCTCCTTGGTGAGCTCGTTGTTGATGAGATGACGCAAAAAAATACCGGGCGTACTGATACCGATCTCCGTATCACTGCGCACGGCTTTGAATTCTGATGTGGCAAATCCGACACGGTCACCGATTCTGTCTTCACCGGTGACAGCGGCAATGGCGGTGGTGATGTTGCTGGCGGCATCGCGACGTGGTTGCATGACCCGCACGCGAGGGTTCAGACCTTTTGATTTGAGGAGTTCATTGATGGCAATGGGGCCGTAGACGGATTTTCCCGAACCGGTTTCGCCCTGTAACAGGAAAAAGTTTTTATTGGCTTCAAGCCAGGTTTTTTCGAGTTGTTGTTTGAGTTCTTCGGCTTTATTTTTGACGGGGAGATTTTGTTTTTCGATGGTATGGCGGATTTTTTCCAGGCGATTACCGGAAGCGAACATTTCCGTGGCCATATCCTGATCCTGTTCTTCGTCTTCCTTTGATTCACCGTTTTCGGTGGGCACAAAATGCGCCGGATCGTTGGGATCATTTGATCCATTTGACCCGGCCTCACCGCCGTTATTGCGGTTGGGAAATTTTTTGTTGTTGTTTTCTGACATAGCCAGGTCTTAGCACGGCGGTTATTTTACGCGGATTTAGCGATTTTGCGGCTGATGAGGGTTTTTTGGTAGCGGATTTCTTCAGTTGAATTGTGAAACCAAAGGGCAGCCAGGCAGAGCGCTGCCGGCGACACGGGGCTTGTGAAGGTAATGACGGTTTGTTTGGGGCTGACGGCGTAGACCTTTTCCAGGAAGGCTTTGAGGTGGGTGGCCGTGGCAGCAGGGTTGTTTTCCGTATCAGCACTGTTTTGCGGCGCGGTTTCCTGCCAGATTTTGGCCAGATCAACTTTGATTTCTGCGGTTTTGGATTTGTTTTGACCTGAACTCAGGGCTTCAAGTTCGCTTGGCGTCCAATCACACGGAGTCATGACATCCGCCGGGCGGATAATTTCGTCATCGAGGAATACGGAATACAGCACTGCGGCGTTTTGACGCGCAGTATCGGGGCGATAGGTAATTTCATTGGCGGTGCCTATCAGCGCAAAAAACAGCAACAATAACGAAGCTGGGTCAGTTTCGCCCTGCATTTCTACCGCGGTATTGCCCAAAGCAGCCGTTATTTCCCGCGCTTGCTCAGGGCTGGTCACACGGCCGACTTTGGCTACATCAAGAACAGCATATTGTATGAGTTCCGGTTCCATATTGTATTTTTGTTTGTTTTTTGAGAAACATGACTGCTATTTTGGCAGAAATATTCCTGTATAAGCTCAGTATAGCAGAATTCGCAGAAAAAATCAACCGGCATCTCAATTTCAAGGAAGATACTCTGGTTTAATTTTATTTAAAATTTGTTCCAACCTATAGTTTGCGTGCGATAGATCTGAATTTGCTGTATGAGGTTTCAGGACTTTTTTTGTTTCATTTATAAATTGGATCAAGTGCCAAAAGTACCACTTCTTTGCATCATGTTTCATAATGTATTTTGTCTCTGCCCCACCTGATTCCGGTGTTTTGTCGAGCCATGCAATGCACCAATCTATTTCATCAGTAAATCTAATAAATTTTTTCCAATTCTGACCTGAGGTAACATTTTTGAAAATACTTTTCCGTTCCTTTATAAGGGGTTCAATTAAAATTTTTGCGTCTTGCATCTGGTTTGCGAATCTGCTTTTACAGGATTTGCTCAGGCCTGATGCCGGCAGAATGTATAGGACATTCCCTTTTGCATCCTTTTCTGTCAGATCATTAAAACGACTATTGGCCGCATCAGTTTCTAGGAACTCCAGAAGTGGGGTATTTCGTTTAGAAAGATAATTACTTGTAAGATCGTAATCGCATCGCCGGGCAAGTTTCTCATATGTTTGCAATTTTTGTTGATGGCGAATCAGGTTACTGCTGATTTGAGCAACCTGCTCTATAGACAGGCATTTTATCATTTTGAGGTATGGCTCCAGATTGGGGCATGGTGAATTTTCCGGCAGGAACCGGATTTCTGCATCGATGAAAGAGGCAGCCAGATTTTCGGACATTGCTTCTGGGGGAACATCTTTCAGAAAATCATACACGTGTTCAGGATCGCGAAAGTTTGTGGAGAAAAGCAGTCTTTCCAGTGGCGCTTTCTTTTTCTCCAGGGGCATGCTCTTGTTTTGAATGACGTAGTCTCTCAGCTTTTTCGCAACAAGAAACGCACTAGAGGTTTCCGCACCAGTCCGCTCCAAACCCACCAGAAATGCTTTATACCTATACTCATGTATGATTATTCTTTTCTTCGTATAATCACCGGTAAATTCGGTGAGCATACTGAGTATGTTCCCCTTCACTTTTTCCATGTCCTCAGAAGATGGGATAACTTGCACGGCCTCTCCCAGAATATGCAGACATTCATCTCTCCAGCGATTCAGCTCTGCGGTGGAACCATAATAAACAGGCTCCGGTGTTGGTCCTTCTTCATCAATACCGTGGATAATTTTTCTTTTGAATTCCTTACTGTCAGGAATTTTTTCCTTATCCGGAATCACCTGCGTGAGTTTCCAGACATATGCCTGCACAATTTCCGCCAACTCTCTGTTATTCTCCTGAGTCAGGTTCGGTTCATTTAATTTTTCAATGCAACACCTGATAAATCCGTTGCTGTCAGTGTCGCTGAAAAATTCCTGCTGGCTTGCACTATTCATTTTTTTTGCAAGATTTTCACCGTCAAAAATTTTTCCCCTCGGCGTCGGAAGCTTTGTGACATCGACGTAGGCGGAATATGCCCCTACATATCTTACCGTCTGCCGCATGATCTGCTGTACGGGCGTTGTGTCAATCTTTTGCTCATTGTCGGCAAAAAGATGGGAAACTTCCGTGCCCTTTAAGAAATCAAAAATATACTTTCTTCTTTCCACCGGATTCTGCGCTTCTTTTTTCAGCAACCTGGTTATTTCAGCTGTAAGAACCTTTTGCCGTTTTTCAGGCTTTGTTGCGTTAATGTCGGCAGTTCTTTTCATTATCTGTTCGAGCGTTGCATCCAATTCGTTTTTTACCTCAGACTCGAGGTACTGTCCTGAGGCAAACATTTCCTGAATTTCCTGACTGTACTGCGTTAAACCGGCGTCTTCTCTGATGAGCAGCAAGAGCTGATCACGGGTGATATTTGGATAATCCTTTCTATGCATTTTAGCCATGATCTCCGAAAGGAATTGATATGAATACGGCGTTTCATCATTTTCATACGCCCGAAGTTTTGAATGATGCAGAGCCCTGAGGAGTTCCGTCATAATTTGGGGCTTTCCTCTCGTCATCTGATCGGTTTCCAGAATATTTTCCCCGAGCTTGTGCAGGAGTTCGTTGACTTGTGGATATTCGGACAACACAATGGATTCCTGAGTTTCAGAATGAGGAATCTGATCTTCAATGGCTGCGATAAACTGACTTGCGATTGCCTGGGGGCGGTGTACCAGACCACCCTCCTCAACATTCAGCAGTTGCTCCATTGTTACAAGAATATCAATATCGGAAGTTTCGCTGTATTCAGTAAGGATATTGGAAAATTTCGTATAAAGACCATTTTTCACGGCCTTTTGCGTTTCGATAGTTTGCTGCGTGAGTTGGTCGGCTTCGATTTTTGTGGCTGCTGTCGACTGTTCAATGATTTTTCTAGCATCTTCGTTGAATTGCGTGCCTTCGCCGACAGTCTTACGGATGGCAGCGATGGTCTGCGAAAGTGTATCAAGTTTCCTGATCAAGCCTTCGGTGTCCATACGACCCTGACCTTTCGATTGCGCCAGCTGAATTTCAAGAATCAGCATCTGCACGGCAGTGAGCTGCTCATTATTTACGTCCAAAAATTTTTCAGCAGTGCCCTGAAGTGGGTGGATTTCTGGTTGCGTTGTTATAGGGATGTTTTCCGATTCCCGTAATGATTCCCCTGTGTTTTTATCATCAACATTGATATCTGTATGCTCTGTCGAAGACTCATCCTTGTCCCTGAAATCCTCAGCGGGATTATTTTCGAATTTAGGATGCTTTTCGCTTGCCATGGGTTTTATCTGTCATATTTTTTTGTATATCCCCGAAAAAACACTGCCAAAAAACCAGCTCTTTGACTTGCTGTTGATATATGGAGACGTTGGCTTGGAAATTTTCGAGAATTTCCAAATCGTTATTGCGTTGATTCGAGGTTGACATAACTTTAAAATCAAATCGACCATTCCTGAAGAGCTACCTTGCTTTTTATTATAGCACATCTTCAGTCGCAATCACCGAGTGCAGCCCACATTAAACTGGATTATTGAGTGCAGCATTCAGCACGCTTTAGGAAACTGCACAAATTGTCAATCGGATTGCATATTTGTGCAGTTTTATAATTTTTGAAATCCTTTTGGGCAGCTGTACTTCGAAAGACTGTTCAGATTTAGCCCATTATAAAGCAATTTTTTGCCTATCCTGGTGCGTATCTTTTTCATCCGCTGTATTCTGCAGACGGACGTTACTTTCGATCACCTTTATCGCAAGTTCCTGGGCTTTACGATTGGCACGCTCGGCTTCCTGCCGCAGCGTCACGGATTCCGCTCTCTCTTTCTTGAGAACCTCCTGAAAATTTTTGATAGTAAGTTCCAGTACACTTTTTTCCGCCTGGAACTTCTGCTCCGCCTTTTGCATTTCATGTTCATGCTCCTCATGGATCTGCTGTCTGACCTCTTTTTCCCTTTCCGCCAGTGCTCTTTCCAGTTTTTTCGGTGCATCCTCATTCATTTTCCGCAGCTGCAGCAGCTCCTGCTCCTGTTGCTTGCATGACTCCATGCGCTCATCCAATACCTCTTCACGCGTTTTCATTTTTTCCTCAAACTCCACCTGTGCCCGCTTTTGTTCCATCTCCAATGTAAAATGGTGCTCTTCTTCTTCCCGTTTCCAGACACGCTTTTTCGCTTCCATTTCTTCCTGGAACACTGTTTCCTGTTCGGTTCTGGCGCGCGCGAATTCCTGTTTTTTGCTTTCGTGATCGTTCACCAGCTGCTGCACAGTTTCCGCCGCCACATGAATGTTGTACTGAAGCTCTAGGTGTTTCTGTGACAGTGTTATCGCCTGTTGCAGTTCGGAAAGTTTCTGCGCCTCATTGAGAATCTGGTCGGCCAGATTATTGAGTGTGGCATTCAGCGCACTGCGCTGCTCGGCAATGGATTTGGTGATATTCTCAAAGGTGTAATCTTTTACCTTATCCAACAACTGGGTACTTTGGGGTTTATGCACCATCTGTGCGGTGGTTTTCAGCTCTTCAAAATTCTGCAGGAGTTTGTCATATTCCTCAAGAATTTCACTTTTGGTGCGTTTGGAAAGAGGGATGGTTGGCATAAAGATTATTTACGTTTGAGATATGCTCATTTAAGATGAAAACCGGGAGTGTGTCAATGAATCTGCTCAAAATTCATCCTGGCTCAGGTTTTTTACCTTGAAAAAAGTCCAAAATTTTGCTATAATTGCTTCATGGATATACATACATTCGCCAAAAAAAGACCATACCTCTTCTGGTACACAAAAAATGTCCCGAACCTGTCTGAGCCGGCGATCGTTGAGGCTGTTTTGAATTATGGTGATTTTGATGACGTAAAAAAAATCATGGTTCTTTTGGGTAAGCGCAAAGTCGCGCGAATTTTTCAAAAACAGATCAAGGGGAAAAGGATAAACTATGAACCAAAGATAGTGAATTATTTCACGATATACTTTAAAAAACATGCATAAGGAGATTCTCACCGCCGAACAGGTTCATCTTCTGCCGCTCGTGAAATGTTTTACGAAGGATTTTTTTCTGGTTGGGGGTACGGCGATTGCGCTTCAAATCGGTCACAGACAATCGATTGATTTTGACCTTTTCACGGCCAATGATTTTAGCAATGCAAAAATCAGGAAAAAAATAACGAAGTCCGAAAAAATTGACCGCGTTATCAGGGATGAGACTGGTCAATACACGCTCATCATTGATGGCGTTCGGTTAACATTTTTTCAATATCCATTTCGGATACGCGCATCAAAAAAATTTGGCAATATTATAAAAATGCCGGATCTTTTGACGTTGGCTGCCATGAAAGCCTATGCTCTGGGACGACGAGCCAAGTGGAAAGATTATGTTGATCTTTTTTTTATCATGAAAGATCACTGCAGCATTCGGGAAGTCGCTCAAAAAACGCGGGAGATATTCGGCGCAGAATTCAATGAGAAGATGTTCCGTGTGCAGCTGGCCTATTTCCAGGATATAGATTATTCGGAAAAGGTTATATATTCCCGGGGTTTTGAGGTAAGCGATGCCGAAGTGCAGAAAGCGTTGATTGAATTCAGCGTGAGTTGACAGTCAGGTGCTACGGTGCAAAAATGACCCGCAATGGGCCGAAGAGCAGTGGCAATAAGCAGAGTTTTATTTTAATACCGACCGGTAATTCTTCAGTAAAAATATAACTTCCTTTCTTAAATGTCTCTTGACCCATATTTTCTCTTTTTCATTTAAAAGCTCGCCAAGACCGCGCAGAATCTGATTGTCTTTCACCTTCTCAATAACCGTTATACAATCCGCGAGATGCTTTTTCACACTTTTCCCGATTCGTATCTTCAGTACCTCAACATCAATATCCCAATTGTTTTGCGCAAAGTACCAGACATCATAAATATCACGCATGGCTGTTTCGCTGCGCAAAGTCAGAGCGGCCAGCTTACCGGCAAAAAGATATGATTTTTTGGCGACTAACAGAGAAATGCTGAGGTACTCTTTGAGCTCGAAGTGATCGTTGATTGTTGGTATATCCATTCTGGTACTCACCTCAAATTTAACATTGTGGTCGGTGTCACCATAAGAGAGCAAAAAAAATATCGTGTTGCGTTTTATGTGGCTATCTTTTATCTCGCCGTGTTGTTCTAAAATCTTCCTGACTGTATTAAAGACTGACTTCTGCGCAGCTGCGTCTGACGTCAGTAAATCAAAATCCAAATCAATCGAGAAACGTGGTAGATTGTAGAAAAAATAGGCACACGTACCGCCCTTGAAACCAAGGAGTGAGGCAATGGTAGGCTGGGCATAGATATCCCGCAAAATACGTCCCATGACGAGTTGATGTTTTTCTTTATTGAGCATATTTTTTCTGATATTTTTTTAATCGCTTGGTGAGTTCCTGGTTGCTATAAATTTTTACAAGTTCAAAACATCTCTCCCAATTGAGAGATCGGAGATTGTCGAAATAATATTCCGGAAAAAGGTAGAGAGTATCCAAAAATGCCCTTTCCGGTGAAGCAATGCTGTAGTTATCCTTATTTTCCACTCCCACTGAACTAAACAGGACGGTATCCTTTAATTTTCTGAAAGTGACGGTTGTTTGGGCGATGGTCATGGTCTTCGGCCAGGGCCCAGCAACAAAAATCGTATCGTAGTGTTGGAAAATCATCCCGGCCTCGCGGAGTACCGTCTCAAAGCTGATGTAAGAAGGAGTATATATGCTGGTCGCCAGTTCCTTGGGATTATACTTTTTATCTCTAGCGAAAACACCTCGTGTGAGACGAATCAATGTGCCCTGTTTCACGTAGTAGGCGATTTTGGCTTTGAGATTGTCGGCACTGGTTTCCTGCCACAGCAAAGCGAGATCCTTATTGGTCAGGATTGTTTTTTGGGATTGATAGAGCTTGGCGGTCAGATTGTCCATAGCAATATGTTTGATGGAAGTAATAAATACTCTTACTTCCATTGTACATTATTAAATGAAACCTGTCAAATTACTAAAAATGACCCACAATGGGCCGAAGAGCAGTGGCAATAAGGATTCCTGCTAACAATGACTATTGAATGAAACAAAGAAATAATATACACTGAACACATCTAAAAACATCACAACTTCGCAATGAAACGTAGCAAAAAAAGCATGATTTTAACCCTGGATGACATGCAGAAGCCGCTCACAGAAATCCCTGAGAGTATGACAAAAGCTGCTGGTCTTCTCAGGCGCCATAAAATAAACGCTCTTGGGTACCAGAAAAAGATTCGGAAAGAATGGGATAGAAGACTAAAAAAACTGAAATAACACATGCTGTTCGATACCAACATTCTTATCACTTATCTGAATGGTGATCCCGAAATAAACACAGCCATCAATCAGTTGATACAAAATCGGCGTGCTTTGTTTATCTCCTCCATCTCAACAGCGGAGATTCTTTCATTACCCAGTCTTCAACCAAAAGATATCGACGATATCAAGAAATTTCTCAAAAATTTTATCTCAATACCATTGAATGACCCCATTGCAGAAGCTGCAGCATTCTTGCGAAGAATATATCCAAAATTTTCTCTACCGGATCTTATGATAGCCGGCACTGCATACTTTCATAATATGCAGATCGTCACACGCGATAAACAAATGCATAAAATCAGAGAAATCACCTGTGTACATACAACTCCAAAACTTTGATTTGACATGACATACAGAAAAAGAAAACGGTTCTCCAGAGCCGTTTTTTTGTTGGACAAAAAATGACCCGCAATGGGCCGAAGAGCAGTGGCAATAAGGAAAGTGAGGCTGTAGAACAATAAAGAATAAATAGGGTATCTTTGTCCTTTACAATAAGTGATTCAGCCACTCCTCAAACATTCATTTTTGTGCTAAAATGAGAGTAAATTAAACTCCTTTAGCACACAAATATATGTTCAAATCACCGTCGGGATTCACGAATTCATTCTTTGGTTCGTTTGCCTATAATCCAATTATCGCTCGTCACCAAAACCACGTACTCGTACGAATGGATAACCTCATTGACTGGTCATTTGTTGAGGAGGAAGTGGCTGATTGCTATTCTACCGCCGGTCAACATGCCTACCATCCCGTACTGCTCCTGAAGTTGCTCATCATCCAGCAGCTGTATGATCTCTCAGAACGCGATACGTGTGTCAACACCGACTGCAATCTGATCTTTCGCTCCTT
>Ga0155625_131_pt1 | contig 19698 bp, 14 predicted proteins | sample RifCSPhighO2_12_FD_107282 | JGI IMG/M metagenome (GOLD analysis project Ga0155625, IMG submission 107282) | Candidatus Kerfeldbacteria bacterium RIFCSPHIGHO2_12_FULL_48_17 | reverse complement strand
GACAGCTCCGGTTGCTGCAGCCAATGGATAAAATGAATATTCGGGAGGTGGCCATATTCTCGGAGCAGTTTCTCAGGAGCAGGGCCGATAAAAATAAAAAACAGCCGCGGCTCCTGCTGCAAAATCTTCATAGCTTCCAGAACCACAGAAATTCCCTGTAATGGCAATATGGAACCAAAGTATAAAACGATATACTTCTCCCGCCACTTCTCTGGTTTTGGAACGTGATGTGGATAATAAATTTTATTATCCGCTTCCAGATACAAAACGGAAATTTTTTTTTCATCCGCACCAAGGATTTCAGAAAAATAACGTCCATGGGTTTTAGTATCGACAACGATATGGTCAGCATGGGCAAGCGTCTTCCTGTCCACCCAGGCTAAAAACTTCGCCATCGGGTTCACGGGAGAAATGAGCCGTTTATCAAAAACAATCGTATCGTAGAGCGAAATAAAAAAATCTATGACTAGCGCTTTCTTACGCATAAAGGGCAGAAGTGGGAGTAAAAATTGTGGTAAATATCCCAAAAAAAGAACATCGTACTTCTTACGTGAAAAAAATAAGCAGCGGAAAAAAACAGCTACAATGCTGAAAAAATATTTAGCCCAAGTAAGCTTGGCGTCAGCCGAAAGCACGGCAACACTTTGACAAACGCCACGGATCAAACGAATTTCCTGAGTATTTCTGATATACCCCTGATCTTTATGGGTCACAAAAAGCACACGCTTATCGCGAATAAACTTTTGAATTTCATCCTGACCAAAAAACATAGAGCCTGTCTCAAAAATAATCTTTAAGCGAAATTTGAGATTTTTGAGCGAAAAATGTGAAGCATGAGGAGGAATATGGATGCATATTTCGACGAATGATGAACATTTTGCAGCCAAAAATCTCAAATTGCAGGCTCAGGAGTATTTTTGAGATAGGCTCTAGTTATTCCACCTTAAAAATCGTCACCTCGTCATCCTGATACACCAACACAAAACCGTCCGTAGCCGCAATATTTTTCCGCATCGCCGTGTGATCATTCTCCATAAACACCCAGCGCGCCTGAAAATCGCCCTGAATAATGCCATATAAATCATCCGCCTGCTCACCCAACGTAATACGCGCCCATTTCCAGTACAAATCCTGGTTGTAATTATACATGAACGTCGGATCCAGGCCCACAATATAATAATCCTTATCATTATAATAAAACAGCACCGGAAACTCGTCCCAATCACTGTGAAAAACAATGTCCCCCGCTTCGCTGTTGGCCGCCAGCCACCGGCTACTCTGCGAAAATTTCCCCAAAGGAATGCCGTTGTGCGTATCGCGCAGATTCTGCTGCCAATCCTTCACCACCACCGCCGGTACCACCAGCGACAGATACAAAATCCCCGTCACCAATGCCGCCCGGTGCCAAAATGTCCGCCAAAAATGTCCGCGCGCCCAGCGCCGCCACACAGCGCGGATAATATCATCACCCATAACCGCCACAAAAAACACCGCAAACGGAACATAATACTCGACATAACGCCGCGACTTCAACGTAAAGGCCAAAAAAAACAGCATCCACAGCAATGCCGCCCAGGACAGGGCCCGCTGCCGACGCAGGTGCCAGACAAACCACACCACACAGGCCACCACCAAAGTCGTCAGTACCAAACTTCCCTTCATCAGCTCAAACCAACCGTACGGATACCACTCACCGCCGACACCAATCTTGGCGCTGTAATTAATCACGCCGATCTGCACAAACTGCTGCCAGAAATAGACAATATTTTTCGGAAAATAGGGATTGATAACGACTCCCAAGGCCGTACCGATGCCCGTCCACAGCAAGGGCCGCCAACTTTTCTTAAAATCCCGCGACGCGATATAATGCACCAGCGCATACATGAAACCCAGACCGGCGAGCAGGAAAAAACCGCCATAGGCCCACACATACACCGCCGCCCAAACAGCCAGCAACCAGCCGCGGCGTCCACGTATAAACAGATACAACCCGACAAACAAAAACACGAGCGCCATGCTGACAGCTTTGGCCAGACTGATGCGAAATAAAAACGGAACGGTGATAAGAAGCAGCGCCGACCACACCGCATAAAACTGTACATTCAGCTGCCGCAATACCCAACAAAAAACCGTCACAAACAACGCCGCAAACAACGCCGTAAATATTTTCAAACCAACCAGCGGCGGTAAAAAAATAACAAACGGCACCAAAAAAACATGGTAGAGCAGGTGCTGATCAATGTAAAAATCGTTGAGCAGGGTAAAATGCGCCCAGGGAAAATCACGAATAATACCGCGCGTGGCCAGTAACTGCGCCATTTTGGCGTGGTAGAAAGAATCCGGATCAGGAAACTGCACCGACCACTGAAACACCAAAAACAGCGCCCAGGAAATACAAAAAATCAACCCAAAAACGATGCTGGGGTGACGGCGCAACAACGCGCGCAACCGGCTGTAAATATGAAAAAAATAATCCACAGTCTAGGGCTCAACAACCAAAATATCACGCTCCGTTGCATAGGTCTCCTGCTGCTGCGAATCCGTCACCAACCCGGGCACCTGAATAAAGTCCCCGGGCAGGCGGGCATACCCATCATACCCGAAAGATCCGGAACTACCAACCGGCGAACAGGTATAGATACGCCCATGGTCAGAAGCAATGACAGCCGCGGTGGGAAGCGCGGTGACAGCCGAGGGCACCGCTTCAAACACACCTACGCACGAATTCTGCGTGAGTTCACGAGACGCCGTGACTCCCGGCACCGTATACCGCACCTCCATGGGCTCAAAAGGCGCTACCACCTGAGCCGCCCTTCCCCCAGCCATACGGGCACGGGTGACAACCACATCCTGCTTCGTACTTCCAGCAGGCGTAGCGCCAGCGCCACCAGCCGTGACACCGCCATCAGCATCGTCAACGAGCAAAAAAGGCGTCACGAGCGAAGCGGCAGCATCAGGCAGAACAATATCTGCGTTCGCCAAGGCAGTCATATCCACCCAAAAACCATCCTGAAGATCAAACGGTACACCCTGACCATGAAGCGTCAACACTACCTGCCGATTTTCAGTATCGCGATTGGCCAGCAACCCGCGGATAACAGCCGTGGCATCAAGCGCGGAAACAGAACCATCCTGAATACCCTGCTCCATACCGGCCGTGACCACGGCAAAAGATTGCCGATCAACCCGGGCAGCCAGCAATAAGAATAAAGCCGAATCCGCGGCGCCAACACGGTCATCGCCGCCGGCATCGGTACCACCATCCCGCAACGCAGCATACTGTTTATACGCCAATTCCCCGGCACCCATTCGCTCAGCAGCCAGGGCATACACAATACGCTCTTCATGAGATAAGGAATCCTGCGAAAAAGCATGCACAACCGCAGGTAAAACCGGCTCACCGAGCGACGCCAAACCATAATATGCATACGCCGTACCCAGCAAAGACGCGGAATCTTCCGAAACCTGACCCCAAAAATACCCCTTCAAAGCCGACCTATCAAAAGGACTCGCATCTTCAGCAGCCACACGCGCGGAAAAACTCACCTGTGACTGGCCGCCGGGCGCCAGCGCCAAACCACCATCATGATTCTGATATATGTCCGCATTCAGTTTCAGCTCATCGGCAATATCGGGAAAATAATCACGGAGCGTAACACGAGCCAGATAGGCGGCATAGACAGCACTCATATCACCACCTGCCGGCCAGGCCTGAGCGAACAACTTCTGCACGAGTGGAGCGTAACGCGCATCAATAAACCGCAACCGCACCTCAGCCGGACGCGCATCGCCCCCACTCCCACCAGCGGGCAGAATAATTTTTCCATCTTCGATCTTCAATGGGCGCAAACCCGGATGCGCATACGGCGAGTCAACGACACGCAATGTTCTCTGGACCTGTTTTCGAATCTCACCAACAGTAACATCAAGTATGATGTCATGTGAACCAACCGGTAAATCGGGCGGCAAGGCCAGAGAAGACCAAGCCACAGGCGCCGCATGCCACGTAAGCTGATAGTCAAGATCAGGAATGGAAGCCTGAAACGTCACCGTATCTTCGGAAGAAAATCCATCGCCAACAACCCGTGCCCGCAACGTGGGGTGATCATCGCGCAGGAAAAACTCCGGCACCGCCAGCTCAACATCCACCGGCTGATTGATGGTAAAATCTGCACCAGTAAAACCGGAAACGGGACCCGAGGAAGCAGGGCCAGCAGAAACCGCACTAGAAAAAACCGCGACCACGTTCATGCGCCAGGAACCGGTTGCGTACTGTGTTTCAGCTGCGTCCGGTACTTCAAAACTCACATCCGCTTCACCCTTGACATTGGTCTGCACAACCTTCGTAACATCCCCGGAATCAAACTCCTCCGCAGCCGTCACCAAACCGGCAACCCCGGCCACATATGACGTTTCCTCAAACAGATTGGCCGTCGCAAAATCAAGCACAGTACGGATCGCAGCCACACGGCTGTCCGCGGCGCTGGCCAGGCGCACGATAACCGTACCGGCCGCCGGCAAACCGTCAAACGTCTGTGTCGTGATATGCGCCCGAACCGTATCACCCGGAGCATAGGCCTGCTTATCAAGCGTCGTCTTCACGGTAAGTGCACGGGCCCGGTAATCAACCCGAGCGCGTCTCTTAAACACCCGATAATCAAAACCGTCATACCAAACTGAAGTGACATCAGTGTACGGCGCATCCTGATCGGCAAACTCAAAACGATAGTCCGGCTGATCCGTCACCGTTTCGGAACGGTAATCGGCCTGCGTACGCAGGAACAAAAAATCATCGCCCGCCTGCGCGGCCAGGGGCACACCATCCTGCACCAGCCCGGCCTGAAGACGACTCCCGGGAGAATAGCGCTCCTTTCCAAACACCAAACCAACCTCGCCCGCCGCCGGCACATCGCCAAAAACCGGTCGGGTATGCACGAGAATACGACCCGTATCATCACGCGCCTGCAATGTAACATCATATTTTCTTCCGGCGACATAGGGGAAAGTGAATTGGGCCTTGCCGGCAGTGTCGGTAATCACACGACGCGCATCCATCGTGGTTTTCTTCTGAGTCGTACGCAAAAACGGTTTCTGTGCCTGGGCCTCGACATCAAAAAAGGTGCCGTCCGCCCGCTTCTGTGTTTCCAAATATGAAACTTCAATAACGATCGCCTGATCCGGCACAAAATCACTCGTAAGTCCGGCATACAATGCCGTATCATCAGCATAAAAACCGATCGCGCGCGCAGGATCGAGCCGTCGCGCCTCCAGAGTCAGCTCCACCGTATCATCAGCAACCTTACTTTCAGCAACGTCCAACAAAAGATCACTCTGAAAAACCGTAAACGCCACATCAGCCGTCAAAAACCGGAACTGACTGTCATGTGGTCGTAAAGTATACGTCTGCTGTAAACTTGGGGTCTGAATATCTTCGGCAAAAAATTGCACCTGCGTCTTCAGGTTGCCGCTGTCATCGGTTTTACCAACGACACGCCCGCTATCGTCCTCCAATTCCAAACCGGCCACGGGTGAGCCGTCAATAAATGTCGCCTGGGCCGCAACATCAACGACATCACCGGAAATCACAACTCGTTCAGGAGTCGTCAATTGCAAAGTAAACGGCGCATAGTCCGGGTAAAACGACGACCCCACTCTCAATGGCCGTTCCGTCAGAATCTGATCATCACTCAACACCTGCAGCACGGCATCCGTGACCGCAACCGCAGTCGGCAGCGTAAGCTGACCGGAAAAGACAAAATTTTTATCGAGCGGCACATCCTGAAAAGCAAATACGCGACCCACGCCTTCCGCGGCAGCCGAGGAAACATCCGCTGACACCACCTGAACGCGCACCTGATGTGGAGCAGCATCTCCGGCACGTGGCGCCGCCACTCCCCAAAAACCAACTGCACTGCCAGGAGCATACTGACCGGCATCCACCGATACATACGCCGTAAAAACACGCTCAACCGCGCCACGCCGCTGTGGCACGTAAAAGACACTGCCCTCGGCATCAACCACCTTCATGACAAACTCCTGTGCCTGCTCAGACGTCGGCGCCTGCGCATCAGGATAGCGCCAACGGGCAAACCCACGATCATCCAAAATAAATTCGGCGGCCGCAGGAAAATCCGCAAACGAAACGCGCGCTCCGCCCAATGCCTGATCCGAGACCACGTTATGCGCCCAGAAAACATTATCTGTCTGCGTTGTGTCAGAAAATGCCGCGATATTACTCACCTGCAGCAAAGCAAACTGCCGCTCGCCATGATAATCAGCCTGCAGCGCATACCAGCCCCGCTCCAACCCGGCCGGCAACACCACCTGCGTATCGGTACCGGCTTCACTGAGCTGCTGAACCGCACCCACGCCAAACTCTTGCACCGTTTCCCAGCGCGCCGTATCAGGCGCATAACCCGTGCGCCCATAAAGCGACCACGCCGGCAACGCCAAAACCACTTTCATCTGCTGCACAAAATCGCCTTCGGACATTTTCCAGACACGAAATTCCGGTGCTGTGGCTTCAGCATGATGCCACGCCACTCCCAATCCCGGACGAAAATTCTGCGGCGCATGATACATCGCTTCTTTCCACAGAATCGCACCGCCATCGTAATAGCGCGCGGCCTCCACTGACGGCACACCGGTCTCAAACGACCATGTATATGACGAGCCCAATGCTCGCTCACCGCCGCGCAGGGCAAAACCGGCATCGAGCGTCACCGTAAAAATTCGACGCTGCGGCAATGGCGCCGACGGGGTAAAAACGAGCGTGCGCCCACGTCGAGACAACACACCGGCGACCTCCGGCGTTATATGAAAAAACTTTTCCGCACCGGCAGCATCCCAGACATCGCTGCTGAAAGTAATTTCCACAGGCGCCTCGAAAGAGACCTCCGTCGCCGTGTCAGCAGGAAAAACCTCCTCCACGGAAAATGGCCCCTGCGTTTGATACGCCCAAGAAAACGGGTGCAAAACCGCCCCCCCATCCAAAGTGGCAACTTTCGGCAAAACAAAATGGTACAGTACATTTTCCCTGAGTGGAGCCTTCGGCGTGATCAAAAACTGTCCATCATCCTCGTTCCGCAGCGTATAATCAAACCGCGGTTCAATAACCAAACTTTGCTCAATGGCCCGCTTCTCAAGTGGCTCAGAAACACGCAAAACAAAAGCTGAATCAGTAAAAACGCCGCTCTCGCCATCATGCGTGGGGGTGAGATCAAAAGAAGCGGAAGGTGAACGTACCACCAGCGTTTCCGGTAAAAACTCGGTTTGCGCCACATCACCCACACGACCCGCATACCACCAGGAAAATAACACGACCACCATCATCAATCCCGCCAACCCAACAGCAAACACAGCGACAAACCACGGCCACCTTTGATAAAACACATACTTCCATACCCGCCAATGTGAAGACACAGCGCGCAAAGAAAAAATAAAACTGTCCCCTAAATTATAGCATAAATCAAGGAATTTTTTTGAAAACTATTCAAAAATTACTCCGGACAAATAACGCTCAATCAAAAAAATAATTCTTTTATCTTTTCAGTACCATAGTAATAGATATTTCTTCCCTGTTTTACTGCACGCAGAAAACCCTTCGCCACCAAACTTTTCAAATCTTTACTGGCTGTCATCTTAGCCACCTGATTAATATTCATATGGACACTGAGACTTGTTCTTTCATCTGAGTCGCCATACAAGTATTGTAACAAGTGCACCTGTCTGATATTTAAATTGTATTTAGTTTCACTCCTCTTTTTCATTTGAGTATTTTCAGTAGCTTGTTTTTCAAGATACTTCTTGAAATCATTTACTGCCAACTGAATCTTTTTAAGATTGTAGTCGATGAAATAAGTGAGATCATTATCATCCTGTTCACTATATACATAAGCCATTATATACTTCTTTGGAGAAAATTTTATCATCTTTGATATGGGAAGATAAACAAAAGCCCAATAGTCATGTCTTATGAGATACCAATAAAATAATAATCTTGCCAGTCGACCATTACCATCTGTAAAGGGATGTAAATAACCTATCCAAAAATGAATCATGATCGCTTTTATGATTGGATGTACGAAATTTTCATTTCCCACCTCATCATTTGTAAACTTTATAAGTTTTCCTAATTCTTTCTTTACAAACCTTATGTCTGGTGCATCATGGTAAATTTTACCTGTACTTTCATCACTAACATAAATTTGCTCACCCTCTATCCTCATCCTCGGCACCTCATTTTCAGAATCGAAAATATTTTTGGTAATCATCCCATGTAATTCTAAAATGACATCCATACTCATCCCTCTGTCCTTGTAATCTTCTTCCAGTGCTTTCATGGTCATGTAATTGTTGACTATCATCTGTTCGGATTTATTCTTTGGTTTTCTTCCTTCTCGCAACATTTGCTTTGCCGCTTTTCTGCTCGTCGCAGCACCCTCCAACTGAGAAGATGCAATGGCCTCTTCCATAATACCTCTGGTAATGAGTTTCTGCTTGTTAGCCCTTTTTATACCCCGTCTCTCTACAAAAAGCTCACCTCCTGTACTCATATCAATTTCGTGAAAGAATGCTTCAAAATAATCGAGTTTTGACCATGTGAACTTTTTACTATTTTGGTCTGTAATAATGGTCCTTATACTTTTTGATTCACGAAAGAGTTTTATAGCCATCCACAATTCTTCTCTCGATATCCCCTTCGGTATAGGTTCTTTGTATTTAAATTTATCCCAATACACATATTCCTGATTAAGATATCTCTTAATCAAGTCAAAAGCATCATCCGTATTCTGCAGATGGAATATTTTTGTCAGCTTTTCAGATTTTACCTTTGATAAATCCGGCTTTTTTAGCTTAAATAACATAAAATAATAAATAGGTATAATTATACCTAAATTATACCTAAATTATACATTTTTGCAAATAGGTATAATTATACCTAAATTATACCTAAATTATACCTATCACTAATTTTTAAGGCAGTAAGTAACTACCTTTTATTCACTGAAATTGACTAACCTCAGCCGAAAATGGTATAGTCTAGGTACTTTTATTTATACCATTAACGTTAAGACTTCACTATGTCGGGTCATTCAAAATGGTCACAAATCAAACGCCAAAAAGGCGTGACTGACAAAAAACGCGCCAACGCCTTCGCCAAAATCGCCAAAATCATCGCCATAGCCGCGCACGATGGGGACAATCCGACGTTCAATTTCAAACTCCGCCTGGCCATTGATCAGGCCAAAAACGTCAACATGCCCAAAGACAACATCGAACGGGCGATCAAAAAAGGTGCGGGCACTGACACCGACGGCGCCAAACTCGAAGAAATCACCTACGAAGGTTTCGGCCCCAACGGTTCAGCTTTTCTCGTCACGGCCATCACCGACAACCGCAACCGCTCCTCTTCTTTCCTGAAATCAACATTCAGTAAACACGGCGGCCATCTGGGCAGCATACACAGCGTTCAATGGATGTTTGATCTCAAGGGCGTGCTGACCGCCGAAGCTTCGGAAAAAAACGAACTGGCGGCCATCGAAGCCGGGGCTGAAGACGTCAATACTGAAGGCGACATACTCATCATCATCACCAACCCTAACCAACTTGAGAGCGTAAAGGCAGCGCTGGCAAAAAACAACATCACAACCGCCAATGCCGAAGTCACCTACAAAGCCAAAGACCCGCTGCAGCTCACACCTGAACAAACGGCAAAAGTATGCTCACTGGAAGACGAAATAAGCGACAATGAAGACGTTAATGAAATTTACACCAACATCAAAGAGTAAACGCATCCTGGGAATTGATCCCGGAGTCGCAACAACAGGTTTTGGTGTCATTGATTATGCAAAAGGTGATACAATGTGGGTGGATCATGGTATTATTACTACCAAAGCACATCTGCCGCTCGCGGACAGGCTGAAACAGATCAACGATGAACTCACCGCCCTTTGTCGAACGTATCAGCCATACACCGCCGGTGTTGAAAAAATATTTTTTGCCAAAAACACCAAAACAGCCATTGATGTGGCGCATGCCCGGGGAGTCATCTTACTCACCCTCAAGCAACTCGGCATATACACCCACGAATTCACACCCATCCAAATAAAAATGACGCTGACCGGTTATGGCCAGGCCGACAAACACCAGATACAGATGATGTCCAAAGCCACACTCAGACTCGCTGAATTTCCCCATCCCGATGATGCCGCCGACGCGCTCGCCATAGCTATTTGCACCGCTCAACATTTACATGCTTTTGAATCAAAAATATGAACATACTCTCCCGATTCATCATGTGTCTTCTCATCTTCAGCGCCTTTTCGACGTTCATCCTGGCCACCATGCCGCTCGCATCATACGCCGCTGAAGAGCCAACCGACGCGGCTCCACCGGATGCAGCCGCAGCAACCGACACCGCCGCACCTCCCGCCGAAGAAACTCCGGTAGTACTCAAAGCCGAAGGCGGCAAAGATCAAAACGCTGTCATCGGCAAAAAAATCCTGTTCAACGGCTCCGGAAGCACCGTACCAAAAAGCACAGAAACCACCTATACGTGGAACTTTGGCGATGGCTCAACTGGCAGCGGCATCGATCCGACCCACATCTACAACCGCTCTGGCGCCTTCCGCGTCACGCTCACCGTGGAAAGCGGCGATCAAAAATCATCCGATGACCTCATCGTATCCGTCGCCCAAAACCTCGTCGTCGTCATCAGCAACGCCTCCATCAAGGAATCAGAAATCAAAAAACTCTACGATTTTGGACTCACGCAAAATGTTCTGGTTGTGAACATTCGCGATGAAAGCAAGGACTCCAACTTCATCGTCGCCCAAAACCTCGGCCAAAAACTTCTGCTCTCGCAAAACGATCTCAAGCAGGCTGAGGTGATTATTGTTTTGACATCAGGCAACATCGGTCTCAATGCCCTGGCCGAACTTGCCCAGGCATTTGACGCCCAACAGGATGGCACCAGCATTGATCTCAACTGGACGCAAAAAACCATCGTCAATGTTACCGACTCGCGCGCCAGCTCAGCCCGTATCGCTCAATCAACCTTCAACCTTCTCGAACCTGACAGCATCATCCTCGTCAAAGAAGATGCCCTCTTTCCCGTCATCACCGCCGGCACCACCAAAAGTGTCGTCCCCACGCTGCAAAAAAAAGACATCGAATACGAAATCATCAGCCAGTTCAGCAAACGCGCCCTGGAAAAACTGACGCCCTTCAACTTCATGTCCTACGGCATCAACTACCTTATCAACAACGGCCTCGATCAAAACACCATCCTCCTTATCCTCAGCCTGCCCGTCATCGCCACCATCATCGCCATTGCCCGGCAAATCATCGGTATTAAAGCTTTCGGTATCTACATCCCCTCCATCATCGCGCTCACCTTCGTCGTCACCAGCCTGAAATTCGGCATCATTATTTTCCTCGCCCTCCTCATAACCGGCACGCTCGCCCGCATCATCGCCAAACGCCTTCGCCTGCTCTACCTGCCGCGCATGGCCATTCTCATGACCGTCGTCAGCCTCTCCATCTTTGCCATGTTCATTATCAGCGCCGCCAACAACAACACTGGCTTCCTGACGCTCTCCATTTTCCCCATCCTCATCCTCACCGTGCTGATTGAACGGTTTGTGGAAGCCCAAATCGAAAAGGGTTTTCGCACCGCCGCCAAACTCACCATCGAAAGCCTCCTCCTGTCCATCCTCAGCTACTATATTGTGACCTGGGAGCTGCTCGAAAACATCATCCTCGGCTACCCCGAACTCATTTTCCTTCTCATCGTATTCAACCTCGTGCTTGGTCGTTTCACGGGCCTGCGCCTCACCGAATACCTACGATTTTTTAACCTCTTTCGCCATGAAAGACACACCGAACCGCAAAAAAATCCTCGGAATGAATAAACGGTCGCTCGTTTACCTGCGACCCTCCAACCGAAAACGTTACGTCCGCCTGGCTGACAACAAACTCCTCACCAAAAAGAATCTCAAAAAGGCGAATATTCCGACTCCCAATCTGTTTGCGGTCATCTCGACGCGACGCGAACTTTTGGAATTCGACTGGCACAAGCTGCCGGAAAGTTTCGTGATCAAACCCAACCTCGGTTTTGGCGGTGAAGGCATCATTATTATTTACGGACACAAAAAAAACGGCAACTTTGTCACGGGCGGGGGCAAAGAACTCACCGAAGATGATCTGGTCATTCATACCAGCAACATTCTCGACGGCAACTTTTCTCTGGGCAACGCGCCGGACGTTGCCATCTGCGAGCAGCGCATCCAGCTGAGCAGCTTCATGAAACCCTACAGCTACAAAGGCATTCCCGACCTTCGCATTGTCGTCTACAACAAAGTTCCGGTTATGGCCATGCTGCGTCTGCCAACCAAACGCTCCGGCGGCAAAGCCAACCTGCACCAGGGTGGCGTCGGCGTGGGCATAGACATAGCCACCGGACGCACAACACACGCCGTTGCCAAGGGATTTTGGCTGGAGAAAGATATTGATCTGCATCCCGACACCCGGGCGCCCCTGCGCGGCGTCAGCATTCCTCAATGGAAAGATATTCTTCTCCTCGCCGTCCGTGCCAGCATTGTCAGCGGACTGGGGTATTCCGGCATTGATATTGTTCTCGACAAAGAGCTCGGCCCGCTGATACTGGAAATCAACGCCCGCCCGGGGTTGTCCATTCAAAACGCCAACCTGTCGCCACTCGACGATCGCCTCAAACGCGTACGCGGTCTAAAGATCGAAACAGCCGAACGCGGTGTAAAAATCGCACAAAACCTGTTCGGCGGTGAAATAGAACAGGAAATTGAAGGCATGTCCGGCAAGCAAATCATCAGCACCACGGAAAAAATCACCCTCATCAGCAAGGACAACAAAAAAATCGAAGTGGACGCCAAAATCGACACCGGCGCCGACATCACATCCATGGATATTGACCTGGCGCGCGAACTGGGCTTTGATGAAGTAGTGAATATTTACCACAAACTCCATCCCTCCGGCCACATCAACACCATGAAACCCGAGGAAATCATGAAAATGCACGACGACATTATTGACGTCAAAACCATTCACTCCAGCCACGGAACCACCCAACGTATTCTCATTCCCCTTACCTTTTACCTGGCTGATATTAAAGTCGTGACCAAAACCACTATCATCGACCGGAAACACCTTACCTACCGCATCATTATCGGCAACCGCGATTTGAAAAATTTCCTGGTGGATTCGTCGAAAACTTCCAGCATTCTGCGTCTCAAAGCCAAAGTCAAAAAACCCACACCCACCGGAAGCAGCGACAGCACGAGCTCCACCACCGCCACTAAAAACGATAAACCCTAAAACCATGAAGCGCGTCACTATCCTCTTTGACGACTACGGGAAAAATAACAAACTGCCGTTTTCCGATAACCCAAAATACAAAGAGCATTACGAGCTCCTCTACCAGATCGGTCGCGAGTTGGGCGTGGAATTTTCCCGCGCGCGGCTGGATTGGCTTCGCGGTGGTAAAGTCAAAAAAGCCTGGAAGCAGCAAAAAGATGAATGGGTACTGGATAAAAAACCTTTCACGCCCGACGCTGTCTGGTTCAAAGCCAAGGACACTCCGGCTGCCCGAAAAAAGCTGGCTGAAATATATACCCAGCTGCCGGTCGTCAGCAATCCTCACCTCTACGAAATCGTTCCCAATAAATACACCATGTACGTCCTGTTCCCGACACTATTCCCGAAAACATTTCTGGTGCATAACCGCTATGATCTCGCCAAATACCTCCCAAAAATAAAAGGCCGCCGCGCGGTGCTCAAACCAACCGTCGGCTCCGGCGGCAATGGCATCACCATCGCCAGCAAAGCCGTTCTCAAAAAAACGCCCATTACCACGGCTATGCTGCTCCAGGAATTTAAAGAATCGATTGCCGGCATTCCCGGCATCATGACGGGCAGGCACGATCTGCGCGTCCACGTTCTCAATAATAAAATTCTCTACGCCTACTACCGCAAGCCCAAAGCCGGATCGCTCCTGGCCAACATTGCCCAAGGCGGATCGATGGTGCTTATTAAAAACGACGAAATCCCGCGCGCCGTCAAAAAAATGGTCGAAAAAGTTATCACGACGCTGCAGGACCTCACTCCAAATTTTTACAGCGTTGATTTTCTCTTTGACGCCGCTGGGCACCCATGGGTCATCGAACTCAATCGCAGTCCCGGCATCTTTTTCCCACCCGAATATCGCGCCGCCGAAACCCGCCTCTTCAAAAAAATCGTACGCGAATTGTTCATGAAAAGCTAAAGGTAACGCAGGTACATATACCCGGTCGCCAACAACAAAACAACAAAAGTCATGGGAACGGCCACCTTCATATACGGAACAAACCCAACCTTATGACCCTCCTTCGCCGCCATACCGGACACGACCACATTGGCCGAAGCGCCAATAATGGTGGCATTCCCGCCAATATCAGCTCCCAGAGCCAATGCCCACCACAGTGGTGTCAAGGTAATGCCGGAAATGGCGCCGATATCATGAATAAGGGGAATCATGGTGGCCACGAAGGGAATATTATCAACCACGGCCGAAAAAATCGCAGAACCCCAGATAAGCACAATCGTCAAAACCGTCACATCACCACCGGTAAGTTCAAGTGCTTTCTCAGCGAGCAAGCGGATGGCGCCAACATGTTCAAGACCGCTCACCAAAACAAACAGACCGATGAAAAAGAAAATGGTGGTCCACTCGACATCGCGCAAATGATGCTCCGGATCATTCATAGTCAAAAGCAGTAATAAAGCCGCGCCACCCAAAGCAATGGTCGCGCCCTCAAGATGAAGAAAGTTGTGAGTGAAAAAACCCACCAGTACCAAGCCCAATGTTACCAGTGATTTAATAAGCAGCGGCGTATCAGTAATAGCCTCACGTGGATGAAACTTCATGATACTGGCCTGAGCCGCGGGAGTGGCAACCAGCTGTTTACGATACCAAAAATACAGCATCGCCAAAGTAACAGCCGTACCAATCAATGAAATCGGACCAAGATTCACCAAAAAATCATTAAAATTCAACCCAGCCGCACTGCCGATCAAAATATTTGGTGGGTCACCGATAAGCGTCGCTGTACCACCTATGTTCGCCAACAAAATAGTGCCAATAATAAACGGCATCGGGTTCAACTTCAGGTTATTAGCCACCACAAACGTCACCGGCATCATCAACAGCACCGTGGTAACGTTGTCCAAAAATGCCGAAAATATTGCCACAATCAAACCCAATAGAATAAAAATCGGCACCGGTTTTCCCCTGCCAACCTTGGAAGCCAAAATAGCGACATACTGAAACATCCCGCAATCTTTGGCAATCGTAACAATAACCATCATACCAATCAACAAACCCAGGGTATTAAAATCAATGCCTTCAATGGCAACTTCCTGATTCATAATACCAAGAAGCACCATGAGTGCGGCGCCGGTCAAGGCAATGACCGTGCGATGAATCTTCTCAGAAATAATAATAGCGTAGGTGATGACAAAAATCCCTATCGCCAAATAAAAAGTCACATCAGATACATTTTCCATAAAGCTGAATTATTCAGATAAGCCAAGAACCTCTCCAATCGCACGCTTTATATCCGTGCGATTGATATATCCCACCAATACGCCAGCGTCATCGACCACGGGCAGCTGACGAATGCGAAATTCGGACAGCAACGTAGCAGCTTCCATAATGGAATCCTCGGGCTTCGTGGAATGAACATGCTTGCTCATGAACTTGCTTATGGGAGCATCTTTCACAGCGTGAACACGTTTCGCAAACACATCCGCCGACTCAAAAGCGGCCAGATGCTTATCAGCCTCCAGATAGTCAGGTACCACATACTGAATCAGGTCCCAGCTCGACAAAATACCAACGACCTTTTTGTTGTCATCGACAACAACGGCGCCGTTGGTTTTATTATCGATCATGGCCTTGGCCGCATCGGCAAAGGTGGCATCCTTTGTCACGGTGACGACCTTCTTCGTCATGTAGGCATCTACCGTACATTTCTTATCTCGGTCCATACATACTTATTAAAAATGAATATTGGTAGGGGAAGCCCATACCAAGTTACGGAAATATTATACTGCTGTTAGGCAAAATTGGCAAGGTTCCAAAATTTTAAGGATTGACAAAACAGCAAAAAAGCCCTTAAATAAGGGCACAAATTTATGCAGCGAGCGAAAGGCAACAAAAAGGTCGTTGTGACTTCAAGAAGTCGAGTAGCTCTCTTTTATGGCGATTGGGCGGCAGTCGAGGGACGCCGTGCTACGAAAGATGAGTTCTGCAGAATTTCTTATTCGGCCTACTTGAACCAATCAAATAGGATTCGAAAAGAGTGATTTATGAACTTTAAAAAAATCGTTGATCCGCAGGTTGACGGGAAAGTTGTGGAGTTTCTTGGAAACGAAACTACCGAGTACGTCCCTGTAGAACAAAAATATTTCCCGGGCTTTGATGTAAATAGCCAAGGTTTTTTTCCGGAAAATGAAAATGCGGGCCTTCCCTCGGCCTGGTTTATAGAAAAGCCCTATATGACAAGTATTGTGGATCTCAGTGGTGGTTATGGTTATAAGCCCGACCCCTGGGGTGGTATTTGTCAGAAGCAGTATCTGCTCTGTCGAAAAGATAAAGAGTGGGAATTTGGTCTCACCAGAGCTATGCCATTCGGCAGCTTTGGCAAACCCATTCTCAGTCTGCTCGAGCAGAGTTGGTGCCGCCAAGACATCATTCCTGCCGGCCAAACGCTCTACCGAAAAAACATCAGCCCAAACCTGGCGCGCATTCACGGTCAGGTCGAGTTTAATGTTCTATTGGTGGATAATGCAGTCGGCCAAAGCCTCGAAAACATTCTGTGGTTAAAACAAGAAGAGGTGAGTGAAGTACTCGGTCATCCAGCTTGTGTGGCTGCAGAAGTGATCGGCGCACTAGCGTTAGCGTGTGGCGGTTCGCATCCACTTTTTGGTCAAAAGAAAAATCTGGAAATTGATCAGGTCCTCTTTAACCAAAAGGTATATGAGTTACTTTCCCGCGCTACGGTGAGAATTTTTGAAGCGGGGAAAGCCACCCGTGATTCAGTCTGGAGACTTATGAAAACACCACGGAAAACGGCGATTGGACACAAGGATGCCAAATTTTTCACCATTATTGCCATGGAATATATAAAAGATGGTGAAAACATTGCTTTCCCGGCCATTCTCGAAGAGCGCCAGGCATACGACGTAGCTGGCTGCCGTGCCAATGTTGGTGAGATCCACCTTCCTCTGCGTGTTTTCCAAAACAAGCTGGAAGTTGGTATTACGCCATGGGGTGGTCGCCAGGGTAATCGCGGTTTTCAGGCCTTTGTCCTGCCCCGCCGTAGCGATTCCAGCGCTACGCAACTGACAGAAATTGATTCAAAAATCGTAAATGAAACCCGTCTCTATACCTTTGTGCAGCTGCTCACCGGACTTGCTGATGTGAAAATCATCAACGATCCCGGTTATCAAGTAAATTTCGGTAAACCGGTGCACGAAAATCCGCAGCAAATCGTAACCAAGGAAATCGTGTGGTTTACCACCGACGAGCTGGTAATGCTGCTGGAAAAACCTGAAATGTGTGACAGTCCTTCATTGGCTATGATCTACTGGGCCATGGCTAATGAAGCCGAGCTCACTCAGCAGTTAACATAAATCCCCCCGTTCTTTTGCCGCCACCTCGCGCGGCACATCCCTTTGTAAAAACCTTGCCCCTCTCGTAGGTGCAGGGTTTTTCATTTATCAAAACTGCGCAACACCATCACGCACGCGCCCAAAAGCTAGACATAAGCCACATTTTCACCTATTATAAAAGATAAATTAGCCAAAAGATAACCTATTCCTTTATGAAAAAAACAGCCCTCATAACCGGCATTATCGGCCAAGACGGCGCCTACCTGGCCAAAATCCTCCTCGCCAAAGGCTACCACGTTTATGGCCTCATGCGTCGCTACGCCACCCCCCAATTCAACAACACCGATTACCTCGGCATTACCAAAGACATCGAATTCGTCTTCGGCGACATGACCGACGAATCCTCCATCCTCAATCTCATAAAATCCCTGCGCCCAGACGAAGTTTATAACCTGGCCGCGCAATCTTTTGTTGGCATTTCCTGGGATCTCCCCAAAATGACCACCGAAGTCAATTCCCTCGGCGTCATGTACATGCTCAACGCACTCAAACTGTTTTCTCCACAAACAAAATTCTACCAAGCTTCCACCAGCGAAATGTTTGGCAACAGCCACAAAGACGGCCTGCAAACCGAACAAACCCCTTTCCACCCGCGCAGCCCCTACGCTATTTCCAAACTCTATTCTCATTGGTTGACCATCAACTACCGCGAAAGCTACAACATGTTCTGTGCCAGCGGCATCCTCTTCAATCACGAATCACCGATCCGCGGCATGGAATTTGTGACCAGGAAAATTTCGCACGGCGTGGCACAAATCGCTCTGGGGTTGGCACAGGAAATCCGGCTCGGCAATCTCGACAGCAAACGCGACTGGGGTTTTGCCGGTGACTACGTCGAAGCTATGTGGCTTATGCTGCAGCAGGAAAAGGCTGATGATTACTTGATTTCCACCGGGGAAACACATTCCATTCGCGACTTTTTACAAATTGCCTTTGCGCATGTTGGTATTCAGGATTGGGAAAAATACATAACGATTGATCCGCGCTTCAAGCGACCGGCCGAAGTCTTTGCTCTGCACGGAAAATCCGACAAAGCCCGCGAAAAACTGGGTTGGGTACCGAAAGTGAAATTTGAAGAACTCGTGAAGATGATGGTGGATGCTGATGTGGCCCGACTCAAACACAAGATGGCCGACAAAAAATACAGTTCCGTAAAAACTCCCGTCGTTTCATAGGACACAAAAAATTCACCAAAACAAAAACTCACCCTAAATCCTCCATATTCAGGGTGAGAAAACAAAGAACGCTCAACAAAAACGCCCCGGTCAAAAAAACATCCCTCCCAAAAAACTGCCAAAGGCCATACCAACCAGGGCTGCGAGCACGGCCAGAAAAAACAAGGTCCAGGTAAAACCAACTTTTTTTACGGCAAAAAAATGGTCATAAACCCGCACCGCTATAAACCACAGCACAAGAATGGGCAAGACGACAAAACCCGCCGTCACCAGAAACACGGCCAACATGTACCAGTCCTGCCCGTCAATAAAAAACTCATGATGGTACGGTCCCAGGCGCGTGCCCATGGAAACTGCCAGCACCATGCTGACATAAAAAACCAGCGCCATCACCACGATCCAGACCACCTCCCTTTGGATTCTGGTCTTCATGCCATCGGCAAGACCACCAAAAAACGCATCCAACTTTTCTCTCTGTAAATCATCCTTCATGGGACCTCCTTAATTTTCAAAAAACGCTGTAAAACAAAAGCCTTAGCATACACTAAGACTACCCTCAAACTGCGCCAATACTACCCCAAACAAACAAAAAAGTCAACCCCACGCATTGACCGAGCTGGCGCAGAAGCTCCAACCGTCCCACCAGGGCAGACATGTGCAAAATTATTTCACACGAATTTTGAAAAACTTCCGCTTGCCCACCTGCACCACATCGCCATCAGCCAATGCTACCCCATCCTCCCACTCTACCACCTTCTTTTTATTCCACTTT
>Ga0155625_124_pt2 | contig 19747 bp, 18 predicted proteins | sample RifCSPhighO2_12_FD_107282 | JGI IMG/M metagenome (GOLD analysis project Ga0155625, IMG submission 107282) | Candidatus Kerfeldbacteria bacterium RIFCSPHIGHO2_12_FULL_48_17 | reverse complement strand
AGTGGATAAACCACTCGTTGTAAAGGACAAAGATACCCTATTTATTCTTTATTGTTCTACAGCCTCATAATAGAAAAACGTTTACCTAAAATACTCGCATGAAAAAAATCATCATCCTCTACGGTCCGCCCGGCGTTGGTAAACTCACCGTCGCCAAAGCCCTTGCCAGTCGCACAAAATTCACACTTCTCCACCTCCACCTGGTTGCCGACCTGGTGCAGAGTCTGTTTGATTATGGGACCAAGCCTTTCAGCACCACCTTCAAGCACATCTGGTTCTACCTCTTCGAACAGGGTCTCAAAAATACTCGACACGGTCTGATACTCACGCTCGTTTACGGTGTGCTCACGGCAGAAGGCAAACATGACGCTGCTTTTATTAAAAAAATAATCGCCACCGCCAAAAAACATGGGACCGCCGTGCACTTCATAAAACTCGAATGTTCAGACACTGAGCTGTACCGTCGTGTTCGCCAGCCCTCCCGCAAAAAATTCAAAAAACTCACCTCACCCGCTCTGCTGAAAAAAATCCGCAAGAACTATAAAATTGATGCCAATATACCTTTTATACGAAGCCTGAGCATAAACACCAGTAAAAAAACAGCGACTGAAACCGCCACCATCATTGTCACTAAAATTCAATAACCGCTACGCCTAACATATCATGGCATACTTTATCCGCAATAAAAAGATATTTTAACTGCAGATAACTACAAAAAATGTAACTATCTACAGCCATATTGTAATTTAGTTCAATACATGATATACTATACCTACTAAAAAAGACAATATATGTCATTTATTACAGTAATAATATATGAAAAACCAAAAATTTAACGGCCTAAGTACACAAGAGCGAAAAATAATAAGTCATTTTTCCGCATTAGAAAAAAACACTATTAATGCAGATGACCTCATAAAATTACACTCCTGCAAACGAGAAACTGCTCATCAAATCTTAAGAAGATTAGCCAAAAAAGGTTGGCTCCAACGATTAAAACACGGTTTATATAGCATTGTTCCACTGTCATCAAAAACACCAACACCCGCCATTGAAAACACATGGTCATTAGCCATGGATCTTTTTAAATCAGCGTTTATATCCGGTTGGTCGGCTGCAGAATACTGGAATTTGACCGAACAAATATTCAATAGTATCTCTGTTTGCACATTATCCCCCCAACGAGAAAGCATCCAGATAATAAATAATATTAAATTTCGCACTAAGTTAGAAAAAGAACAATCTTTCGGTATAAAAACTGTCTGGTTTGGCAGCAAGGCGGTCAAAATTGCTGACCCGAGTCGAACACTCATTGATATTTTAGACTTACCACGCTTTGGAGGCGGCGGTCGTCATATGATAGATATAGTGAATCAATACTGGCATTCGGATATGTGTGACCCAGATTTACTATTGAATTATGCAATAAGATATAAACGAGGAGTAGTATTCAAGCGACTTGGTTTTCTTGCTGAAAAATTAGCTGCTCCTGTTTCTGAAAAATGGCTCCACACATGCCACGATAATATATCAAAAGGTATTTCTTACCTTGACCCTGATAGTCCAAAATCGGGCAATATAATAAGCAAATGGAATCTACGAATTAATTTACCGATACATGATAACGAAAGCTGAAATACTTGAGCTTGCCGGAAATCTTTCACTCCAGCAAACCACTGTCCAAAAGGATTATGTAATTGGCTGGGTACTCAGGGCAATATCAAATCACATACATCTCAGACAATGGGTATTTAAAGGAGGTACTTGCTTAAAAAAGTGCTACTTTGAAACGTACAGATTTTCTGAAGATCTTGATTTTACAATACCGACCAATCAAGAACTCAGCCCTGCTCTTATTAAGACGCATCTTGATGAGAGTATAACCTGGATTGAAGAGAATTCAGGCTTAACTTTTCCCAGGAGAGATTGGAAAATTGATGAATATAAAAATCCACGCGGAAATACATCATACCAAGTAAAAATCTCCTACCATGGGCCCCTTGGTGGCCAGGTGAGATCACTTCCCCGAGTGAAATTTGATATAACCCAGGATGAATTACTGGTAGATGCTCCCCAATCTCGGGATTTACAGCACAATTTCTCTGATGCTTTTAAACCAATTCCTCAAATCCGCTGTTATTCGATAAATGAAATTCTCGCTGAAAAATCACGGGCTCTTTTGGAAAGAAACGGTAGAGCGCGTGATATTTATGATGTAGTAAATATCAGTCGTAATTTTAGAGAACAAATTAAACCACGGCGCGCCAAAGAAATTACCCATGCAAAATTTAAATTTAAAAAACTTCCAGCACCCACAGTACAGCAAATAATGAATGCAATTGATAAGGGAATTCTGAAAGCGCATTGGGAAAATCAGCTATCCCATCAAATAAGCAACCTTCCTCCGGTTGAAACATTTCTTTATGATTTAGAGGATGCTATTGCCTGGTGGCTGGAGCCAGAAACTGCCAAGCCAAACCCAAAGTCTATGCCAGGAGCAACGGGTAGGATAGCTCCACGTCAATGGTTTCCAACCACTGGGCACAGAAACCAGTCATTATTGGCAATAGAACTCATACGCCATGCTGCCCACAATCGACAATGCGCTTCAATTTCGTACGATGGTTCAACGAGACTCATAGAGCCTTACTCATTACGATATCCACCAGCAGGCAATGAAATATTACATGCTTGGGAGATAGAAAAAAATGGGGTGTCTACAAACGGACACAGGAGTTTCAAAACGAACAAAATAGACTCAGCATCAATATCAAACAAAACTTTTATACCAAAGTGGAAGATAGAACTATGATTAAATAAAAACTACCGCTTACTCAAACATCAACATCAACCCGCCCAATAGCCGTTGGCAAACAGCATAATATGGAGCGCCAGCAGCAGAACTGAGATCAAAATCCAGGTCTGCTGGGCTACTCCGCCGCGGCGCCAGGAAGCCACCCAAATATACAGAGGAAATAACACCAGCACAAACCGCCCGACACTCATCAGCGTGCCCGTACTCAACGGCACCAGCGTTGCTGCGAGCATGTACCAACCGTACGATGCCCGTATTTTTTTCCCGACAAACCAGGCTGCAACCAGACCGGTAACGGCAAACACCGCATCAAGTGCAAAACTCACCACCTGCGGCCGCTGTGCAAAAATCAAATGATCGCGATTGAGTTCAAAAGCGCGACCCCACCAATTCTGCACTTCAAAAAACAACCAGAAATTTCCGAACGCCAGATAATGATAGGTAAAAAATAAAGCGAGACCAGCCGGGACAAGACCGATCAGAAACCAACGCGGCTGCCAGATCCCCTTGCGGCCATAGTGTTGGAAATATTCAATCACGAGTGGCACGACCAAGATGACACCGGCAAAACGCGTCAACGTGGCCAGCAAACCAAACACACCGGCCCACAAAAATTTCTTGTCACGCGCGTAATACAGACAGGCGATCGACAAAAACAGGAACAGCGATTCCGTATAGACTGCATTCAGGAAAAATGCTGTGGGAAAAATCAGCAGCAGGAAAACGGCCAGCTGCGCGTCGGCCTGCGGGTGAAAACGCGCCGTGAGTTTATACAGATACACCGCCGACAGAAATAAAAATATAATGCTGACGATCCAGCCGGGTAAAATAAGATCGCCATGAGTAAAAGGCGTCGCCAGCGAAACCAACAACACGAGGTGCGGATACAATGGGAAGAAAACGATATTGGAACGGTGCGCGTCACGGTCAACAAAATACCCCTTACCGACGACGCTGAGATGCCAAAAAGAATCCCACTTGGCGTGCAGCCGCACAGGACTCCAGGACTGCTCCTGCTGATAATTGGCCGGGTCAATCCAATCATAAGCCGTGTCGCCGCTCGTAAACGTGAAACGGTTGAGTACGCCGAGTGCGAACAGGTTGACGACAAAGAACCAGATCGCCGTAAAAATAATAATATGCTTCATAACTGCCCAATACTATATTCTTCCGCTCCTTATTCACCACCCCTTGGCTGGGCTTTTTTACTCATATCGTAGTGCATCGATCGGATGCAGACTAGCCGCGCGTCGTGCTGGATAAATACCGAATACCAACCCCACCAGCGCTGCCACAGCGTACGCCGTCACAATCGCGGGAATCACCAACAAAAATTTTACATCCCAATCAGGTCGCATAATATTCACCACAAACACACCCAGCGCACTTAATCCCAACCCAGCAGTAATGCCTATTACTCCGCCAATGCTGGTTAAAATAATCGCCTCGAACAAAAATTGCATCAAGATATCTTTCTTCTTGGCGCCAATCGCCTTACGCAAGCCGATTTCTTTGGTACGCTCCTTCACGGTTACTAACATAATATTCATAATGCCGATACCACCGACCAATAAAGAAATCGCCGCAATCGCACTAATGAACACCTGAATACCTAACAAAACAGAATTAAAAGTTTCAATTTCTTGCTGCCGGTTGATTATATGTATAAATTCTCCTTCTTTGTGCAGCATGCTATGCCGCCGCAGTAAAAAAGAATTGATCCGATTCTGTAGAGAAGACACGTTCGTTCCCGCGGTAAAATACACTGAAATCGACGGCACCAGATCTGCCTCCTGAGCTGGTGCAAAATATTTTCGTAACGTGCTCAATGGCATATAGACTTCCTGAAAAGAAAAACCGTCTGGGCCGCTACTAAAGGCTGGATCCTCCACAACACCAATTACCTCAAATGATGTACCATTAATATGTAGCTGCTCCCCGGCCACTCGCTTGCGCGCAAACACATCCTGGGCAAACGATTCATTGATCAACACCACCCGCGACGAGTGATAAAAGTCCGTGGTGTTATATAAACGCCCGTCAAGCAAGCCAGCGCCATCAAAAGCAAAACCTTCTGGTCGGTCACCGATCAGCCTGATCTCATCATATTCTTTATCCCGTACCTGCATCGTTATCTGCCCATCGCTGTATGGGGTGGATAGCGCGACAATCTCCGGCAGAAAATCCGAATCATACATCGCCTGTATATCTGCTTCCGTAAAAGTCAGACCCTTCTCGCCTTTGAGCTCAGTCGGATCCTGGCTTGGGTAAATATCAATCACGTTCTTAGTGATCTCAGACAGCTGACTGAACAAAAACCGCTTGGCAATCTGGCCACTGGTCATGACAAAAATCACCGAGGTAATACCAATAATGATACCGAGCATAGTGAGTGCTGAACGGCCTCTATTTTTGAGAATCTGACGAAATGCGGTCAGAAAGTAATTCAAAAACATAAGTTTGTATCAAAATCAAACAATCAATCCATCCTGAAGGTGGATTATTCGCTGAGCATAAGTAGCTACTTTAGTATCGTGCGTGACCAGCACAATCGTTCGTCCTTCTTGGTTCAATTTTTGTAGAATTTTCATAATGTCCTTAGCAGTTTTCGAATCCAGATTGCCGGTCGGCTCATCACCAAACAGAATATCCGGATTGTTCACAATCGCCCGCGCAATCGCCACCCGTTGCTGTTGTCCCCCGGACAATTTATTGGATTCATGCTGCATGTGACTTCCCAGACCCACCTTATGTAGAGCCGTCTCTGCCCGTTCGAGTTGTTCGGATTTTTTCATATGTTGGTACATCAGTGGCAGGCGAACATTTTCCAAAGCCGTGGTACGCGCCAACAAATAGAATTGCTGAAAAATAAACCCAATACGTTTATTCCGTAGCTCTGCCAGTGCATTATCATTAAAATCTGATGTATTCACGTTAGCAAACCGATAGGTGCCACTGGTGGGTACATCCAGAAACGCCAGCAGATTCATGAGCGTTGACTTGCCTGATCCGGACGGGCCCATAAACGCCACGAACTCTCCTTTTTTAATTTCCAAGTTTATGCCGCGCAGTGCCGGAACAGCAACTTCGCCGAGCCAGTAGGTTTTTTTAAGCTGACGTACGACGATGAGTGATTGAGCGACTGTGGATTTTTTTATGTATGAAGATGGTGAAGCGACCATTGCAGCGTGAGGTAAATGAATGAGAGTGAAATCAGGGTTCAAGGGATTAAAATGATGGACTAAACTCCTTTTGTGGAACATATACGAGCACGGATTCACCTGCCTGGAGACCGCTCAGAACCTCTGCCTTTTCATCGCCCACAAAACCCACTTCAATGGTTTTTTTCTCTAATAACTCCGTGATGTCTGCAACTTGTTGCGCCTGCATAATGAACGACTCGGTTAATTCTGGCAACACATACACAAAAGGCTTATCATCGACATCGTACTGAACCGCGCCGAGTTCCAGCGCCAAAACATTTTCTTTCCGATCCACCGCAATTTCCACCTGGGCTTCCAAACCCAAGACTCCGGCAATCTCCGCGGGCACATCCTTCATTGCTACATTCACGGTGTAGCCGCTGCCCGTGCTATCACCCGCGCGTCCCTCACTAACTGAACTAACCGCTGTGCGCTTCTGCACATCCACAAACGTCACTGTGCCCGGAAACGTGCGTTCATCCACATAAGCTAGAATCCTAATGGTTGCTGACTGGTCTTTTCGTAAGTGAATAACATCACGGTCCGAGACGGACAGCGAAATGTGTGTGCCGCGGGAGACCATTTCCACGACAGCTTCCTCCAGCGCCACCGGCGTGTCAGTAACGGTTTTAATATCAACAATACGGCCGTCTATTGGTGCTACAAGTTCCTGATCTTTTTTAGCGGCAAAACTTCCCCCATCGATTTTCATCAGGATATCGCCTTTTTCTACATAATCGCCGATAACATAGTTAACCTCCGTAAGTTTACCAGGGACCAGGAAGCTGAGTTTAATGCGCTCGTCTGGAACAATTTCACCCTGCGTAGAAATAGTTTTACTGACTGTGCCGATTTCCGCAGTCGCAGATTGACGGAGGTATTCAAAGTTGGTGATTTTTGAGCGTTCTTTAAGTCCACGCACAGTCAAAACAATACCAACAACGATGATCAGCACAACGAAAATGAGAATTAAGCGACTGATGCGTTTATACCACGGCTTTTTGGGTTTTCGTGTAAGTTCAGGCATGAATGTAAAAATAAAAAGTGAGAGGGACTTACATGTAAAACCCCTTAATTATAATGCTTACACAATAATCAGACAATGTCGTTCGCTTGCCGGTATGTTGAGTAAAAGAAGTGAGTCAGTTTGTCTGCCGGTGCATGGCGATCGTCATTTATTACTAAAATTCAATAACGCACTGCGCCTCGCCCCCATTACCGCGCCCAATAACCGTTAGCAAACAGCCTAACGTGTAACTAACTGTTCAATATCTCCGTATTCTGCTGCAAAATTGACACCGCGCCCCAGAAAATGGTATTTTTTAACTAACATACGGCATTTTATTAACCTTGGAAGCCGCCAAGAAACCACATTCACACACCAATGAACGAACCGAGCAAAAAATCAACCAAACCCGACGCCGCAAACAGCGCCAACAACAAGTCCTCATCCAAAAAATCCCACGCCGCTGCCATCACTCCCCGCGCACAGGATTATTCGCAGTGGTATCTCGACATCATCGCCGCCGCTGACATGGCTGAACACGCTTCGGTCAAAGGCGCCATGGTCATCAAACCCACCGGTTACGCCATCTGGGAAATGATGCAACACATACTCGACGCCAAATTCAAAGCCACCGGTGTTGAAAACGCCTACTTCCCGCTCTTCATCCCCGAATCACTCCTCAAAAAAGAAGCCAGCCACGTTGCCGGTTTTGCCCCCGAAGTCGCTGTCGTCACGCACGCCGGCGGGAAAAAACTGGCCGAACCGCTCGTCGTTCGCCCCACTTCCGAAACCATCATCTACGACACCTACGCCAAGTGGGTCCATTCGTATCGTGATCTGCCGATTTTGATAAACCAATGGGCCAACGTCGTTCGCTGGGAAATGCGCCCGCGGCTGTTTTTACGCACCACCGAATTTTTGTGGCAGGAAGGCCACACCGTTCATGAAACCGAGGCCGAAGCTGACGCGCGTGCCCGCCAGATGCTTGATGTCTACACCGATTTTGCCGAAAATTATTTGGCTATGCCGGTGATTGCCGGAACCAAATCGCCTTCCGAGCGTTTTGCCGGGGCGCAGGAAACCTACACCATTGAAGCTATGATGCAGGACGGCAAAGCCCTGCAGGCCGGGACTTCACATTTGCTCGGACAAAATTTTGCCAAGGCATTTGGCATTCAATTTACCACCCGCGATGGCAAAAAAGATTTCGCCTGGCAAACCAGCTGGGGCGTGAGCACCCGCATGATCGGCGGTTTGATTATGACACACAGTGATGACGCCGGTTTGGTATTGCCACCCCTGATCGCACCGACGCAGGTAGTGATTATTCCGATCGGTAAAAGCGCTGAGGAGCTGACGATGGTAATGACGGCAGTGAAGAAGCTGGCGGCCGAATTGACGGCTGCTGGAGTACGTTTGCATATTGATACGCGCGAACATTTGCGCCCGGGTGAAAAATTCTTTGCCTGGGAAAAGAAGGGAGTGCCGGTGCGCGTGGAAATCGGACCGAAAGATGTGGCCAAAGGTTCGCTGGTGTTGGCACGACGTGACACCAGCGCCAAAATAGTATGCGGGCTTGGCGAAGCGGCAACGAAAATTGAGGAAATGCTGAAGACGATACAGAAAGATTTATTCATCAAAGCACAGCAGCAGCGTGACAACAATACCCACGAAATTTCTGAGTGGGAAGAAGCCAAAAAGGTGTTTGAAAAAGGTGGTTTTGTGCGCGCCTGGTGGTGTGGCGATGCAGTCTGCGAAGCCAAGATAAAAGAAGAAACCAAAGCTACGATTCGCTGTTTGCCGTTTGAGCGGCAGGGTGACGGTGAAGGAAAATGTCTGCATTGTGGAAAGGTCGCCAAAACCAAGGTCATTTTCGCCAAAGCATATTAAGGCAGACACAAACGTGCGCATAAGTGCCAAAGGCGTTACCAAAAACGCCTTTTCTTTATTGCCAAAAAACATAAGAAACAGTATAGTAATTTCCATGAATACCCTTAAAACCATCATCACCAAACAGGCCCAGGCTGCTAAAAACACCCTTCCTGAGCTGCGCCGCCTGAATACCGACACCAAAAACCAGGCCCTCCATGCCATGGCCGATATTCTTATCAAGCACAGCGAGGAAATCCTGACTGCCAACGCCCAGGACCTGACCGATCTCCCCCACACCCGCCCAAACGCCAATCAAGCTCTCAAAAACCGGCTTATCCTGACAAAAGAAAAAATCACCGCCATCGCCGCCAGCCTCCGGGCTATTGCTGCCCTGCCGGATCCGGTAGGTGAAATCCTCGGTCTCAAAACCCGGCCCAACGGACTCCGTATCGGAAAAATGCGCACCCCAATGGGCGTCCTGTGCTGCATTTACGAATCCCGACCCAACGTCACCGCCGACATCGCCGGCCTGGCACTCAAATCTGGAAACGCCTGCATCCTGCGTGGTGGCCGCGAAAGCATTCACTCCAACACTACTATCGCCCGCATACTCAAACAGGCCATACAAAATACCGGCGTGAATCCCGATTACCTGCAAATGATCGAACAAACGGGTCGTGAAGGCGTGACCATCCTCGCCCAACTCGATCAATACATCGATCTCATTATTCCCCGCGGTGGTGAAAAACTTATCGACGTGGTCTCACAACATGCCAAGATGCCGGTACTGAAACACCGTAAGGGTATCTGTCACCTGTACGCCGACGCCGACGCAAACCACAAAAAAGCCATCGACATCATCGTCAACGCCAAAGCGCAAAATCCTTCTACCTGTAATTCTCTGGAAAAAGCACTCATTCACGAAAAAATCGCCGACACACTCCTTCCGGAACTAGTGCGCGCGCTTACACAGGCAAACGTCGAAGTCCGCGGCTGCGAACGCACGCAAAAAATCACCCCCAGCGTCACACCCGCAACCGACGCCGACTGGTCAACCGAATACCTCGACCTGAAAATCACGCTGAAAATCGTCAAAAACTTCGACGAAGCCGTGAAACATATCGAAAAATATGGCACCGGATTGGCCGATGGTATCATTACCGAAAATTACACGACGGCCGGAGCCTTTCTTCAAACCATCGACAGCGCCAATGTTTTCGTCAACGCCTCCACCCGCTTTGCCGATGGTTTTGAATATGGTCTCGGTGCCGAAGTCGGTATCAGCACCGCCAAAATTCATGGACGCGGACCTATGGGACTCGAAGATCTGACAGTCACGAAATATATCGTTTTAGGAAACGGGCAAACACGAAAATAATATGAAACAACGCTGGGTTATAAAAATTGGCACGCACAGTTTAACACGTGGACAAAAAAATATTCAGCCCGATGTCATCGGGCAACTCTTGGAAGAAATACATGAACTCAACCAACGTGGTATTGAAGTCATTCTCGTTTCATCCGGAGCCGTAGCCGCAGGAAAATCCATTGCGCCTGGCATCGTCGATAAGCACATCTTCGCCAGCATCGGACAGCCGCATCTGATAAACCTGTACCTCAACGCCGCCCGGAAAAAACAGCTCTCCATAGCACAACTTCTGCTTTCCCAGCATGATCTCGGCAATAAGGATACATTTCTTACCCTCCAGCACACGCTGCAGACCATGCTGACTGAACACATTCTCCCCATCATCAACGAAAATGACGCCATCACCCGTGATACGGAAGCAGCACTCGGCGACAACGATTCACTCGCTGCCAAAATCGCTCTCAGCTCAGCCGCAACCCGTCTCATTATCCTTTCACATGTAAACGGGCTGTACTCGGAAGATCCCACCATAAACCCACGCGCGCGGATTATCGCCGAAGTGAGTGATGTGAATGGCCCCTTATTGCAATTGGCATCCAAAGAAAAATCTTCGCAGGGCAGTGGTGGTATGGTGAGTAAACTCAAGGCCATTCGTCTGGCAACGGCGTTTGGTATTCCCGGTCATATAACCAACCTCGACGCCGATAATGTTCTCACGCAGATTGCTGATGGTAAAAAAATCGGCACTGAATTTCTGCCGAACAAAAAATCCCTGCATGTAAAAAACCGCGACCGCTGGATTTTGTCGGCAAAAATTTCCTCAGGCGCGATTACTGTGGATGATGGCGCTAAGCTGGCTCTGCAAAAAGGGAAAAGTTTACTTGCCGTGGGCTTGCGAAATGTCCATGGCAAATTTCAGGCCGGAAAAATTATTGAAATTCTGGATCTGAACAGAGAAACCATCGGCATGGGTATAGTAAAAATGGACGACAAGGAGCTCACGTCATTATTGCAGTCGCAAAAAGTATATAATCAGGAAGTTATTCATGCAGATAATCTCATAACTCTCTAAATATGACTACCGACAAAAAACTCGGCGTCATTGGTTGCGGAAATATGGGCAGCGCCATAGTAAAACGACTCATAGCGGCAAAAATATTTCCGGCTTCAGGCATCTTTGTGTATGACAAAAATACAGTAAAATGCTCGGCGCTCGGAAAAAAATACAGTGTAAGGGTGGTAAACTCAAACGCCATGGTCATGCGAAACGCCGACATTATTTTACTGGCCGTGAAACCGCAACAGGCGACAGAGGTACTGAAAGATATAAAAAAAACTGGCGGCGAGGGAAAGCTTTTGATTTCGATCATGGCTGGTTTCCCCATGGAAAAAATCCAAAAACTCAGTGGCGTAAAAAACATTGTTCGCTGTATGCCAAACACCCCGGCGCAAATCGGGTATGGCACCACCGTCTGGCTCGCCACATCAGGTGTAACGATAGCCGACAAAAAACTGGTTGCGGATATACTAGGGAGTTTCGGGATAGGCTTCGAGGTGGATGATGAAGACATCATAGACATGGCGACAGCCGTAAGCGGCAGTGGTCCAGCATACGTATTTCATTTCGCCCAGGAATTGACGGAAGCAGCGGTGAATCTGGGTTTAGAGCCAAATTTAGCTGAAAATTTAGTAAAAAATACCCTCATTGGTGCCGTCCAACTTCTTGATACATCACAACAATCAGCGACCGAACTTAAAGCAGCTGTTACCTCCAAAGGGGGTACCACTGAAGCCGCACTCACTATACTAAGAAGTAAAAACACTGAAAAAATTTGGGAAGAAGCGATAAAAACCGCGTACAAAAGGGCAAAAACACTCAGTAAAAACATTGGACAAAATAATAAAAATTGATAATGTATCTATTATGGGCGGTCTATAAACCCATTTTTCGCCAAAAGGCGTAAACAACATTAACAACAAACCATTTGAGGCCAAACGGCCAGAGGAGCAACAAAAGATGAAATCAAAAGCAAGAACCCCCATCCCCCGCGTGGCGGTGATCGGCGCCGGTGTCACAGGCGCGCTCATCGCCAATGAACTCAGCAAACTCCGGGAAAAAAACAGTATCGGCGAGGAAGCGCCTCCTCGATACGATGTCACCGTCATTGAACAGGGCGCCATCGGCAACGGATCCAGCTCGCGATCAGCCGCCTGCATCAGACAACAATTCTCGACGCAAGCAACGGTGCATGGAATGATGTATTCCGTGGAGTACTACAAAAACTTTGCCAAACACGTTGGGAAAAAGCCTAGCGAAGCAAATGTTCTGGTACAAAACGGATACCTGTTTTTATATCGCGACCCGCAACGTTTTCAAGAGGCAGCGACTACGGCTGTCATGCAACAACAATGGGGACTCAAAGACGTGGAGGTACTCGGACCTCCGGAAATCAGAAAAAAATTCCCCTTTGTGAATACGCTGGAACTTACCGGCGCCACCTGGTGCCCTTCCGACGGTTTTCTTCGTCCGGTTGATATCTATAGTGAAGCGTTGGAAAACGCTGTCAGGAATGGCGCGAAGCTGATGCGAAATACGCAAGTGAATGGTGCGACCAAAAGAGGCAATCTGATCACGGCATTAAAAACCACTCGTGGTAATGTACCGTGCGACATTGTAGTGAATGCCACCAATGCCTGGGCACCGCGTGTTAGTCAGATGCTGGAAGGAACGGGACTTCCGATTATGTCTCTGAAACGTTTCCTCTGGTTTCTCAACACCAATCATGCGCCAGGCGTCATGGAATTTCCCATGATTGTCGCTGAAGGCGGTCAATATTTCCGACCGGAAAACAGCCATCAGGTGATGTTGGGACATGCAGTCGACATCACGCCGGAGCCGCGGTTCAGCAACGAGGATCAGGATGTTGTCCCCTGGGAATACGACCTGGAGAATGCGGACGGTCTCGGTATGCAGACATGGATGGAACTGACCAGCTGGGTGCCGGTGCTTGAAAAATTCGGCAAAGAAAAACACGGTACAACCAGCGGCTTCTATGGCACAACACCTGATCATAATCCCTTTATTGATTATGATCCCTATGTCCCCAATCTGATTCACGCCTGCGGATTTTCCGGGCATGGCATCATGCATGCTCCGTTCACGATGAAAATCGTATGTGCCCTTGTTGAAAAAGGCACGCGCCAGTGGACGATGGAACTCAATGGAAAAATCCTGGACATTTCCATCTTTGCCGTCGACAGAAACTTTGATAATCATGCCGAGGCTATGGTTATCTGAAAAATACCGGCCTCAAAAAAGGAAAAAAATGAACATTCACTCCAACCCCCAATATATACAGATGCTGAGTCAGTATATATTGGGGCTTTTGTTTATGGAAAACTGTCACACGGAAAACTGTCACACGGAAAACTTGACTCCGGTCACAAAACCATGTTACATTCACGAAAGAATTTGATTTAATTATATTTTTTTAGACACAACGATGGCCAACAAAAAAGCCGCAATGAAAGATATCAAGCAAAGTGCCAAGCGCCGCGCTCGCAACGAAAAAACTGCCGTTGAAATTAAAAAACTGCTCAAAGATATTGAAAAACAGTTAACCGCCGACAAGCTCGATGAAAAAATCGTGGCCCAGGCCATGAAGCTGATCGATCGGGCCGTAGCCAAGGGTCGTTTGAAGAAGAACACTGCCGCCCGCAAGAAATCACGCCTCGCCAAAAAGGTTAAAAAGACCGCTAAAAAATAGCTTCGGACGCCAATAATAAAACCGCTCCTCGCAAGGGACGGTTTTTTGATTGTGGTATCGGTCAAATTTGTATTCCCTTAAGGAACATTTGCTAAGACAGTCACCCTATAGTAAGGTATGCGCAAACCTTTTTCTTGATTGCTCTTTCTTATCGTGCCCTGGCGGCACCCAACTGCGCTGTAGGCGCAAAAATATGAGGAGGAAAAATGGAAAGTATTATTTTCGGATTACTGACGGTGTTAACGTGGGGATTCTACAACACACTCTACAAACCCCACAACACACTGAGGCTCAACCTCTACTTTACCCTGGTCGTCATGGGATTCATCCTGATGACCATGGGCTTGATAGGCTTCATGAGATCAGCAAAATCCACGGAACCCACAATGCTAAATCTCATTTTTGGAATAGTCATGGGTTTCTGTCTTGGTACCGGTTGCATTTTTTGCAGCAAACTCTATGAAGGCGGTGCCAGTCTATCCGTAGCCGTCCCCCTCATATCAGTGAGGGTGATAGCTGTGACGACTTTCGCCGGGATTCTCTGGTTCAAGGAGCCGGTCACGGTAAATTTTTTCATCGGACTCTTCGGCGCACTGATGTGCGCCTGGTTCATTGGCCGCTAACAAACAGTCACCCGCTCTCCATAGGGGTGACTGTCATTTTTTTTATTACAATTCTGCGCCGCAAACCCGCCAGCGCCCTTAACCACATACCCGCACCACAAAACTTTCCAGCATATGCCGCGGTTGGGCAGCGCTCGTTTTCGTCCGTTCATCAATTTCCAACAGCCACTGCAACATCTCCCGCAACCGCTCCGGCGAAAATCGCCCCACCTGGGCCAGTGCCTTCTTCACCACAAACGGATGCAACTTCAACTGCGCCGCCAACACCCCCGGCTGCTGCGAAACATGCGCCACCGAACTCACCGCCAATAAAATCCGCACCTGCCGCGCAATCATCGTTAAAATATACGTCTCATTCAGACCGCTTTCCAGCTGCTCATATAACAGACGCACTGCCTGCGCCTGCTGCCGTGTCGCCAACGCATCAATAAATCCAAAAATATTCTCCGAAAAATTCGCCCGCACAAACAACGCCACATCCCCCGCCGTCACCGCCCGGCCGTCAGCATAATTCACCAGCTTCACGATCTCATTATGCAACTGCCACAAATCCATACCCACCAAACCCAACAACACCTGCACCGCCTGCGACTCGATCTCGCCACCCAATTCCTTCGCCTCAGCCCGCACCCAACTCGCGCCCTGCGACCAATCCAAAACACCATACAATTCCACTCGCTGCTTCAAAACAAAATCCTGCAAATGCTTTAACTGAAAACTATCCGCCCCCGCATTCGCCCCCGCACCTGCCGCACGTTTCTTCACCCCAGCCGCCTTTCGCCCACCAGCACCACCACCCGACCGCGCCCCACGCCTGCCACCACCCACCGCCACCTTCTCACCTTCCCAAAAAATCACAATCGCGTCATCATCCACCCCCCGCGCCGCCACATGCAACCGCTCCCACACCGCCTGCTGATCCGCCTTGCGCCCTTCGGTCAGCAACCGCTTCACCACCACCAACCGTTTCTTACTGAACAAACCCTGGGCGCCGACCGCCGCCGCAAACGCCGCAACATCAAAATCAGCCGCTTCAAACACAGCAATATTGTGTCCCTGCGGATCATACTTATCCTGAAAACCTTTCCGTAAAATTCCTAAACGCTGGTGCGAACGATACGTATCCTCACCATGCAAAAACATAATCATAGAAATTCTCAAAACAATGCCGCCAAACCGCGGACTTTAAAGGACTTTAAAAAATTTCATCCATCGCATCCCAATTTTTTCCGGCATGCAGATCCACCACCATCGGGCATTTCAGCTTATATACTCCTTCCATAATTTTCTTCAACGCCGCCGCAAACTTCGGCACCAACGCCGTCTCCACTTCAAACACCAATTCATCATGCACCTGCAGCAGCATGCGCACCTGCTTGGCCGTGTAGTCCCGCGCCAGCCACTTAGCCACCGCAATCATCGCCAGTTTCACAATATCCGCTTCCGTCCCCTGCACCGGCATATTTACGGCCATGCGCTCCGCCGCCGCCCGCACCTGCCGCATTCCCGAATTCAACTCCGGCAAATAACGCCGCCGCCCAAACACCGTTTCCGTATATCCGCGCTTTCGACCTTCTTCCAAAGTGCGATCGAGATACTTCTTCACACCACTGTACAAACTCAGGTAGCGCTCGAGAAATTCCGCCGCTTCTTCGCGCGAAATGCCGGCATCGCGGGCAATACCATACGCGCCCATGCCGTACAAAATTCCAAAATTCACCGCCTTGGCCGCCCGGCGCTGATCTTTCGTCACTTCCGCCGGCTTCAGGCCATGCACATACGCCGCCGTCGCCGTATGAATATCTTCACCGCGCTTAAACGTCGCCAACATTTCTTTATCGCCCGCCAGGCTCGCCACAATGCGCAACTCAATCTGCGAATAATCGGCCGCGACCAACGTGAATCCGCGCTCGGCTACAAATGCCTGACGAATGGCGCGTCCCAGTTCGGTACGGATAGGAATATTTTGCAAATTAGGGTCAGTGGAACTGAGACGACCGGTGGCGGCAATGGTTTGATTGAAGCTGGTGTGCAGACGGCCGGTTTTTTTACTGACCAGAAGCGGCAGCGCATCGATGTAGGTGGACTTGAGCTTGGTATATTCGCGGTACTGTGAGATGAGCGGGATGATGGGATGAGCCGTGCGCAGTTTTTCGAGTTCGTCAGCGCCGGTGGAATAGCCGGTTTTGGTTTTGGAGATGCCGTGGGTGGGAAGTTTCAGCCGCTCAAAAAGAATTTCCTTGAGTTGGAGGGGCGAAGCAATGTTAAATTCTTTACCGGCGTGGCTGTAAATTTTTTTCTCGATCTGGGTTATTTTTCGCGCGAAAGTTTTGGACATATCCTGCAGAAAAGCCGAATCAATTTTGACGCCATAGCGTTCCATATCGGCCAGCACCGGCACCAGTGGCATGTCGATATCTTCCATGACGCGGTCAACGTGCTTGGCTTTGAGTTGTGGTGCGAGAAGCGTATACAGTTGCCAGGTATAGTCAGCGTCTTCGGCGGCATACCAGGCAACTTTGGAGGCGGCGACCTGATCGAGGGTGAGTTGCTTTTTTCCCTTGCCGATGAGGTCGGTGATCGGCATCATTTCATAACCGATTTCGGTGAAGACAACACGGTCGAGGCCATGCGCGCGACTGCCAGGATTGAGAAGGTAGGAAGCGATCATGGTATCGAAAAATATGCCCTGCATATTGATGTCGGCGCTGCGCAAAGATTCCATATCAAACTTAATATTGTGACCGACTTTTTTGACGGCGGGATTTTCGAGCATGGACTTGAGTTGCGGCGCGAATTCAGCGAGAACATAATACGCCTGCCCCGATTTCCAGGCAAAACTCATACCGAGCAGCGTGGCTTCAAAGGGATTAAGGCCGGTGGTTTCCGTATCCACGGCAAAAATCTTTTGTTGCTTGAGTTTGACGGTGAAATCTTTCAGCTTATCAGCCGTATCCACGAGAATATAATTTTGCTTGGGTTTGGTGCCGCTGTGTTTTTTACCGACAGCAGCCGGGCCCGCGCCGCCGCCACCGACCGCGTCACCTGCACTCGGCGCAGCATCCGTCCGCTTCTGCGCCACCGCCCGATCACCGCCAGTCGCAAACAAACTCGACTGCCCGCTACCCGTCACACTCAACAGCTGCGCCAATAAACTCTTAAATTCATAACGCTGAAATAATTTCACCACTGCATCGCGCGGGATATCCGCAAACCGCGCCTCTGACAACACCAACTTCACCGGTACATCCAGCTTAATCGTCGCCAACCACCGACTCATATCGGCATCTTTTTTATGTTCACGCAATTTGTCCGCCAAACCAGCCGGCAGCTCGTCGAGGTGCTTATACACGCCCGCCAGATCGCCATATTTCACCAGCAAATGAATAGCCCCCTTCTCGCCGATGCCACGCACACCGGGAATATTATCCGAAGGGTCGCCGCGCAGCGCCTTATAATCAATCATCTGCGCAGGTCTAAGTCCACCGTAGCGGGCCCGCACCGCCGCCTCATCATACACCTGCAACTCCTTCACGCCGGTTTTCATCGTTTGCACCGTGGTGCGATGATCAACCAGCTGCAACGTGTCCATATCACCCGTCACGATCACGACATCAACATCCGGCGTATTCTCAATCACCCGTGTTTTCAGGGTACCAATCAAATCATCAGCCTCAACACCGCGCTGCTCGAAAGTGGGAATACCAAACGCCCGAACCATATCCACCACCTTGGGAATCTGCTCGTAGAGTTCATCCGCCTGTTTCTTGCGCGTGGCCTTATATTCCTTGTATTCCTCATGCCGAAACGTACCGCCCGGCGCATCAAAAGTCACCACCAAATATTCCGGCCGCAACTCCTTCACCACCTTGAGTAAAATCGAAGTAAAACCGTAAATGGCGTTGACGATTTCACCTTTTTTTGTGGTCAACGGCGGCAGTGCATGAAAAGCCCGATGGATCAGTGCGTGTCCATCAATAATAACGAATTTTTCTTTTCGCTTAGCCATAAATAGACGCCCTCAATGCAAAGAAAATCTACGTCTACTATAGCATAGCGCCCCGAAAAGTCGATAAACACGTCCTCGTGTATTCCGGTCACCGCTATCCTTCTCAAACCTCCGCCTGCCTTAAATCAAGTTTTTTCTCAATGTGTTCGAGGCGCTCTTCATGATCTTAAATAAGTGTGTCCAATCGAATAATAATTTCATCGGTATTTCTCCGTATCGGTTCCACTGTATTAGCAATACGGCTGTTCAATCGCGCTTCCATTTGTTGCAAGTCTTCTTTCCTGGCATGCTGCTTTAAATCCTCTTTCGTTACCATCTGTTCCTGAATGCAGGTTAAATCTTTCTGAATCGCTGTTGCTGCTTCCCCGTAGCTTTCCTCAAAGACATGAAAGTCTTTTTTGAGTAAGGGTTGATTCTCGTTATTTGTCATTAATGAGGTTTATAGCTTTAAGTATATCTTCACTTTAATCCTTGTGGATAATTCTGTCCAGATAAGCATTACGCTGCCTTGGGACGAAAATATTTGGCCAGAAAATGGTACTTCCGCTCCAGGAAATACACTCCCACACCCGCCACTACGAGCCCAGTGAATCCGGCACCCACCGCCCACGGATGCGCCCGCACAAAATCCCACACCTTGGCAGCTGGCTGCCCTGCGCCGCCACTCGACCCAAAAAAGTGATACCCATCCTGCGACCCGCCAAAAACACCGGTCCCCGAAGCGCCTTCACCACCGGCGCCAGCGCCACCCGCCGCCACTCCTTCCCCTCCACCGCCAGCCTGCATATCCGCCTGCGACCGCGGCCATAACTGATACTCTTCTTTCTGCTGCGTCATAATTCCCACCACCACACGCGCCTCACCCTCATTCACCGCCGTCAGACTGATACCCGTCGCCTTCTTCACCGCCACCACCAACCTATCCAAAGCAAACTTCGTGCGCGTTTTGCCGCTCACCTTGCCCTCAGCCCGCACCAACTGCCCTTCATGGACTTCATCGGCCGCTGTCACCGCCACCGGCACCACCACACCAACATCCGTTTCCACCACTTCAATATCATCCACCGTCGCCACATTCAATTT
>Ga0155625_125_pt1 | contig 19911 bp, 18 predicted proteins | sample RifCSPhighO2_12_FD_107282 | JGI IMG/M metagenome (GOLD analysis project Ga0155625, IMG submission 107282) | Candidatus Kerfeldbacteria bacterium RIFCSPHIGHO2_12_FULL_48_17 | reverse complement strand
CCATGAATTTTCGGTGTCTTTATTATATCGGAGAACCAGGAGGGCTATGGTGTCATTTTAGCTCGGTCAATGCGTACCCTATGTATGGTAAGAAGTTCATGCTATAATATAAACGGAAATTGTAATTATATACTATGCAAATACCCAAGGCAAAATTAAAAGCAATGCTTAGGTATTTTTGCACGAATACTGACCCTAGGTTTTTAGGAAAAACAAAGTTGATGAAATTATTCTACTTTGTTGATTTCACACATGTTAAAAAATATGGCATGCCAATTACAAACGATACATATTATCATCTGGAAAAGGGTCCGATTCCCAGCGCTATAAAAAATTTAGTTGATGCCGTTGACGAAGAACCAGAACAAGCTATTTTATCAGACACAATAGAGGTTATAAAAAATGATGGCCAGTTTATTCACAGAATAAAGTGTCTTAAGGAGTTCACAGGTAAAGATAAAGAATATTTTAGTGACATAGAATTCAGAACACTTCAATCAGTTTGTGAAAGATTTAATAACTACACCACTGAAGCGATTGTAGATGCCTCTCATAGAGAAGCACCTTGGAAAAAAACTTCGGAGCTTGGACAGATACCATACACACTAGCAGCTGAAGACCCTGATTGTAAGGTTTCTAAGGAGGAAATAGAATTATTGCAAAAAATTATCTAACGTGTATGTTGAAGTTTGACGACGTTATAAAATTTGGCGAATTTTTCTTCATCTACTTAGCTGACAAGGGTGATAACTACACATATTACTTCGCAAAAATCATTTCTGACCAAGACGTTATTGAAAGGTGTGTAATTAAAAAGAAAAGCTATAAACCTAAGCACAACATCAAGCAAGATACTCAATTACAAATAATTTCCTGTTTTACCATTTTAACCAGTGACGACTTTAAGGATGATATGGCTTTTTTTGCAGGTGCAGATGCTAGTGGTGTAGATTTAGCTAATTTAGAGATAGTTTCATCCATAAATATTCAAGATATTGAAGATTTAAAAACCGAAATATTGGCAAATCCAAATGTATTACCACGTCCTTTAGTTAATGCAATAAAGGAACTTGTTGATGGAAAATGATGAATCAACTAGCGAAGACTGGTTCTTTCAACTCTTCGGAAAAGTTCCCCAAACCGATATTCCACCATCACTGAAATAGGCGCGTCCACACGCCTCGGCAACCGCACCGCGCCAAGGCCAATCAATAAAACACCCGACAAAAATCATCGCGCCCAGCGGTTATTTTCTTTTTTGCCTAATGTCAGCCAATACATAGAGCCGTCGCGACGGCTGTGGACAACTTTTCTCTTGCATTTGCGGAAATATTTGATATGCTGAATACAGATGGGCACTCATTTTTTATATAATTCCATGAAACATCGACTTCGTTGGATAATTGGCTCAGGTTTTGCCATAGTGCTCGTTATGACGACTATTGCCCCTGTTTATGCCTACAAATATGAAAAACAAAAATGGCCCACCAACTCCGCTGGTTTTTATCTCGACATTGCCGGTTGGGATCCGGCGCTCATTCAGGGTCCGGCTTCAACCTGGAATAATGCCGGCTCGCCATTTCGCTTTAAACTGAAGGGGCATAATGTGTACAAACCTAACGATGGTTACAGTACCATCGGAAGATACACATTGACTGACACTGACGCGATTGCCGTGACCAAAGGTCAACCGGGTAGTACGGTTACGGAAATTGATACTATTTTTAACATGAAGTATGGTTGGGGTTGCTGCGCTGAGTCAGATTTGTATGATGTGAGAAATGTCATGACCCATGAGTTTGGGCATTGGCTGGTACTTGGTGATCTGTATAATATTTTTACCGACATCAACAAAACGATGTATGGACTCATTGGAAAAGGTGAAACAAAAAAACGCAGCCTGCATCAGGATGACATCAATGGAATAAATTATATTTACTAATTTTGAAATATATGGAAAAGGAAAAAGTGTATATTCTCGGCGGAGTTGGGGTATTGATATTGGGTGGAGTATTGTTTTTTGCCGGGAAGTTGTATGTGATGCAGCGGAATGGGCAGGAAATACAAGCATACATGCAAGAGAATGTAGCGCCAGCGCCAGTACCAGAGGGATATTTAGTTACCGAGATGCAGGCATCTTTGCCGGCCGAAGCAACCACAAAAAATATAGCCAATACGGCCAATCTTATCGTCAGGGGGAAAGTAACAACAATAGGCGAGGCATATTCAGATCAGCTCGGTTTCGTGTATCATAACGTCATTATTCAACCGGAAAAATTTTACAAAAACACAACACAGGTACAACAGAATGCTGACATAACGGTAAAAGTATTTGGGGGCACAAAAGATAAAGAAATTTTCCGCGCGCTGGATGCGCCTCGGTTTGCGCAGAATGAACAGGTTTTTGTTTTTCTCGGAAAGGGAGAGAAGGATTACTATGTGACGTATGAAATATTTGGTAAATTGACGATAAAAGATAACAAAGTAGAGGGCATAAATCAGGAGCAGGGCCGGGTAAGTGAAAAATTATCTGACTATGAGAAAAAGGTGGTAGAAATAATTGGGCAAAAGTAATATTCGGATCACCTTCCTTTTTATTGATTATTTTGGCCAAGAAGGCTACTATAAAGGGTAGCTATGAAGCATATTTTTTGGCTAAAATTTCGTTTGATTTTTGTGGCGGGCGGCTTTTTTGTCGTCTTTTTGTTTTTACCGGCTCAGCCGGTTGAGGCCTGCAGTAACAAGGTCATTTTTCGCGACAAAGTCATTGATCAGATGTTTGCTTCGGCGCCTTTTCAGTCGTGGCAGGAGTGGGTGCCTGCACAGGGCTATTCAGCGGATGGTGAGCTGCTCCAGGACTGTTTTGATGGTGGTTTACCGGAATTTGTTTTTCGTTTGGCTGTTCCGGTGCAAGCATCATCATCTGTCGCCGCGCAGCATCCCCAGACCTATCTGTTTGCTCATATTACTGCGGATGGTCACATGGATGCCACTGAAGCCAACAATATTTATACACTTGGTGCGCAGGCTGATGCCCTTGCAACGGCTGCTTCCCGCCGATCCCGTTTTCAGGAGTTTATCCGCGTTACCGGCGCGACACCGCTTCTTGTGAGCAATGCTTCGGTCCGTGATCAGGCGACCGTTCAGATTCCTGCCGGATTTACTGGTATATATTATGGTCAGCATCCGTTTCGTAGCAGCCGGGAGTTTACCGACAAACCGCAGTATGCCGCCTATGATGCGGTACAGGGCGTATTTTTTTACCAACTGGCTCTGGCGCAGGAATGGAAAAATTTTCCCGAGATTGAGCGCGTGAAGGATTTGTACACGCAGGCAGCGCACGCCGTTACTGCCAACTGTGAAATCAATTTTGCCGATACCGACATGATTCGCGCCGTTATTCCCATGACGCCGGGGCGTGCCTGGGAGTTTGAAATTTATGCGCGTTCCGATAACTGTCCTAATGCGTTTTTTACCGATTTCACTTCCGTGGATTATACTGATTATAATGTGAGCGATCTCGCCGGCCTGAGTTTTTCGTCGTCCGCGCCCGCGACTGAGTTGACCTCATTTTCGGCGCCTGTTCGTGTCGTGCACACCGGCGTGTATACCAGTTATACCCTCAACCGTGTTGTTTTTGGTCATTTTTTCAATATTCTGGTAATCTTGATCATGATATCCGGTGGCATTGTTTTTGCCGCCTGGTTGCATCATTATGCTTTTGTGTCGCCGACCATGAAGCCGGCGTCAAAGCCGCCAGATAAAACACCGCCGCCTAAGCCTAAGAAAGATTCCTAACTCTCACCTATGCTCGGAGCCTACCCATCCCAACTTATAGAAAAACTTTTGCGCGAAGGCGCTATTCATGGCGCTGATAAAGCCCATGTGCAGCCGTCTTCACTCGATCTGACACTCAGCGATGATCTCTACGAAATTCAGGGTGTGATGTTGCCCAAGCATGGCGAAACCATCGTGGACGTGCTGCGTCTCGCTCAAGCCAAAAAGATTTTTTTTGATCAGCCGCTGGCCTGCAAAAAAGTGTATATGTGCCGACTCAATGAAGCGCTCGAGTTGCCGCCGATGATTTACGCTTACGCCAACAATAAATCTTCCACCGGCCGCATCAATGTTCAGGTGCGTGTACTCTGCGATGGTGTGCCGCGTTTTGATCAGATTCCCAAGGGCTACCGCGGCGATCTCTGGATTGCGTTGTCCCCTCAGTCGTTCAGCGTCAAACTCCAACCCGGCGAAGCGCTCAATCAGATGCGGTTTTTCTCGGCCGACACGCGGCTCGATGTTGAAGAACATCAGGCGCTGTATCAGGCGCATTCTTTGCTCTACCATGCTGATGGCTCGCCCTATCCTTATAACGAAGTGGATTTTGACGATGGTGGGGGCATAACCATGACGCTCGATCTCAGTCAGGATGTGGTCGGTTTTGTGGCTTTTCCCCAGCCGGATAAGATTTTGGATTGCTCACGCCGTGATCATAACCCTCATGATTTTTTTACGCCGATGTACCGGCCGGAAAATAAGCAGCTGCTGCTTAACCGCGATGGCTTTTATATTTTTTCGACGCACGAATACATCAGTGTTCCGCCGGAGTTTTCCGTGGAGATGATTGCTTACGATCCGACCAAGGGGGAATTCCGCACCCACTACGCCGGGTTTTTTGATCCGGGGTGGGGGTATGGCCAGAAAGGTGAAGTGCATGGTACACCAGCCGTGCTCGAAGTGTATCCGCACGATCATAACCTGATTTTCCGTGATGGTCAGCCGATCTGCAAAATGCGGTACGAGCGTATGGCTACCTTTCCTGACAGAATTTATGGCGTGAATGATGAACTGCGGTCGCACTATCATACGCAGCGTGGTCCGAAATTATCCAAATATTTTACCAACCCGGCTCTGCAACCAACTCCGCCACCGGCGGCCCCAGCGCTGGCAGCGACGTTCACCTCAACTTTATCCACGTAGTAACTATGGTGCACGATAAAGATTGGCCTATTTATTTTAAGGATAATTTGATTGTCGGCAGCCTCGATAGTTCTGTCGGCGTGGCCTGTTTATGGACGCCAAAAATTCAGTTCGCGCGGAAACTTGATCCCGCAACGTTTTGCGTTTTGGGGCAGCTGTATTCGTACGATGGTCTCAACCCGATGATTCGTAATATTCTCGCGCGCCCACGCATCCGCACGATTATTTTGTGTGGCCAGGACAAAATTGGTTCGGCTGACATCATGACGAGCTTCATGAAAAATGGCGTGAATGAAAAGGGTCGCGTTATCGGCAAAGAAGTAGCGAAGATTGAAAAAGAAATTCCCCGCGCAGCGATTGATCTGTTTCGTGCGCAGGTGAAAATTGTTGATATGCGGGGTGTGCTCGATGCGGCCAAAATTCAGGACGCTATTTCGGCGGCCGGCGCTGAGCCCAATACCCCCTGGGCCGAGCCCCAACTTTTCCCCGAAGCGGAATTATCCACTGACCGTTTTCCGATTGATCCCCATGGCGTCAAGATTCGCGAGAAATATGTGGCCCAGGCGTGGTTGCGTGTGCTCCATCACATCATGCGTTTTGGCGCTGAAAAACCCACGCATCATGGCACCAACCAAAAGGAAGCCCTCAACATGATGACGGTGATCAGCGACGAAGATCCGGGCAATATTCACTGGGCCGAGTGGTTTAATTTTACGCCCGAACATTTTGCCGGCTACAAACCTCAGGTTTTGACGCACGAGCCGGTGCCGAGTCTTGAGTACACCTACGGCATGCGTCTGCGTAATCATGATGGCGTCAATCAGGTCGCGCAACTTATTCACAAAATCCGCGAAGAATATTTTTCCCGGCGGGCGGTGGCCGTGACCTGGAATGTCAGCAAAGATAATGAAAGCGCGCATCCGCCCTGCCTCAGTCTCGTGCAGGTTATTGTGCAGGATGATGTGCTGCACATGACGGCGTATTTCCGCTCGAATGACATGTTCCGCGCCTGGCCGGAAAATGCGCTGGCTCTCCGCACGATGCACAAGGAAATTGCCGATGCCGTTGAGCTGCCGATGGGTGAGCTGTGTATTATTTCCCAGAGCGCGCATGTGTATGAGGAAAATTACAACGAGATTAAGGAAATTTTGCGGGAATATTATGTGCGCGAGGTGGATTTTTGCCGGTTTGATTCGCGTGGGAATTTTACGATCACGGTGAACCGCCTTAAAAAGCAGATTGAAATGGTGATGATGACGCCTAAGGGCGAGAAGATTTTTAAGTACGAGGCGGTGAGTGCATTCAAGATGATGCACGCCTTGGTCGCTGACGATGCGATTGGGGAAATCGGGCATGCGTTGGATTTGGGGCAGGAGCTGCTGGAAGCGGAGATTTGTTTGCGCACGGGTTTGGAGTACCGGCAGGATATAACCGGTCGGCAGGCGTTTTTGAAGGATTTGGATGGGGTGGTGGCCAAGGCGCGAGCGCGAGCGGTCACGGTCGACAACGCGGTGAAGGAGACGGTTCAGCGTTAATATTTTGCGGCTTGCCTGGCACCCGCGCTTTTTGTTACTATAACCGAGCTTACTTTTAGATTTTTTTATGGTAGATATTCACAAAATTATTATCATCGGTTCGGGTCCGGCGGGTTTGACGGCGGCGTTGTATGCGGCGCGGGCTGATTTGAAGCCGCTCGTGCTTATGGGCAAAGAGCCGGGTGGTCAGCTGATGACGACGACTGATGTGGAAAATTTTCCGGGTTTTCCGGAAGGTATTCAGGGGCCGGAGTTAATGGACCGGTTTCGTAAACAGGCGGAGCGTTTTGGTGCCACGATGGTTCAGGAAGATGTGGTGGCTGTGGATTTTTCAGGAAGCGGCGTGGCGGGCAAACCGCATGTTGTGAAAACCGGCAGTCAGGAGTTCCGTGGTGAAGCGGTGATTGTGGCGACGGGCGCGTCGGCGATGTGGTTGGGCATTGCGAGTGAGACGCGTTTGCGCGGCAAGGGTGTGTCGAGTTGTGCAACTTGTGACGGTGCTTTTTTTCGCGACAAAGAAGTTGTGGTTGTGGGTGGTGGTGATACAGCTATGGAAGAAGCCGTGTTTTTGACGAAGTTTGCCAGTAAGGTCACGGTCGTGCATCGTCGTGACGCTCTCCGTGCCAGTAAAATTATGCAGGAGCGCGCCAAGAAGAATGCGAAAATTGGTTTTGTCTGGAATTCGGAAGTGGTGGAAGTGTTGGGGGAAAAAACGGTCAGTGGTGTGCGTTTGAAGAATATACAGATAGGCGCCACGACGGATTTTGTCTGTCAGGGTTTGTTCTTGGCGATCGGGCACCGGCCGAACACCGAAGTTTTCAAAGCTAAATTACAACTCGATAAAAAGGGCTATCTGATTCCCGAGGGTGAAACGGCCAGCGGCGTGGACGGTGTGTTTATTGCCGGTGATGTCAGTGATATCCGTTATCGTCAGGCAGTGACAGCAGCCGGTTCGGGTTGTAAAGCGGCTATGGATGCGGAGCGGTGGTTAGAGGAAAGAGAATAGTGGCTTCCATAATACAATACCCGCCTCAGCAGCGGGTATTTTCGTTTGTCTTATTTTTTCCTACTCGGCCGGCTCCACGCCATAATAATCAAAGTCTTCATATTCATAATCAATCTGCCTTTCGTCTTCGAATGTGGTTTCCGGCGTGGCTGCTATAAGAAGCCAAATATAGGCTGGCCAGGCGATTAAGCCTAAAATGGCAAAAACAATGAACAGCGGTTTCTTGGCTTCATCATTGGTTTTTGTGCCCTTGAGATGAATGAGATTTCGGTACATATTGCGGGTGAATATCAGGAGAAACGGCGCCCCAAATATCGTCACAACGTACGTGCCAATACCCAGCGTCAATAATCCAATCACCATCATTGCCGCTCCAAGAATAATCCATATGAGCAACCCTCTCCCAAACACTGCCCACCAGTAACCCTTCACCAGTTCAAAACTCCGTGAAACCGCCGCCAAGCCTTTTTTTTCTTCCTCGAAGACGGCGTAAATCGCAAACATGGTATAGATTGATAAGATAAAACCCGGAATTAACAGGAGCATGTTGCCACCCATAGTGATGAGCCCAACCAATATACTCACCCACAAAAATGTCCAGAATTTTTTCCAGCCCAAGCGCAGTGATTCTTTATAACTCAGTCCCATATTTACTATTTTGGCGAGCATGGCTGAGTAACCCCACAATACACCAACGATCAAAACAATCAGGGCGATGAGAGAAAGTATCCCCAGACTCCAGTTCACTACCGGACTCGTACCCGATCCGCCAACTTGGTTGGATCCATATGCCATCACCGCCCAGATTCCTATAATAATCGCCAGGGGAACGCCAGCCAGCAGCGGTGTAAACACCAAACCGATCAAAGATCCGAAATGAGCTTTGTAATCTTCCCAAGATTTTTTAATGAGGTCGCTTGTCCCCATAAGTTTTGGTGCTGTTTTTGGCACTGAAAACTTTGTTTGTTTTTTCATTTGCTGTTAGATAAATATAAAAAATACCACTTATTGTATATAGTATAGCATTTATTACGCCGCGGCCATAGTTCCGTCGTTATATTTTATCTGAAATTTTGTGGTATACTATTGATATGAAATCACGAATATTTTTTCTCAGTTTATTTTCGGTCCTGTTTTTCGCAGCAATCTTTTTGCCTTCAACCGCCCACGCTGAAGAAATTTTGCAATTCTCCACGGATGTCAGGGTTCAGGAGAGCGGTGAGCTTGATGTCATTGAGGCTATTTTTTATGATTTTGGAACGGAATCACGACATGGAATTTATCGTGATATCCCTGTTCTGTATCAACGGGATAATTCCAATTACCGTTTGCGGGTGACCGTTGTTGATGTCACCGATGAAGACGGGGAGGAGTATGAATTTTCCACTTCAACAGAAGATGGGGTGCTCAGCATAAAAATCGGTGATCCTGATGTTTTGATAACCGGTTCGCATTATTATGTGATTTACTATCGCGTGGCGCGGGCGGTGAATTTTTTTGATGACCACGATGAGGTGTACTGGAATGTGACGGGCAATGGTTGGCAGGTGCCCATTCGTTCGGTGACGGCCTCGGTGCATTTGCCGGCCGCTTCTTTATACAGCGGCGCGAAGTTAACCTGTTTTACCGGTTTTCTGGGTTTGGAAACGCAAAGCTGTGATGTCGAAACAGCGCCGGATTTTTTGAGTTATCGCACCCAGGAGAATTTACTGGCCGGTGAGGGGTTGACGATTGTTGCCGGTTGGGAAAAGGGTTTTGTCACTAGGCCGACGGCTTGGCAGAATTTCAAATATTTTATAGCCGATAATATTTTGGCGACGTTCCCGTTGTTTTTGCCGTTTCTATGTTTTGCGGTGATGTTTCGTCTGTGGTGGAAGCGCGGCCGTGATCCCAAAGGTCGGACTACCATCATTCCCGAATATGATCCGCCGCATGGCATGGATCCCATGGAAGTTGGCACGCTCTATGATTTTAAGATAGACAAAAAAGATATTTCCGCCTTGATTATTTATTTGGCGGTGCGCGGGTATGTGAAGATTCGTTTTATACCGAAAAAATCCAAAATACTTGGTAAGGATGATTATGAACTCATACAATTGAAACGGGGTACGGATTTACTGAAGCCGCACGAACAGGAACTTATGGAGTCTTTGTTCGGTTCGGGGAAAACCATCCTTCTTTCCAAGCTGAAGAATGTTTTTTATAAAAAGGTACAGACGTTGGAAAAGCATGTTTATGATCAGCTCGTGAAGGACGGTTATTTTCCGGTTGACCCCAAGCATATCCGCGCTGTTTATACTGGCGTGGGTGCATTTATTTTTGTGCTCGGTTTTTTCGGTTTCGCTTTTGTTTTTACGCTGGCATTGGCGCTGGTTATCTGCGGTATTATTATCGTGATTTTTGGGATTTTTATGCCGAGTCGGACAAAAAAAGGTGTTTTGGCTCAGGAACATATTCTCGGATTTAAACGTTACCTCATGGTTGCTGAAAAAGATCGCATTACGTTTCACAATGCGCCCGAAAAACGGCCGGAATTATTTGAGAAGTTTTTGCCGTTTGCCATGGCGCTGGGAGTTGAACAGGCCTGGGCTCAGCAGTTTGAAGGTATATATAAACAGCAGCCGGATTGGTACGACGGGCAGGGGAATATGTTTTCGGCGGTGATTTTCGCCAATTCACTGAATTCGTTTTCGCATGACATGAATGGAGCGATGGCCGCGCCTTCATCTGCAGGCAGCGGGGGGAGTGGCTTGGGTGGTGGTGGTTTCAGCGGCGGGGGATTCGGTGGCGGCGGAGGCGGTTCCTGGTAATTTATTTATTATATGCACATGACTTTAAAAAGGATTATTATTTTTATTTCGTTAGGCATTGCCATTGTGTTGGCGCTGGTTGGCGGTGTAAATGTAATATTTTTTCGTGATTGGGGAGATGGTGCTGTAATGCCCGACATTGAGATGCAGGTTGAGGAGATTGCCGGCAATGAACAGGAATTTTCCGTTGCCAGGATGTTTACTTTGGTACCCGGTCAGGTTATTCAGGCCGATGAACTTGACCTGCGGTTGGTGGTCAATAATATCATGTATATTCCCTGTATGAGTAATGTATCCAACTGTCAGTTTACGAGTTTTCGTGCCGACCTTACGTTGAGTCTGATTTCCGATCCCACGAAGGCTGATACGGTTTCTTTCGTGGGTTTTCCTTCGGAGATCAGGTCGCTCGGGAAAAGTTTGCAGATTGTTTCTGCCACCGCTCAAAATATACAGATTATTATTCGCGGATCGGCTGCAAAGGCGACTGTTCCTTCCGGCAACTAAAAAACCGGTTTTCCCGGTTTTTCGTATTATTTTGTATTTTCAAATCCGCATACTGTTATTCATATTATCTTGTACCAGGGGGCGGATTTGAACCGCCGACCTTAGGCTTATGAGTCCTCTGCTCTACCCCTGAGCTACCCTGGCTTACGTCGAAAGTTCTCTCGGGTCTGCGCGTGACGCTCTTCGCGTCCCGCTCCAACCCTCGAGCAACTTTCTCCTTGTTTCGCAAAAATGCGTGCTCAGGCTTCGCCTTCCGCACCTCATTTTCGCGAGTATTTTTTTTAATACTTTTTCATCAGAGTCTGCAAACCATTTCTCATCCATTATACCAAAAAATGCGAAAAAATCGCATTTTCAACTTTTCAACCACATCCCTTGTTGCGGGGGCCGGATTTGAACCGGCGACCTCCTGGTTATGAGCCAGGCGAGCTGCCGAACTGCTCCACCCCGCGTCGTCCAAATTCTGCTACAGCTTACGCGTGCAAACCTTCGTTTGCCCGCTCCAGCTTCCGCAGTATTTCTCCTTATTTCGGAAAAATTCGTGCTCCTTCACTCCGTTCAGTCCGCACCTAATTTTTCCGAGAGACTATTACTTTTAAATTCCCTGAATGTTTGCTTTGTACTTCGTATGTTCGCCTTCCGCACCTCATTTTCGCGAGTAAGCACACCATAACATACGAGCCTATTTTTTGCAAGCTTCGCCCCACGTGCTATAATAACCTTAACATCCCATGGATTTTTTTCAATCTATGCCCCAAAAAAAACAATCACATAAAAAAATAAGCAAAAATTCAGCCAAGCGCTCTCGTGTCCATAAGATTCGGGTCGCTGCTTTGACGGTTCTTGAGAGTTCGCCGGAACCAGCCAGTCAGGCAAAAAAATCTCATACCCGCCGTGTGGCTCGCGCTGCATCACACCACGCTCACTTACGCCCACTTGGTGGTCGCAGTCATGTGTCTCATCATCGTATAACAGCCAAACATGATAATCCGCTCTCTGTTTTCCGTCGTCGACCCGTTTCTCCTGCCACCCATTTTGCTTTGGGCGTCATGATGCTGTCAGCGCTTCTCTTTGTCGTGAGTCTCGGTTATGTTCTCGGTGCCTAGTTCGCTCGGGCACCGCAATACAAGCGAATAAAAAAAACACCGCTCGGAGCCTTCTCGCTCGCGCTGGTGTTTTTCCATATTATACGTACCGCCGGTCGGGCTCGAACCGACATGAGGAATCCTCACAAGTTTTTGAGACTTGCGCGTCTACCAGTTCCGCCACGGCGGCATGACTTAGGACCTACGCGTTTGGCGCATTTCTGCGTTAGCGCTGCGGGGCTTGTTCGCTGTATGTTTCAATACAGCTCACTTCACTCCTCGCGCTTGCCTTGAACTGCACGCAAACGCGTAGGTCCTATATCTTTCAGGTACGCGTTTTATACTACCTATTTTTGGCTTTTTCGTCAAAGATTGGCACCGCAACCACGTCCGCAACCATGCCGGCAAAGCTCTTTTAACGCCTTCGCCCCTATGATATACTACAGAGGACATTAGAGCCTATCTACTTCTATGGCACGTATTATATCGGTTGTGAATCAAAAAGGCGGTGTCGGCAAAACGACCACGGCGGTGAGTTTGGCGAGTATTCTGGCTGAGGCCGGCCGGCTTGTTTTACTCGTCGATATGGACCCACAGGGAAATGCCACTTCGGGGTTTGGTTATAATTCGCGTGATATGCAGAAGGGATTGTATGAAGTTTTGCTTGGAGAAACCGATTTTCGTTCGATTGCTTTGGATACCATTGTGCGCGGTTGCCGTTTGGCTCCGGCTACGATGTCTTTGGCCGGAGCGAGTGTGGAATTGGTGAATATGGAGCAGCGTGAGTTCCGTCTGAAGATGGCGTTTGCCGAAGTTGATCACGTGTATGATTATATCATCATTGATTGCCCGCCTTCCCTGGGTTTACTGACGGTGAATGCTCTGGCAGCCAGTCGTGAGGTTGTTATCCCCGTGCAGGCTGAATATTATGCGCTTGAGGGTCTGGGGCAGCTGGTGAATACCATCAATTTGGTCCGTGAAAATTTGAATCCCGATTTGAGCGTTCTGGGTGTTGTTCTGACGATGTATGATAAACGCAATCGTCTGTCACGCGATGTCATGGATGAAATTTATCAGCATTTCCCCGATCGGATTTTCAGGTCGGTCATTCCCCGCGCGGTTCGTTTGGCCGAAGCACCATCCCATGGTAAACCCATTACCCTGTATGATGCCGGTTCCAAAGGCGCGAGATCGTATGAAAAATTGGCGCGAGAAATTATTGCCACTGAGTCAGCGCCGGCTCAGATTAAAGTTTAATTTATGCCCAAACCAGGTCTTGGTCGGGGTTTAGGTTCTCTTATCCCACAAAGGATCAAAAAAACGAAGTCCTCACAGAGGACGATGCCCCCAGTGGGGACGAAAGCCGTCGAAGCTCGTACTCTGCCGCAGCAGGTGGCGCCGCCACCGAGTGCTAACGGGACAGCCATTCAGCATGTCCGCACCGCGGATGTTATTGCCAATCCTCATCAGCCGCGCACCCATTTTTCCGAAGCCACTGACAGAGAATTGCAAACTTCCATTAAAGAACATGGTATTTTACAGCCACTGACCGTGACGCAGCGGAAAGGTGGCGGTTATGAGCTCATCGCCGGTGAGCGTCGGCTCCGTGCCGCTAGGGCTTTGAAAATTCCCACGGTGCCCGTTATTGTGCGCCGGGCTTCTGAACTTGAGAAATTGGAACTGGCGTTGATTGAAAATATTCAGCGTAATGATCTGAATCCCATCGAAGAGGCGGCGGCGTATCGCAAACTCGTCGATGAGTTTGGTTTAACACAGGATCAGGCAGCCAAGAAGATGGGGAAATCCCGTTCCCAGATCGCCAATCGGCTGCGCATGCTGCATCTGCCGGTGGAAATCCAGACAGCGGTGGCGGATGGAACCCTGAGCGAAGGCCATGCTAAGGTTATCTTGAGTCTGCGCACGCAAAAGGATCAGCTGGCGTTTTTTGAGAAAGTGAAAAGACAGAATTTGAGCGTTCGTGATACCGAGTTGGAAATTAAAAAGGTTCGGGTGGCACCGTCGCATCAGGCGGGCATCATTGATCCGGTTATGAAGGCGCACATTGATGTTTTGCGAAAATCGCTCGGCACCAAAGTTGATATACAAAAAAAATCCCGTGGCGCCGGCAGGATTATCATTGAGTTTTATTCCGAAGAAGAACTGCAGAATTTTATTGATCAGCTGTCAGCGTAGGTTTCTGCGTCATCTTTTTTATCTGTGACCGTGCCGTATTGGTCACCACAAAATCGAGCCAATCAGGGTTCGGTCCTTTTCTTTTTTTATCACTGAATATCTCGACGACGTCCCCGCTTTTCAGCACCGTTTTTATGTTTTGTATTTTATCGTTTACCTTGGCTCCGGAGCAATGATTTCCCAGATCGGTATGGATTTGGTAGGCGAAATCAACCGCGGTCGCGCCTTCCGGGAGTTCGATCACATCACCCTGCGGTGTAAAAACAAATATTCGGTTTTTAAACACATCTCCTTTCATGGATTCCAGGAATTGTTTTTCATTCACCGCTTCTTTTTGAATTTTTTCTATCTGTTTCATCCAGGGCATGAGTTCTTTCTTTTTACCCCGTTTCTTTTTGTTGTTGGCTTTGAATTGCCAGTGCGCCGCCACGCCGAATTCATTTTCTATGTGCATTTTTTGGGTACGGATTTGAAATTCCACGATTTCTCCCTGATCGCAGAAAACCGTTGTATGCAAAGACTGGTAGCCGTTCGGTTTTTGTTGAGCGATATAGTCTTTAATTCGGCCCTTCAAAGGTGTCCAGTATTCGTGGACAAGGCCAAGCGCGGTATAACAATCAGCAACATCCTTTACAATAATACGGAGCGCAATCAGGTCATAGATTTTTGACAGATCACGGTTGTGCTGCAGGAGTTTTTTGTAGAGACTGTACAGATGTTTGCCGCGACCGTGCACGGAGACGTATTTTATATCGTTTTCTTTGAGTATGCGTTTGACTTTGGCAATGATATTTTTCAGGTAGGCTTTTTTCGCTTCGTACGGTTTTTCGATTTTTTTGGTCAACCAGACGTATTCTTCCGGCAGAATATAGGGGAAGGACAGGTCCTCGAGTTGGCCGCGTATTTCACCCATACCGAGGCGGTTGGCGATGGCCGCGTAGATTTCTATGCTTTCCATGGCAATGCGTTTTTGTTTTTCCGGCGGCAGGGCGTCGAGTGTCCTCAGGTTGTGAATTCTGTCGGCGCATTTGATGATAATGACGCGGGCATCTTTGGCCATGGCCAGACACATGCGGCGCAGGCTTTCGACATAGCGGTCAATGCCGCGGTATTTTACCTTGGTGAGTTTTGATACGCCTTCAACCAACTGCGCCACCGTCGGTCCGAATTCTTTTGTGATGGTTTCGATCGTTACGTCGGTATCTTCCACGGTGTCGTGTAAAAGTCCGGCCATGATTGTTTCGTCGTCCATGCCCCAATCGGCCAGCTGTGCGGCTGTTGCCAGACAGTGGCACATGTAATTTTCGCCGGTTTTTCTTTTCTGTCCTTCGTGGGCTGCTTCGGCGAATTCATAGGCTTTTTTCAGTAAGGCAATATCAGCCATGGGTCGTTTTGCCCGGGTTTTGCGTAGAACATCCTGTATGGTGGTGTTGGTGGTGACAGTCATAGGTGTAGTGTAATCTGCCCGCTCGTGGAAATCAACAAAACACGCCCGGGGCGGTGGGACGTGTTCTTTATTATTCTTCTTTTTGCGGCAGCTCTTTCGTAAATTTACATTCTTTGCTGGAGCAGACGGCGGTGTTGTTTTTGCCATAGATCAGCAGGCTCTGACATGTCGGGCATTTCTCGCCGGTGGGTTTGGACCAGAGCGCGAATTTACAGGTCGGGTAGCGGTTGCAGGCGTAGAACGTACCACGTTTGCCGCGTTTTTCGACAATTTCACCTTCGCCGCACTGCGTGCAGGTCACACCGGTTTTGTTCTCGATTTTTTTAATACCTTTACAGTCGGGATATTTGCTGCAGCCGAGGAATTTTCCGAAGCGTCCGAATTTGATGACCATGGGCGCGCCGCACTTGTCGCATTTTTCATCGGTAGTTTCGGCGGCGGCAGGTTTCCCGTCGGCGCCGAGCGGTTTGGTGTTTTTACATTCCGGGTACCCCGTGCAGGCCAGGAATTTTCCGAAGCGGCCCATTTTAATTACCATGGGCTTACCGCATTTGTCGCATTTTTCATCGGTTGCTTCTTCAACGAGATCTTTTTTATTGATTTCCTTTTCTTTCTTCTCCAGGTTCTCGTGAAAGGGCAGGTAAAATGCCTGCACAATCGGTTGCCATTTTTTCGTGCCGGAAGCGATTTCATCGAGGTCATCTTCCATCTTTGAGGTAAAGCTGTAGTCAACAACTTTGGGGAAATGCTCGACGAGCAGGTCGTTCACGAGTAGGCCGATTTCCGTGGGTGAGAATTTTTTCTGTTCCTTATCCACATAGCCGCGATCAATAATCGTGCTGATCGTTGGCGCGTAGGTGGAAGGGCGACCGATGCCGTTTTCTTCGAGGATTTTCACGAGCGAAGCTTCGGTGTAGCGCGCCGGGGCTTCAGTAAAGTGCTGCTCTTTTTTGATTTCCTTGGCTTCGAGCTCAGTTTTAGGCTCCAGTTTCGGCAGAATGTTTTCTTTCATCGCGTCCGGATATATTTTCAGGTAGCCGGGGAATTCAATCACTGAGCCGGTGGCCCGGAAGGTGTATTTGGCTTTGGCGTCTTCTATATCTATGCCGGTGGTTTGGATTTTGGCCGGAGCCATCTGAGTGGCCACGGCGCGGTTCCAGATCAATGTATAGAGTTTGAGCTGTTGCGCGTCGAGGTATTGCGCCACATCATCCGGCATCAGTGCAGTATGGGTCGGGCGAATGGCTTCGTGCGCTTCCTGAGCGAGTTTACTTTTGGCTTTGAAGCGGCGTGGTTCGGCAATACCATATTCTTTGCCAAATTTTTCGGCAATCAATTTATTGGCATCGTTAATAAAGGTATCGGAAAGATTAACGGCGTCGGTACGCATGTAGGTGATGAGACCCTTTTCGCCGTCCTGACCGACATTGATACCTTCATAGAGTTGCTGAGCCAGACGCATGGTTTGTTTGGCGGAATAACCCAGCTTTTTGTTGGCTTCCTGTTGCAGGGTGCTGGTGGTGAAAGGCGGCGGTGGATTTTTTTGACTGGCCTTTTGATCAATTTCAGCTACGTGGTACTGCGCGTTTTTCAGTTGTTCGAGTATGGCGCTGGCTTCGGCATCATTTTTGATATCGAGTTTGTCGATTTTTTTGCCGTCTTTTTTGGCGAGTGTAGCGGCGAAGGTTTCGGTTTGGCCGGTGGCAGCGAACATGCCTTCCACGCTCCAGTATTCTTCGGGTTTGAATTTTCCAATTTCGCGTTCACGTTCAACAATGAGACGCAGCGCAACCGACTGCACACGACCGGCCGACAAACCACGGCGGATTTTTTTCCACAGGAAAGGGGACAGTTCATAACCCACGAGGCGGTCAAGAACGCGGCGGGCCTGCTGGGCGTTCACGAGGTCAATATTAATCGTGCGCGGTTTTTCAAGAGCGTGCATAATGGCGCCTTTGGTGATTTCATGAAAAACAATGCGCTTGGTTTTCGTCGGATCCATTTTAAAAATATTCGCCAGGTGCCAGGCAATGCTTTCGCCTTCGCGGTCTTCGTCCGTTGCGAAGTAGATTTCTTCAGCGCCGGCTGCCAGTTTTTTCAGATCCGTCACGCGTTGTTTGGCTTTGGCGGGAATGACGTACTTGGGTTCAAAGTCATGTTCAATATCAATACCCATTTTGCTTTTCGGCAGATCGCGGATATGACCAAATGAAGACTCGACCTTATAATCAGGCCCGAGAAATTTGGAAATCGTCTTGGCTTTTGTCGGAGACTCAACAATGACCAGTTTGGTTTTTTTGCTCATATATACTCTATTTTTGAGTTACGTTTGTTTTTATACCATTTTATTATTTTTTAAGCAAGCGGGAGGGTGTGCGGTGGGGGTGCGGGGCGGTCAGGATGGTTATGATGTGGCGCGGAAAATTTGGTCGCCGCTGCTGTGAATCAGACCGCTGATTTCCAGTTCACTGAGGGTTTGGATGATCGTGGTCGGTGTGATGTTGAGCGTGCTGGCAATGGCGTCGGGTGTGCGTGGTTGTTGCTGGAGGAGTTGGAAGATTTTGGTGGCCACGGGGTTGTTGGCGAGGCTGGGTATTTTTGTAAGTGCTGTGGGGTCGGGTGTGATGTCGAGGGTTTCGAGAATGTGCGCGGTGGTGGTGAAGGGATGAGCGCCTTCTTCTATAAGGTGATTGCAACCGGCGCTGGTTTGGCTGAAAATAGAGCCGGGAACAGCCCAAACTTCGCGGCCATATTCGGCAGCCAGGCGTGCGGTGATGAGCGCCCCGCTTTTGAGAGCGCCTTCTATGACTATGGTGGCGGCTGAGAGGCCGGCAATAATGCGGTTGCGGGCGGGAAAATGGTGGGCGAGGCCGGGTGTGTGCGGCGGATATTCCGAAAGAATCAGGCCGTGATTGTCAAGAATCCGGCGGGCGAGGTTGAAGTTGCTCGGTGGGGTTATGGATGTGTCATTGCTGCCGGAACCGAGCACAGCGATGGTTTGGCCGTGGTGTTTCAGGGTTTCGATGTGGGCGCCGGCGTCATTGCCCAGGGCGAGACCACTAACAATGGTGATGTTGGCGTTGATGAGGGGCGCGATGATGTGGCGGATAACTTCGCGGCCATAGCTGGTTTGTTTGCGGGAACCAACGACGGCAATGGTTGGGGCGTTGGTGTTGAGGAGTTTGGTGTTGCCGCGGGCGTAGAGCAGCCAGGGCGCATCAGGCAGGGGTTTGAGTTGGGCGGGGTAGATGGCGTCTTCCTTATATATAGGGTGTATGTTGTATTGTTTGAGGCTGTGGAAGGCGATTTGGGGCTTGATGGTGGGGCGGAGGCGTTGGTAATGCGCGAATGTTTCCGGCGCGGTGCGTGAAAAGGCTTTCATGGCGGACAACGGTGCTTGCCAGGCGGCTTGGAACGAATGGAATTGCGTGTGCAGACGTGTGAGATGTTGGTTGGTGATATTGGGTAGCAGTTTCCAGGCATGGGCGTGCAGGGCTTCGTTCGTAGGATTTTGCATAAATAAAAAATGCGTCAGAGCGCGCTTGCTTATCTACTCTACACGATTTTTCGCAGAAAAAAAAGAGCCCGAGAGAATGAAGTCGAGGTACTTATACGGTTTGCCTGAAAGGCAAGGTATAAATATGGTCGAGCAAGCATAGCTCACGGGTTCTTTTAATGTTCTATTGAAAATCTTGTTGCGGCTCATTTTACGAAGCCGCGATCGTATGCCGGCGAGTGGTGCCGGGTATTTTTGCCGATTGATGTGAATCAGGATCATACCAGCTTTGGGAAGCGGTCGAATCCTGATCACGTCGGCTAGAGACGCTATCAGATCGGTTTTTTAATTTGAGATCTCACTTCCTAAGTGAGATTTTATAATATGCGTATATCATCTGGGAAGTGCACATCCCAGAGCTTTTACTTTACCACCCGCTTGCGCAAGTGACATATAAACTCAAGGACGAGGCGTCCATCCAGAAAAATATCCGGATATCCTATAATTCGTATAGCTTCGTAGCCACACCAAAGTGCTTATATCTCCTAAAAATGCTAAGATGCGCATTTTCCAAGAGTTTAGAACACCCGATGCAGAGGATTGACATCCCGTTGTGACGAGAAAACCTCATACAAACTGTTTTTCCTAATACGCTGTTTTGTCGAATGAGCCATAAAGACTCATAAAGAAGCTTTTTTACGGCTTCAGCGTTTGAACATTGTTGTTCATTTCGTTATGCCTTGATTTTCATTCAGGCAACTCCATTCTTGTGGAATGTTTACCAACAACATATCAAATTAACTGCCGAGAGAAGTTTTGAGTTTATGTTGGTGAGTTTTGACCACTGGAGGTGATCAA
>Ga0155625_143_pt2 | contig 20222 bp, 21 predicted proteins | sample RifCSPhighO2_12_FD_107282 | JGI IMG/M metagenome (GOLD analysis project Ga0155625, IMG submission 107282) | Candidatus Kerfeldbacteria bacterium RIFCSPHIGHO2_12_FULL_48_17 | reverse complement strand
CTTAAACATCTCCGGTACAAGATTGAACGTAAACAATCGGAAGCCAAGAATCCCCATTATCTCCGCAAAGCCCGCTACCGCGGCAGGTGGAAAGTGCACCTGCAGGGACTTTTAACGTATATGGCCATCAATTTAAAACGAATCGTCAACAGCCTGTCGCCGGTTATGGCTTAAATGAATTGAAAAAGAACGATAAAACCTACGGTTACTGCCACCAGCGAGGCAGTCAGGGTCCAATTTCCTGGCTCGCTCACTGGTAGGAGCAACGAATACACAGAATTCTTTTTTTAAAGAGGAGGTTGTTCTACTGCCTCAAAGTACTGTATTGTAGAGAGATGCGTCGGCGCTTTTGAGGGCACCAACGCAAACAATACGGTAATCGGTCCTTATGCGCCCTTCGGCACACTGGGGGCCATGGATGTTTTTGGGGCGGACTTGTTGTAGAGCCTCCTCTTCGCGGCGCACGGGCGTTGATTGCCTGGTTGCTTGCGCGGCCAAGAGGAGGAAGGAAATTCGCGTGAGATACGAGTGTTCCGGTGCGCGTTTCCTTCATAAAAGAGCATTAGACAGCGGCCACAAGCGGGCCGCAGAGAGAGTAGCCTGCTAGAGTGGTGCCGCACTCCAGCGAGTCACAGTAGGGGCACAGCCACCATTCGGGCGGGAGTGGCTGGTCCGGAAATTCGATTTTCCCGGTGTTGTTGCACCGGTTACATGTTTCGCGCTCACGCGTTGCACGTGGCGCTTCTTCCCAATTCCATCCTTTGCCCTGGCAGTCCGGGCATTGGATTCTAAAACCTTCCTGTTGTTGAGTGATGTTTTCACTCATAGCTTTTTACCTCCTTTACATAGCTCGTTTTTTTCCGCCGTCACCATGACTTTGGAAATTCCCGAGCCCATCCCTTCAGCAGGGCCTTTTTTCATAAAGGATTTGCTGTGCAGCGTTGCACTGCACATTCACGTTCCGACGTTTGGGGATGTCGGAACACGGTGCTACCCGTTCTATTGTCCTAGAACCCCCTGCCGACCTTTTGGCCGTCCAGGGTTGTTTCCTCCGGGGTGAACTCCCAGAGGGCCATATAACAGTACTGGCCCGGTTCTGGGTCTTGGATTTTAAAAATTTTTTTCAACGGGCTGAGGGCGTCACTTGGTGTGCGCCACTCGGCCTGCAGTGCTGCCACCATGGGCCAATTGGTGGCGAGGAAATCCACCTCCGTGTCAGGTTCATACCCGACGATGTAGCTGAACTCACTCGCCCAGATCCCGCTGAAATACTTGGCTGCATGCCCGGGGTCAGGCTTCACATCCCGAATCGTTTCGAACCTCATCTTCCCTGCCCAACCCGGCGCCAGGTGCCGGATGTAGGCTGCCAGATGGTGTGCCGCAGCCCAGAGAGGGGTACGCTCACCGCCTGCAGCCACGAGAATCATTTCCCCGTATGGCTCTAGGGCCGGCGTAAGGGATCGCTCGTCATTCCCAAGGATGGAGAGGGCCACAATTTCCTCCGGGAAGTAGGTCTTGGTCAGATCCTCATCCTCCAGGAGGATTTCGGACCACCTCTCGGCGTTGGCGGCTTCCAATGGAAACATGTCATCGGCCGCCGTCCCTTTGGAGACCGAGTGGCTCTTTGTCATTGAGGACTCCGTCATCCTCACACCTTGCCCCCGACTCCGCAGGCGGGCGCGGTAAGACCACCCTAACTCCACCTCCCGCTCCCGCCACGACTGTTCCCTCACACCCCGCAAATTTGCGTTGTGGTAGGGCATCCACATTTCATCCGCCCCATCTTTGTTTTGTTTCCCGTTGATGGCGGGAAACTGCTCCTCAATCCATGGGATGGATTGAAATAATGTGGATCCTACCTGAACGATTAGTTTTTTCATTGTCTTTCTCCTTCAAATCCCTGCTGCTCAACCAGTTTTTGAGCATCTCCCGATAGCAGGGCAATCGTACTCTGTGCTGGAACAGAGACGTAACCACACGAATTGTGGTCATTCCCTTCACACGGGTGATTCGCAAGAAGAAATTTTACCTGTTATGCGCAGCTGCGTGCCTGCGCTGGAATTTTTTCTTCTCTTTCCGTGCGTTTCTTACGGTTTCGTTCAGCGCGCTACAGCGAGCCTACTTATGAAACTTTCATTGGCGCTTCGGAAAGAAAAGAATGCTTTTTAAATAATTTTTCACAACCGCAAACAATTTTTTCAAATTATTTGCGTTCTTCTGGGCACCAACTGTGTGATGGGCAGAAGAAAGGAAGAGCGATGTTAGAATGAAAATCGCTCCGCTGTACCGCATTGCACGGTACATTCAAGCTGTACAAGTTCCCTCGACATATTTCTCTATGCATGATATGCATAGAGCCTGGTTTCTGTTGCCAAGATTCATCGCCACGGGAATATAAAGCGACTACTTCCAGGAACTCCGATCACCCGGAGTGATCAGGAACCGCCATCCCGGCGAGAGTGATGCAGGGGATGCATTAATCGCCCCATCTGTCACCTCTCGCAACCGTGTTGACCCAACGACTGTGACAGTTACGACAGTCAATCGTGTCAACAAAGGGTTGCTCACCGCTGATGAAGACATTTACAGCCTTACTGTTGCAGTAAGGACAGTGAAGATCTTCTTTCAGGTAGTGAGGGCAATTGACAGGACCGTGTCCACAATGGACACAATGCTGCACCTGCACGCCTCCACTTGCCTGTGGCCTCATGTTCAAACCCATATCCAAAAATATCACCTCCTTTCTGGATTTTATTTTTTTGAAAATACACTTATGAGAACTGTTCATCAGTTCTCTTTTGAATATGTGATCAACTCATATACTCAAAAGAGATTATATGGTGATGTGCGGGCAAGACAATCGGTATTGTCTTGTTTCTTCCATGCACCACTTGCATGATACACACAAGAAAGGAAGAGCGATGGTAGAATGAAAATCGCTCCGCTGTACAACATTGCATTGTACATTCACGTTCCGACGTTTGGGGTTGTCGGAACACGGTGCTGCCCGTTAAGGAACGTTATCGGAGGGGGCCTCTGTAGCTGTAGTCCACGTAGGTTGTGCCCTCAAACCAAACCGAGCCATCTTCTCTTTTGCCGTACCCGATTTTTTTGCACCCGTACATTCTATCCTGCTTTGTACGGGTGTGGCCATCGTCCGTTTTCACTTTTTCGCCGGCTTCCAGCTTGCCGGCTTCCATCATGAAGTAGGCCGTCATCGTTTCTTCAGAGGCCTCTTCAAATCTTCCCTCCAAAAAAACGTAAGCCCCTTTTCCCTCGAGGAGCCTCATCAAGAGGTTGAGGGGACTCACCTGTTCCCAGCGGTACAGGGTTTTCCCTTCTTCGAGCGCTTGGCGGGCGCCATCGAAGGTGTCGTACCGCTGATCCGTCTCCAGACAGAAGTACGGGAACGCGTCTGTCGAAAACCCACAATCGGACGGGTGGACGCTTTGATAGTACAAGGTTCCTTCGACTAAATTTTTTTTGATGGTGCTCATGGTGAGCTCCTCTCTTTTTTTTAAGTTTGTTTTTATTTACTCCTTCTTCTTTCCGTGCGTTTCTTACGGTTTCGTTCAGCGCGCTACAGCGAGCTTACTTGTGAAACTTTCATTGGCGCTTCGGCGAGAAGAAGAACCTTTTTTCCTTCTACCAACAATTCAATCGCCGCCTTATGAGAGAGTGGCCGCAACTGAACTGCTGGCAGAAGTCCAGGGAGAAATAGTTGAATGAATATTGTTAAAATACACTCGGTTTCCTCATTTTATCTTTCATCCCTGTGTCAGAAACTATCAATATCTGATAATTTCTGTACAAGGAGGGAGTGGCAATTTCGTGATATTCTCTCTCCCTATAAAAGTTCGAATTTGGGAAGTGGCCGATGAAGGCTACTTACCGCAGTCGCTTTGTGCGACCTGTTATGCCCATTCACGCCCGGGACGGCAGGCGGATGCGTATCGCTTCTGCATCAACGGCCGGGGACATTCATGCCTTACCCCGGTGGCAGCCAGTTTATTTTTATGACGAGTGCATGGTCACCTCGTCAACCAGGAAATTAGAACCAATGTCCATCGTTCCCTGGATTTTCTTGGGTGCCGTCACCACAGCACCCCTGCCGGCCATCGTTGTCACTGTGGCCACACCAGCCACAGTTTCCATAATTTATGGCTTCGCCACAATTGTGGCAAGCCTCGAACTCCACCTGCTCCCCACATACGGAGCAGGTGAAAATCCCTTCCCGCTCAGTTCTTCCGAACTGGGCGGTTTGGTCCGGGGCGGCGTCCGGACACGAATTAAAATAATGACTTTTTTCGCTCATGGATTTTCTCCTTTTTTTGAGCGGTTATGATTTTGCCACGTCGTCATACGTGGTGGTTTTTTTCGAAGAGGTCAAGCCCTCCATAACCGTCTCAAAGGAGAAATCCTTGTGAGTTCCGGCACAAAAAAGTGGAAATGTCCTCCAGATCCACTGTTCTATGCCGAAACCCAAAATATTACAACGTTCACTGGCCGCGGCAGGATTATGCCTGCCATATACTCACAACCAGAGTTCTGAAGAGGGCGGCAGGACGAGATGGCCTATATAAATATGTGCCATGTCCTACAACTCTCTCCTCTTCATAACCCTGTTTATGAACTTGGAGGGGCAAACCCTTGTAGGGTTTTCCCCTTCCAACGCCCCGATTTCATCGGGGCTGCCTCCCCTTTCCATGGTGATCTCGTCCCGACATGAAGTCGTGACTCGATTATTTTTTTCAAGGCTGGCCGCACGCGCGGCAAACAAAAAAGGTGAGACTTTGTGATTCCGAAATTTCGAGAAGAAACAGAGACCTATCTTTATAATCAGTCCTTCGGATGCACAAAGCATCACCTTATGGGTGCTTCGTAACGTTGTCTATTGAGTCTCTCTTCTCAATATAAATTGTCGATGTTCTGGGCTTCCGATCGTTTACGGCGGCATTATAGCATGCTTCTAGGAACTTGTCAAGGGCTGTGAGGCCTCGATACCCTATTTTTGTCTGAAATTAGCCTAAATTCTATATTTCCTCTTCCTGCGAGCAGTGAGTATTTTCCATTGTGAGCGAAAATAAAAAAGAAACCACAGAGAAAGTCTGGGTTTTGCGAATTTAAATTTCGAGCGAATATTAGCCACTCACCCGGCTAAAAAGCTTTTCCAGCTGTAATTTTTTATACCTTGCGTAAGGATAAAATCATCAACCGTATTGGAAATAATTCCAGCCTGCTGTATGAGAGACGGAAAGGCTTTTTTGAATTTCATCACTGCTGCAGCGTGATGAAGGGTAACGGTTGCGGTACTCTTGATTTCAAAAAGATGAAGCTTTTCAGCTTCTTCAATAACAAGATCAATCTCAAAACCATCGCGGGTGCGGAGATAAAAAAGACTCGGCATCTGCCCGCTGTGAAAAAATCTTTTCACCACATCATTCACAATCATCGTTTCAAAAATATGTCCAAAATTCGAACTTTGCATTAAGGTTTCCGGTGCATGTATTCCCAACAGATAGCAAGCCAACGCAGTGTCACTGAAATAAAGTTTTGGGCTTTTTATCAAACGTTTTCCAAAATTTTTATAATATGGATAGAGTAAAAATATCTGATACCCTGCCTCGAGCACGGAAATCCAACGCTTTGCCGTGGGGACGCTAACGCCGATATCCCTGGCCATCTCTGAGAGATTTAAAATCTGTCCCGTTCTGACGGCACAGAGCCTGAGAAAACGTTCAAATTGACTCAAATCACCAACATGAGCCAGGTTACGAACATCGCGTTCTAAATACGTGGAGATATAAGAACTGCACCACAACTCGCGATCAACTGATTCTTTTATGGTTATCTCCGGATAACACCCACGTAGTATAAATTCACTCACCGAAGTTTTATAAGTGAGGCTGGGATTTTTACCGGCGTTTTTCAGCCATGAAATAACCTCTGTATTTTCATAAGCTCTGCCTATTTTTTCTCCGAAAGAAAAAGGTAGGAGTGTCAAAATAGCCGCTCTCCCTGCCAGTGACTGACTCACTCCCTGCATGAGCGTAAAATTCTGTGAACCTGTCAAAAGCCACTGCCCGGGTTTTCTGTCTTCGTCGATGCGGGTTTTTACGTATGATAACAACTCCGGTACGTATTGAATTTCATCGATGATGACGGGTGGTTGGTACTGCTCAAGAAATCCGAGGGGATCCTCTTTCGCCCGTATACGTATATCCGGATTCTCCAATGAAATAAAACGATGACTCTTCTCATATAATGTCTTGAGAAGGGTGGTTTTCCCTGACTGACGCGGTCCGGTCACCACAATGGCCGGAAACGTTTTTATGGCTCTCTTGAGAGCCTGGGTGAGTGTTCTGGGCTGCATGATACTATTATAACCCTGCATATATAATATGTCAAGTTAAATATGTAGGGTATTATGATATATTCCATAATCCCAATATTCTTATGAATTCTGGGAGTGTGACTACCAATATTTTGACAAAAATTGGGATTTGCGCTATACTGAGCATAGTAATCTTTCAAACTTTCTTTATGCTTCAACGTTTTTATCACAACCTCGCTCCCCTTTTAGAGAAAAACCGGGCCCTGATTCTCTTTGGACCCAGACGGGTCGGCAAAACCACCCTCCTGCAAAACTTCCTCAAAACCACCCCTCTGAAGTATAAACTCGATTCAGGCGACAATATCGCCACACAGCAGGTTTTGGGCTCGCAGGATTTCCCGAAAATTCAGGAATATATTTCCGGCTATCAGCTTATTGCCATTGATGAGGCGCAAAACATACCCAACATAGGCATGGGACTGAAAATAATTATTGATCAGGGCAGCGATACATTTCTCATAGCCACCGGCTCGTCCTCTTTTGACCTGTCCCAGCAGGTCGGCGAACCCCTGACCGGCAGAAAAAAAACCATCACTCTCTACCCCGTGGCGCAAAAGGAACTGATATCACAGTGGAACAAACATGAATTGCGTGAAAAACTGGAAGATTTTCTGATCTTCGGAAGTTATCCTGAAGTCATCACCGCACCGGATCGCGCAAAAAAAATTGAAATCCTGACAGAACTCGTTGAGTCCTATGTTCTGAAAGACATACTTGCCCTGGAACGGGTAAAATCACCAAAATTTCTTCTGGATCTTTTAAAACTTCTGGCATTTCAGGTTGGGTCAGAAGTTTCACATTCTGAACTGGCCACGCAATTAAAGATCGATGTAAAAACGGTTGATCGTTATATTGATTTGCTGGAAAAAAGTTTTATCATTCGTCGGGTTGGCGGTTTGAGCCGGAACCTGCGCAAAGAAATCACCAAAAAATCAAAATATTATTTCCTGGATACGGGCATCCGTAATGCCGTCATTGCCCAGTTTAATGGATTGGAGAATAGGAACGATGTGGGGCAGTTGTTTGAGAATTTTGTCGTAATGGAACGCGAAAAAAAGTGTCATTATGATGCCATTGTTCGGTCTGTATATTTTTGGAGAACATATGATGGACAGGAAATTGATATGGTGGAAGAACGTGGCGGCGGCTTATTCGGTTATGAAGTCAAATGGTCTGAGACGAAAAAAATCCAGGCTCCTGCGGATTGGAAGAAACACTACCCTCAGGCACAGTATCAGGTCATTAACAGAGAAAATTACCTGGATTTTATTGCTTAACATATGTTAGTTGCCCCGTTTTAAACTTTATAAAGTTTTACCAATTTGACTGATCTTATAAAGTTCCCTCAATTTCCCCGCGTAAAAATTGCAAAACTTCCGGTTTCAGGATCTTTTCGCATTTTTTAAACACTTCCGGAGGCAGCAGCATATTCAGATCTTCCTGCAAAACCTGGGTCGTTATTTCCTTTTCTATAAACGTAATCAGTTCCTGGAAAAAAGGCCCCGCCGTAGCTATACTCCGACGCTCCAGAATGACTTTTTCGTTATACGTACATCCCTTCAGATAAAATGCATGAATGTCGTAGATGTCCCTGCCGGCAATGCTGTGATGTTTGGCAAAACGATCGAGCACAGCCACGAGCTTGTTGGCAAACATAGTTTCGGCCGTTTGACAACGCACCATTCTATCAATATCAATCAGACGAAATGTTTCATAGGCGTTCGCCTGTGGCGGTGGAAATGTCACATCAACTTTTATGGTATTGCGCATGTGTTCTGCCGCTGTCGGATACCGCAAAAAATATTGCGGCACCTGTTTACTCGCATCTTTTATTTCCAGTCCCAGATCCCGAAAAACTTTTTCCAGCAACTCGCGAGTCGTGGTCATATCTTTTTTATCACCAATGTAATCGAAATCCAGATCAATCGAAAATCTGTCCAGCCACCCAAGCATGGCCGCAGCCGTACCACCTTTAAAGGCAAGTACCACTGCCAGTCGTGGTTCATCAACGATGGCCGTGAGCAGGCGGTACAGCCAGGCTTTATGAATAGCGTCTTGTCTGCTGGGAAGTATCATCATAGGTACCTTTTAGGTGTTAAGGGATAGCCAACGGCGTCTTGGATTTTTTTGACCTGTTGCCAATCAATATGCCGGTTGCCGTCAAAATATATTTTGGGATGAAAATAGAGCATGTCGGCTATGGCACGCTCCGGCGAAGCCAGGCGCATACCATCTTTCTCGGCTATACCGGCCGTGTTATACAGGAATTTATCAGCGAGTTTCCGGGAGCGGTAGTGATAGGGGCCGAGTGTAAAGCGTTTGGACAGGGAGCTGATGAGGGTGATGCTGTGCATTTTTTGCTGAATGATGCCGGCCTGCTCGAGGATGGTTTCGGTGCTGATGTAGGCGGAAGTGTGGAGCGCGCGCAGGCCCAGCAGCCAGGGTTGGAGCTGGGTGATGGGTTTCATGGCATAGAGACCCTTAAAGATGCGAAAAATAAGGCCGTGCTGGGTGTAGCGTTTGAGGGTGGTATAGAGGGTATTTTTATCTTGAATGGCCCAAAGGTTGGCCAAATCTTTCGTATGAAAAATTTGCTCGTTGAGGCGGGCGAGCAGAGCAAATCGCTGTGTATATGACTTTACGTATCCTGTACTCATATGTACAGTTTATCATAACTTATACAAAAGAGCAAGCCTGTATTGAGAAGTATAGGATTTCCCACAAAACAGTACAATCGTCAATTTTTTTCACATCGGCATTTCCTCCTGTCGCCCCCGCCGCTCCCTCCGTGGGATTTTGTGCCGATGGTACGGGCAAAAACGTCGATCACGGAAGCGACAGACAAAAAATTTATATCTTTAGAAAGTGATCGAAGTATCTGTTGGTGGACCTGGGGAGAATCGAACTCCCCCTTCCCGGATGCAAACCGGGTGCACTACCACTATGCTACAGGCCCGCGGGTCAATCGTGACTCCAGGCTCCGTTTCGAACTTCGTTCAAAACTGCGCCTTACGCCACGTTGCCCCTTTTTCCCAAAAAATCGTACTCGCTCACTACGTTCGCTGCGTACCTATTTTTTGGGAACCCTGCTCCCAACTAAAGATTCATCATGCCCTACTTGCGCACCTATTTTGAGCGAGAGCTCTTACTATACATTTCTTCTACCCTACTTGCGCACCTCTTTCATGGGGGCCCCGGAAAAGACACGTAGACTTCCTCAAGACCTATCCGCCAATGCGGCCACCACTGCTGAAAATGTCGGTGATAATATCGCCAAATGTTCCTGTGCCGACGAGAATCCCCAATACAATCAAACCGATACCTATCAGCTTGATAAACACGCGACTACCGCCTTCAACACCCAAATGTTCTTCGGCCCAGGCAATGCGCCCGACGAAGTGAAACAGCGCTTCACTTTTCAGTGTGATGACAGCACCGATGACTATCATAATAAAACCAGCGATGATTTCTCCCATATATTTTTGTTTAAATTTCTTGCAGCCGAAATTTCAATTTTGCAGCAGAATACGGAGATACTGAACAGGCTCTTTGTGGGCACTGTAGGACTCGAACCTACGACCCCCTCGGTGTAAACGAGATGCTCTACCAACTGAGCTAAGTGCCCGCGCGCGTTCAAATATGGTGCCCTTGGTGGGATTTGAACCCACATGCCGCAAGCGGCCAGGTTCCTGAAACCTGTGTGTATACCAATTCCACCACAAGGGCGCACGTTCAAACACTGCAACGGCTTCCGCATTATTTCACTCAGTGGGCGAAGAGGGACTTGAACCCTCACCCTCAAACGAGGCCAGGCCCTCAACCTGGTGTGTATACCATTCCACCATTCGCCCACGTCCAAACGCTGTAACGGCTTCCGTGAGTAAACCTGCGTTTACTCACTCCAGCCTCAACAGCGTTTCTCCTTGTTTCGCTCAAAATCGTGCTCAGAAACTTTGTTTCTTCCGCACCTATTTTGAGCGAGAGCTCTTACTATATATTTCTCCTATTCCATTTCCGCACCTCCTTCACTCGCTGGATACAATTTTAAAAAACCTACTTTACAAAAGTTTCCTTCAAACGCTTGGCGTAATCACGCAAGTAATACAACTTGGCGCGACGCACCTTGGCTGTTTTGACCACTTCAATCTTTTCAATGGTCGGCGAGGCCAGCGGAAAAATCTTTTCCACGCCAACACCGTGGGAAATTTTGCGTACGGTCATCATGCGTTCGTGATCTTTCTTGCCGCGAATGCTCAAAATAATACCTTCGAAAATCTGAATGCGCTCTTTTTCACCTTCAGCAATTTTCTGGTGCACTTTGATGGTAAAACCTGGTCGCAGATCGGGCATTTTGGCCGTTTCTTCAGCTTTTTTGGCAGCTTCCTTCGGTGCTTCAGCCTTCACTTCAGCAGCAACTTTGGCCTCGGCGGATCCCTCGGCGGGCTGAGCAACTGGCTTTTCGGCCTTGTCGTCGGCCGGTTTTTCGGCTTTTTCCGGGGCTTTCGGCATATCCTTCTTCGTGTCTTCGGTCATAATCGAAAATTAATCACACTTTCATTAAAAATACCTTGAATTCCGTCCTTTGTTCAAGGTGATACCAGTATACTTATTTTCACCAAAGAGGTCAAGTGTTAGCGATTTTTCGCGACGAAAGAGAGCTTCCAAGCAGGCTCTAGGCGGTTTTTCCCATAAACTCAGCAAATGGCGACTGGCTGACATATTCTCGCTGCCCGCCGGCCAGGTCGGTAAAGCGCAGTTTGGTGGCATGCAGGAGCACGCGGCCGAGCTTTTTTACCTTGATATGTTTGGTTTGGTAGAGCTCATCGCCAACCAACGGGTAACCCATACTCGAAAGATGGACACGAATTTGGTGGGTGCGGCCGGTGTGGATGACGATTTTCAGGACGGATGTGGTCGGATTTTCGCTGATGACTTCATAACTGGTGGCGGCGGCGCGGCCGGTACCGTCGGTGCGGGCAGCCATGTGACCTGGACGCGTGAGCGAGCGCGCAATCGGCAGATTGATTTCGCCGACTTTACGCGACAACGTGCCATGCACCACACCGGTGTATTCTTTGTAGATGGTGTGATCCTGAAACTGTTTTTTGAGATGCTCGAACATGGGTTGTGTGCGCGCGATAATCATCAGCCCGGAAACTTCGCGGTCGAGACGGTGCACGATGCCGGGACGGAGTGCGTCATCGCCTATACGGATCAGTTCTGGATAGCGGGCCAGCAGCGCGTTGACGAGCGTGTCATTTTCCGGATGCGTGGTTGATTGATGCGTTATGAGGCCGGCCGGTTTGTCGACGATCAGGTAGTCGGGCGTCTCTTCTTTGATATCGAGTCTGATTTTGGAATTGGGCGTGGCGACAGCGGTGGCAGCAGCCTGTGGTTGCGTGCCGGTGATGATTTCATTGTGGCGGAGAAAATGATGCGGCGGGACCTTTTTGTGATTCACCTGAATGGTGCCGTTTTTGACGGCCTTTTGAATTTGGTTGCGACTGAGATGGGGAAATTTGGCAATGAGAAAATGATCGAGTCGGGTGTCGACATCTTTGGGGTCACTGATAGTAAAAGTAAATGTTTGATCGGGCATATGGTGAAGTCGGCGCCTGTTGTCGGAGCGCTGACCGGCGTAAGGCGCAAGAGCCGGCGCATTATTTAAAAATCGTATTTGGCGAACATGAGGGCGCGTGGTCCGGCTATTTCGTTGGTGCGATTGAGTTCGTACGCAGCATAGATCGCTTCATCGCTCACGAATATATCAGCCGGGCCCGGTGTGCCGCTTTTGGTGAAACGCAGCACAGCTTTGTTGATTTCGGCCAGGTTGGCGTTGAAGACGGTGATGTTGAGTGAGCCAGCTATTGGGATGTCGCCGTTTGAGCAAGCGGGGAAACCGGTCGTTGATTCGTGAACATAGAAGGCAGTAAAAATTTTTCCGTTGTGGGTGCGGGCCGCTATGGGATGATGCGTCAGACGACTGCCCTGCGTGAGCTGGGTTCTGTCGAGGAAGGCGCCATCTTGGTCATAATTGAGCGCCATGATTTCGGTTTGGGTGGTTTGGTCCGGTGCCGGACACAATTCTGTACCCTTCAGGCGCATGGTGGTGAGGAGAGAAAAACCCTTGCCCGTCTCAAAACCGGCTTGAGCTGCAGCACCAATCAGAGCGCGATCACCAGTGGCCAAATCCTGAGCTTCGCCGACTGGCGCGAGTTCAGGCGTGAACCGGCGCAGGCGCAGCTGCTTACCTGCTGTCGTACCATGAATCTGCGTGATAACGTTCAGTATATCCCCCGTCGTAAAAATATGGGCACTGGCAAACGTCTCGTCCTCTTTGCCTTTGAGTGGGGCATTACTCAAACTCGTGCCAGCAATCACGGCCGTGCCGCTACTTTGGACGCGGTCATTGATTTTTTCCAGCACAAACTCACGTCGCTCGGCGTTATTGCGTTCATATACCAAAAAACCGTTATCACCCGTCTGCTCAAGCTCAAAAGATGTCACCTCTGCATCGCCTGTTGAAAATGCCCGGGGTTCATCCAGAACATTCCCCTCTTCATCAATCTTTACATACTGCAATACGCCCTTGTCTGTCAGGTAAAAAATATACATAGCACCGTTGATGGGGTGAAACAATTGCGGATGACGGCCGCCGCCGGCATTTTCCGGGATAATCAATTTTTCAAACAGCTGTGTGATGGGTGTGGTTTTGAGTTCGGTGACTGGTGCGTTGGTCAGATCAGTGGTTTGCTTATTGGGAAATTTTACCCAAACAACAATAATCGCCACGGCACAGATGAGTAGGGCGACAACGACGGCAATGATGGATTTTTGGATTTTCATAGAGCCTATCTCAAAAATAATCTTTAAGCGAAATTTGAGATTTTTGAGCGAAAAATGTGAAGCATGAGGAGGAATATGGATGCATATTTCGACGAATGATGAACATTTTGCAGCCAAAAATCTCAAATTGCAGGCTCAGGAGTATTTTTGAGATAGGCTCTAGCTGGCCTTTATGGTGGGTAATGGTGGACTCGAACCACCGACCTCTGTCGTGTGAGGACAGCGCTCTAACCAACTGAGCTAATTACCCGCGTCCAAATGCTCCTTCAGCTTCCGCATCCAAAATATTATTTTGAATGCTGCAGCTTGTGGAGCATTTCTCCTTTTCCCCACAAACGCGTGCTCGTCGCTTACGCTCCTGCGCACCTCGTTTGCGGGGGCCCCAAGGACATTTGTTACATACCTTAATACCGTCGTGGGTCCTACTGGGCTCGAACCAGTGACCTCCACCGTGTCGAGGTGGCGCTCTAGCCAACTGAGCTAAGAACCCTCACGTCCAAATTCTGTTTCAGCTTTCGCGTGCAAACCTTCGTTTGCCCGCTTCAGCTTTCACAGCATTTCTCCTTTTCCCCACAAATGCGTGCTCGTCGCTTACGCTCCTGCGCACCTCATTTGTGGGGCCCCGGAACAGATAAATACTTGTTCAAAATAACAGAAAATCCCTGTTTTGTAAATGCCTGCGCCCCCACCTGCGCCCCCACCGACCACGTCACCCCGCCCAATACCCCTGAACGAAAAACGTAATATTTACCAGCAATAAAACCAAAGATACGAGTATCCACATGTACCGCGCTTCCACATGCCGTATTGTCGCCAGCACGAAATATATCGGAAAGATTACCAACAAAAAACGTGATAAACTCATAAATGATCTGCTCGCCAGCGGCATGGCTAACATACCCACCATGTATAAGCCATACGAAAGTCGAAAGCGTCGCAATAAAAAATACATACATGCCAATCCGAACAACGCGATTATGACACCAATGATCGTCCAAAATGGTCCGTCAGCCAGGGTTACGGGATGCCGACCAAACCACTCGTGTACTCTGAAAAAAAGCCAGGGACTGCCAAACTTCTGCCAGTGAAACAGGAAAAATCCAAAAAAGGCGGCCGGTATGAGAAGAAAACTCAGCCATTGCGGCTTCTTGAAACCCGCTGCCCCAAATGTTGCCACATATTCAACGATCAACGGCACGAGTAACACCACCCCCTGCGGCCGGGTGAGCGCCGCCAGCCCGGCAATGAAACCTGCCCGGACAAAATATTTGTTGCGCGCCAAATAAAACACAGTGATGGATAAAAATAAAAACAGCGATTCAGCGTACGCGGCATTGAGAAAAAAAGCTGTTGGGAAGATGAGTAGGAAAATCACGGGTCGCAGGGGCGGAATTTCCGGATGAAATTTCTGCGTATATTTGTAGAGTACCGCTGTTGATGCGAAAAGAAAAAATAGACTGATGATCAGCGCTGATATGATAAAGTTTCCACCCAAGAGTGGGGCGCTCAGTGCAATTAGTGCTGGATAAAGCGGGAAGGAAGTGATGTTTGAAAATTGCTCTTCCTCATTGAAAAAATATCCAATACGCGCGGTGTGAATGAACCAAAACGAATCAAAACGGATGTGTGTCGCCAGCGGATTCCAACCGAGGCGTGTGGCGTAGCGGTACGTCTCCGGTTCCGCAATGCTGATCGCCTCAAGCCTTATGTTCTGTTCCTGGTGCACCTGCACCACTCCAAAGATATTGACAACAATAAGCCAAACAAACGTTAATATAAAAACTTTTTTCATATTATTGCACGGTTTTCTGATAGCATGCGTCGCAAAAAGTGCGATCCCCTTCGGGCATGCTGGTCTGGATTTTGATGCCACAGTTGGAGCACTGCGCAGTATGCAGGTTGAAAATCATATCGGAAGGATACTGGTCCACGAGCCGCTCTTCCGGATGCACACGCGGCAGCGGCAGATTGAACTGTTTATAAAAATCAAATTCCGGTTTGGTGATTTTGAACGGCCGCTTGGTTTTTTGACAGAGAATCACTTTGCCGTCGACGTGCTGCCACTCCACACCAAGAATGCTGTCCGGCGGCGTAAAAATCAGATGTGCCGGCACCTGGGGAACTTTCTTTTCGGCCCAACGGAAACCGAGTCGTTCGGCCTGTTCACGGGTCAGGGGCATTTGCAAACCGGCTATGCATTCGTTGTAGGCAAATGGCAGCATATCATGACGGAACATGTGACCGTACTCACCGTTTTTTATCATCTTTTCACGGATTTCTTTGATGACGTGCTTGTATTCTTCTTTGGGATAGGGTTTGTTGAGAATACGGTATTCCATTTTGCGACCAAAGGCGCAGCCGAAGACATTATTTGAACTCAGGGCAAAGGCGCAGTATTCCTGATTGAAAACGTTATCAAAACTGTTCCAGACGTATTTCAGGTTATTCGCTTTCAAACCAACACTTGCGCAGCTGTAGCACAATTCTGCACCGAGACCAAAAGCCATCATATCGAGTGAGTCTTTCGTATCCCACATATCAACCAGATTGGCACAGTCCTCGCAGTTTTGAATGGTGTAACTATTGACGAGATTTTTTGAACCGAAAATAATATTACCGGTCACATCCTGATTGCGCGTGCCGATCATGTATTTTTTGATTGCCTGTTTTTTCATTTCCGCGAATTGGGCCAGGTATTTTTGCATGACGGCGTAGCTGCCGCTCTTGAGTTCGGCGGTTTTGGCCCGGTATTCGGCTTCGGTCAGCTGCTGATTCATGAAAACAAATTGCTTGTGGCGCAGATTGGTGGAAAGTGCGCAGTCACTGCAATCAATGCAGTCGTAGAGAAAGTAGCTGTCGCGACAGTTGATGGCAAATTCGGAATAAAACACCTGGAACGATTTGTGGCATGATATGGAATGGTAGATGTACTCGGCTTCGTCGGTCATCACCACATCAATGCTGTTATTGATTTTATTAACACCATAACTGTAATACACGTTTTCACAGTTGGCGGCGTTGAAGGTCATGTAACAATTTTTCATCCAACCGGCGGCGTTGCAGTAATCGCTGTTTTCCATGGGGTCGTTGACGCTGCGGGCGGGGTGTGGACTGAGGTTCACGAGCTCCTGGAATTGGTCGAAGAAAGAGCGGTTGAGATCGAGGTTGCGTTGCACCGGTTGCCATTTGTCGGAAAACCAGCATTCTTTGCAGTAGACCGGGAAAATGGGATTTTCGCCCCACATAGACATGGTGTATTTACCGCAGAGATCGCACTTGTCATTATAAAGGGTATGGGTGTTGCGGAAAGCCATGAGATAGCGCAGGCGCTCATTGGGGTGCGTGTCAGGTTCAGGTGCGTGCAATTTCTGCAGCAGCTCTTGCTCGAGTTCGGATATTTCGAAAGTTTGGCCGCTGATACGGCAGTTTTTGCGGATGGGTGGCATGGGGCTGCGTTATATAAGACTGAGTAATTTTTTTGCGAGTTTTGGAACTTCTTTTTCAAAATATTTTTTTACCCCTTTCCAGGTCGCTGAAAAAAATATGATGGGATCAGGATCTTGGTCGGCATCTGCAAAATATACGAGACTTTTGAGAATGTGATGATAATCGTGTGCCACTGTCGGATATTGCTTGGGTAGCCGCATAATAATATCTTCCATATTCTCATGATGCGTGACATACCAATAGAGATCAAAAAAATCACGCTTCCGACCGCGCTGACTGATTGCAATAATTTTCATAACAGCAATGTCTTTGGGTTGTAAAATCTTTACTGAACCGTGAAGCAAGGGCTTTTGCGCTCGCTTAAAAAATGGATAGGCTATAAAACTTACTTTTGCCCCCATAAGCTTACCGTAGACCGTGGCATCACGGGCTATGTCAGTATGCCAAAGCTTGTCTGGTAAATATTTAAGAAGATCAGGAATAGTAAAATCCTTATATGGGAGGAAGAAATCGAGATCATACGACTTTCGATGTCCCTCAAATAACGCCAGAGCTGTACCACCGGCAAGATACCAATCTGATTTTTTGAGCCAAACTTCCCCACTCAAAAATTTAAGAGCTTTTCGCGTGACCTGAGGCAGTGCCTCAGTATGAAGCTGTTTTACTATTTTTGAATTATCAGTTGCCATAATGCACGCGTTTGTTTATGTAAAACCCTGGAATTTTTTAAGACATCCTTAAGAATTTTTCTGGGATACGTCAACCACATCCAACGAATTTCTTTGTCCTCTCCAAAGTCTAAAATGCGCTCGATAATGTACTTGGCATGTTTTTTGGGGTCGAGTTTTTTGACATCGGTATCCCAAAACAGCGACTGACGGAACTTGATTTTTGGCTTTTTGGCAGGGTGTTTCATAGCTAAATTATAGCAAAATTTAGGGCAGAAATCAAGGTGCCGTTTGAACGTGAACAGGAATGATTTTACTGAAACGGGCCGATCATCTCCGATTGAATTTTTCCAGACAATCTTTTGAACAGAATTTGAAAATTTTTCCCTTTACGGTTTTGGAAAATGGGGCGTAACGCGAATCAATACGCATCCCGCAAACGGGATCACGGACAAGCGCCTGCGGTTCCGGTGGCGCGTCAGATACGCGTCCGTCTTCAATCCACAGCGTTCGATCGGCGATATCCTTGATGCGCTGATCGTGGGAAACGATGATCACGCTGCGCCTATCTTCCTTCGCGATATTGTGAAACAGCATCATGACCTCGTGCCCCGATTGCGAATCAAGGTTACCGGTCGGTTCATCAGCCAGGACTATCTTCGGATCGTTCATCAGCGCCCGCGCGATGGAAACTCTCTGTTGCTGTCCGCCGGAAAGTTCGGCCGGCAGCGCGCGCATTCTTTTTTCCAGATGAAGTTCATTGAGAATCGCTTCCGCTTTTTGCCTGGCTTTTGTCGAAGATTGTCCGGCAAGCTCGCCGGCATATTGCACGTTCTCCACTCCGCTGAGATTTTGGAATAAATTAAACGATTGAAACACAAACCCGATGGCACGCAGGCGGATATCAGGCAGCCGGTTTTTTGCCACCTTGGTAATGTCGGTTCCGCCAATGATGACGGAACCCGACGTTGGCGTGAGCAGGCCACCAATCATGGACAGGAGCGTGGTTTTTCCCGATCCTGACGGTCCCATAATCAACAGAATCTCGCCCTGCTTCACATCAAAAGAAACATCATCCACTGCCTTCACGGCCGTTTCCCCGCTTCCGAATATTTTTTTTACTTTTTGAATGGTGAGTATGTTCATGCCTTAAAAACAATGGCCGGATCAATGGCAACGATGCGCCGGATGGGAATAAAAGCAGACAACGTAATCATGAGTAAAGTAATGCCGAATACCATGATTACATCGGGCCAGGCGATTGACGTGATAAAACTTGGTTCGATCCTGCCGGCCAGATCAGCCACCGCGAACGTCAGCGCTATGCCGAAAATAAAACCCGTTATTCCCGCGATCGCGCTTTGCGTGAAAATAATTCTGTACAGATGACGATTTTTTGCGCCCACCGCTTTCAGTATGCCGTACTCCCGACTTTTTTCTATTGTCGCCGTATAAATCGTGAGACTGATCACCACCAAACCGACAATAAATCCGATAACCACGAGGACTTTTATGATTGGTAAAAATGCCTCCATGATCTGCTTGCGGTTATTGTCGGCAAATGTTGATTTGGCCAGAAGATCAACATCAGGTATATTACGCTCTATACGATCCGTCATTTCCTGCGCATCCGTGCCGTCAGCGAATGACACCAAGCCGTAGTTTATAAGGTCGCTCATCCGCATAAATTCACGCGCGTCATCAATGGGCATGAAACCATACTGAAAGGTGACGACATTGCCGCCGCTGCTTATACCCGCGATAGTAAATGTTTCATCAATAATTTCCAGCTTGTCCCCAACGCCGACCTTGAGTTTTTTGGCCATGACTTCATCTATGATGATTTCCCCTTTTTGCGGCGCCGCGCCTTTTACGATTTTCAACGGCCCGCCGGCTCCGGTTTTGGTGTCGTATCCCATCATAATCATCATTACTTCTTTCCCATCTTTCTCCACCGGAATACGGCGACCGACCACGGGGTCAACGCGTTTTACGCCGTCGATATTTTTCAACTGGTCGAGTAATATTACGGGGAAAAGGGATGTGGAATGAAACATGTCTGTGGCTCCGTTTTGCAGCACCCAAACGTCGGCATCAACACTCTCGACATAGCGGCCAAGTTTTTCGTTCCATCCCCGGTACAAAGCCAGAATGATGAGAATGAGCATGACTGAAAATGCCACGCCGCCCACGCTGATCAGGAAGCGTAATTTTTCATGAAGTAGATTCTTTCGTGCGAGAGAAATCATATGTTGTTATTTCCAAACCAACTGCAGCATGTAGAAAAAACCAATCATCATGAACACAACGGCTGATGCCGCCAGACCCAGAAAAAACGCGGAACGAACCGGGATGTGATTCAGCAGGACCGACCAGGAAAAAGACTGATCTGCCGGGGCTTCAGCCGCGCCACTTGGCGATGAGCCCGTCGCCGTCGGTGATGGGTCCGCCACAGTTGATAATGATTCCTCTTCGGCGTCGAAGTCAGGATCATGCAGACTGAGTTTTGGTTCAGGATGCACTTTTTCCATAAAATGTATATGAATAATTTAGCGTTTAGAATTCAGAGTTCCGCGCTGATCCTGGCAAAACCCAGAAACATCAGCGTGAAAATGGCGGTCATGGCCACCGGCGCCAGACGTGACAGATAATTTTTAGCCAGCGGTTTGAACGTTTTCAACAAGAGTGAATTCGCCACCACCGACACCGAACTGAACGCCATGGCCAGTCCGGCCAGCTCCGGTCGGAGGATGATACCCAGGCCCATGAAGACCCGCGCAGCCACGGGAATACCGACGACGTTATAGAACAGGGCGAAAAACAGATTCTGTTTGATTTTACCCATGGTTTCACGACTCAGTTTAATG
>Ga0155625_127_pt2 | contig 21629 bp, 19 predicted proteins | sample RifCSPhighO2_12_FD_107282 | JGI IMG/M metagenome (GOLD analysis project Ga0155625, IMG submission 107282) | Candidatus Kerfeldbacteria bacterium RIFCSPHIGHO2_12_FULL_48_17 | reverse complement strand
TCATAGGCGTGCGCCAGGTTGTGTAACTTCATATCAATGCTTCTCTTGAGATTGCCTGGATTGAGGCTTTCGTATGTTTGTTTCAGTTCTTTTTTTTGTTTCTTTGTGATTCTTTCAGACTCCATGAGTCTTCGGTAGGGCGTTTTTGGTGTATCATATTTCTTTTTGATCTTCCCGGCGACACGGTACTTTTTTGTCAGTTTCATCACCGGTTGAAAGAAATTCTTGTACAGGCGCAGTTCGTGGCGGTACAGATCATTGATGATATTTTGTTCTTCTTTGCTGTCATAGCGCCGGTACCCCACCACCTGCCGTACATGGGTGGAATTCTTCTGTTCCACGAAACAGTTGTCATTCTTTTTGTAGGGACGGGAACGGGACAGGGCTATCTTGTTCTTTTGTGAATACGCGTACACATGGTAGTTCATGATGTTCCCACCATTGTCAGGGTGCATTTCCTTCCAGGCAAACGGGGAGCGAATCCGTGTTTCGTTGATGGCCTCAAGCGCCCGCTCCTGTCCTTTTCCCATAACCGCCTCACCTTCCCACCAGCCCGAGCATATATCAGTGACAGACAGGGAATTGACGTATTCGCCCCGAACAGACACACCGCAATTTTCCACGAAATCAATCTGCACGACCCCTGGATTCTCTCTATCAAGTTCGGCGGCGGTTTTGGTCGGAACCTTGGTACACAGCAGGGAATTTCTTTTGCTGACATACTTTCGTTTCCCCCTTTCCACCTCCTTTTCATGCTTTAACTTGGCATCAATGGTGGAAGGAACCATTTCCCTGAGCTTGCGCGCTGTTTCATCGGAACAGATCAATTCTTTCAAGGTACGGAGTCGGTCAGTTTCTTCGCAAAGAATCGGCGCCAGTCTCTGGCCGCAGGGGAAGTCAAATATTTTCCAGATGCACACCAGCGCTGCTTTCACTGGTCCATCGTAGGTTTCTTTCCGGGGTTTTCTTCTCTCTCCTCCTCCTTTCTTTTTTACCCCAACCTTCTGTCGGAACTTTTTAATCACATACTTTCTCTCCTGCCCGGTATTGCGGCAGTACTCATCAAGCATCTGACCCTTGTCTTTTTTTGATGCTTGCAAATATCGTTTTCGTAATGTATTCATATATTGGTTACGGGCTTTCCGGTCCATGGTGGTGGAAGTTAATGGTGATAACTTTCACAAAATACCATGAATTTTCGGTGTCTTTATTATATCGGAGAACCAGGAGGGCTATGGTGTCATTTTAGCTCGGTCAATGCGGCATATATAAAAAACCAGCCAAAAGGAGTATACTGGAAGGGCATAAATATTGAACGAAGCCGCCTATGGAAACATACCTCATTGTCATCCTGGTTTTTGCCGGGATAGGAATCATCAACACCGCCTATTTGGTGTCACATGTGATATCAAAAAAACCGGTAAAGTGCCTGTTTTTCCCGCCCGAATGGTGTCACAAAGTTCAATTCAGCAAATACAGCCGCACCCTCGGCATCCCCAACCCCGTAACCGGTCTGGGATTTTACCTGGCGATCCTCATCTTGACAGGACTCTTTGTGCAGGGTACCATCGCGTTCTGGCCGATCGCAACAATTATCACCATTGGGTTTCTTTTTTCAGTCTACTTCACCATCATTCAGGCCTTTGTCCTGAAAGCATTTTGCACTTGGTGCGTCGTTTCAGCGATCGATTTTCTTGTACTATTCCTTGTAGTAGTGCTAAGATAATCTCAAATGGGCACGCCATACCCGCGCCAACGGATTCATCCTTAATCAATCACTATGAAAAAATCATACAGCCTCATTGGCGGCGCATGCATCGTCGTCGTACTGCTTATCGCCTGGGCCGTGAGCCAAAAATCCACCGCCGATGACACGGACGCAGTGGTCCCGACCCTGGAAAACATTTCGGAAAATGATCATGTCCGCGGCAATGCCGACGCCAAAGTTGTTGTTGTTGAATACGGTGATTTTCAGTGTCCAGCCTGCGGAGTCTACTACCCCATTATGAAACAGGTGCAGGATGACATGGGCGCGAATGTGGCCTTCGTATTCCGGAACTTTCCGCTCAGCTCCATTCACCCGAATGCGGAAATCGGATCACGCGCGGCCGAAGCGGCTGCCGAGCAGGGAAAGTTCTGGGAAATGCACGACATCCTCTACGAAAAACAGACGGAATGGTCCACAGGTTCTGACGTACGAACCATTCTGACCGGATATGCGCAGACACTTGGACTTGATACCGGAAAATTCAAAACCGATCTCAACAGTAAAAAAGTAAAGGACAAGGTGAACGCTGACCGAAACAGCGGTACCGCTGCCAAGGTGAATGCCACGCCGACATTTTTCGTGAATGGGGTTAAAATAAAAAATCCGCAGTCAGCCGCCGAATTTGAAAAACTTTTACAGACAAAGATTGATGAAACTGGGACGACTGTAGCGCCGGTGACAAACAGCAATCAAAGCGTCAATGCCAATACGGCCGCACCAACATCGACGAACAAAAATACCAACACCAGTCAAAATGTCAACGGCATTTGACATTTTTTTCATATCTGATATATTTGGTCGCAATGCGTGAAGACGTATCACACAGGTTGTCGGTGCGCCCCAGTGCGCCCGATACAGAGAATTTTTCAAAAATAGAAATAGAGAGGAGGGCCAAATGGCCACAAGTAAAACTCAAAAATGTGAGCATGGAAAAACATCATACTGCGGAACATGCGAGTCCAAGCAGGACCGTTGCATTCATGATATGCTGCCCGGTACCTGCAGCATCTGTGCGAAAAACGGCGGGCACAAACCAAAATACATCAACACAGCCCGCCACCGAACATTCATATCGTAGTTCCTTACCAAGCGTATTCTCCTTCTTCTCATCGCACCGAGAGTACGCTTGGCCCCTATTTTCTCCAAACGAAAAACGACCCCACGAGTCGTATTTTTTTTCATAAAAACAAACCGGGTGATTCACAAGCTGTAAAAAACTTGCAAATCACCCTTAAAAAAACTAAGCGACGGCTGATTCAAAAAAATCTTCTTCAGCCGAATCTTCTCCGGCAGGAAGCTCATCGGTCATAGAACCTGTAATCACAGGCCCTCTGACGAGTTCAGGTGTTGGCTGACCAAGTGCCTCACCGTCACTGGAAACCTTTTCTTGATCACCAATAGCAGGCTTTTCCCAGTGGGCTGAAACACCAATGCCATTGACCCCGACCGTCTGCAACGTCACCTCAAAATATTCGCAGACGGGAAAAACATCCAGCGCCAGAACAAAAATCTGACAAATCTGGTCAACGACCCGCTGAAGCACTTCTTCCTTTCTCTCCGGCTTGGCCAACAAGGACGCCACTTCCATTCGAACATCCCTGCCGGATGATGGTCTGAGGCCACAATTCACAAAATGCACATAAATGCGACCGGATTTCAGACCAAGTTCGGCCACACCAGCCACAGCCTCCTGTAAATGCACCTCGAATTTAGCCAAAACCAACGGATCGATAGTCCTCGATACACCGTAAATTTTAATAATACAAGACATGTGTCACCTCTCTTAGCGCCTAAGCGGCACCAAAAATGTAATAAAAAGGACAAAACGAACTAAACGCATCGTAGGCAAAATGCGCCCATTTGTCAAACCCACGCCGAACCCCCCACAAAACCTAATGCACCAATCCCTCACGATACGGCGCCAAACCGGCCACCATCGCCTTATGCAACACCCCGTTCGTCGCCAATGTTCCCCGTCCACGATAAATATCCACCGCGTTATAGCCCAACCGCCCGCCCTGCAGATCCGTAATCTCCCCACCCGCCTCGAGCAAAATAATTTCCGGGGCACACGTGTCCCACTCCGCCAAATTTTTATACCCATTAAAATGCACATCAGCCGCACCTTCCGCCAAAGCGCACAATTTCAAACCCATGCCGCCCCCCGACAAAAAATGCTTGATACCCATCCCCTCAGCCGCCTTTAAAATTTCCGGCTTCACGTTCAATTGATTCACCAACAACCGTGCCGCTCCAAGATCCGCCACCTCACTCACCCGGAACCGCACCGACGCAACCGCACCCACCTGCTTCCAGGCTCCACCGCCGCTTTCCGCAAAATACATAACATCCTGCACCGGCGCATAGACCGCGCCCAACACCGGCACTCCCCGCCTCGCCAATCCAATAATCACGCAAAACTGATCCGTTCGCGCCACAAAATCCCGTGTGCCGTCCAATGGATCAACGATCCAAAGACTATCACGCGCCAATCGCTCATCACTTTTCTCGCCTTCTTCCGATAAAATCGCATACGAAGAACCCGCAGCCAACAACTCATGCAACAACTTGTCAGACGCCATGTCAGCATCCGTCACCGGCGACTTATCCGCTTTGGTATAGACTTCATAATTTTTCCGCTGATAAAAATCGAGTAAAACCTTCCCGCCCGCGCGCGCCGAATCGATTGCCAACTGTAAATCTTTACTTATGCTCATACGCACGTCAATAAAAAAATTAAACGATGAACCGCCGCAAGGGACAGTCCGCATGCCGACACCGTGCCGGACAATATTCCCGGCCGTATAAAATCAGCCGATGCGTAATATTACCCCACTCGCGCCGCGGCACGACGCGCACCAGATCCTGTTCAATTTTCACCGGATCCGCGGCACGCGTCAAACCAAACAAACGCGACAACCGCGTCACGTGCGTATCAACGGCAATGCCTTCGTTTTTTCCGTAGGCATTACTGAGAATAATATTCGCCGTTTTGCGCCCCACGCCGGGTAAAGCCGTCAACTCATCCATTGTCTGCGGCACCCGACCGCCATGTTTCGCCTGCACGATGCGGGCGGTGGCAACAATATTCCGCGCTTTACCGCGCCACAAACCGATGCGCCGAATATCACGTGCCAACCCACTCGGCTGCGCACTGGCATAATCCGCCAGCCGCAGGTATTTACGAAACAAATGGGCCGTCACCACATTGACCTGCTTATCGGTCGTTTGCGCCGACAGCATAACGGCTACCAGCATTTCCCAGGTATTATTGAAGCGCAAAGCCATCCGCGGCTGGGAATAGAGCTTCTGCAAAGCGGCCAACAGCTGCCGGGCACGAGCGGCCCGTCCGGCCCGAGTGGATAAAATTTTCTTGCATTTCTTGGGCATATAGGCTTATGATATACTGAATTCATAAACCGAATCAAACGCGCGAACGAAGTGCACAAGCACCGCCGCCAGCGCTCTAAACCCATTCTCATGGAAACCCGTCTCAACAAATTTCTCACCGAAGCCAACTACTGCTCGCGTCGCCAGGCCGACCGGCTCATTGCCGAAGGTCAGGTTCTTGTGAACGGCAGACCAGCCATACTCGGACAAAAAGTCACAAGCGCAGACAAAGTCGAAGCCAGGGGCGAGCTCATCAGCGCGCGCAAACCGCGACAGCAGCACGCCTACCTGGCTTTTTACAAACCAGCCGGCGTCATCTGCACGACCGACCCAGACGCCAAAGACAACATTATTGATGCGGTAAATTATCCGCAGCGCATATATCCCATCGGCCGACTCGACGTGAAATCCGAAGGTCTCATTTTTCTGACCAATGACGGCTCAATCGTGAACGACATTCTCAAAGCGGAAAATAAAATCGAAAAAGAATACTGGGTGGAAGTTTCTTCACCCATAGAAAAAGATTTTCTCACTCACCTGGCTAAAGGTGTTTATATAGATGGACGTAAAACCCTGCCGGCCCAGGTTCAGAAGCAAGGAAAAAAGGCGTTCACCATCACGATTGTCGAAGGCAAAAACCGACAGATCCGCAAAATGTGTGAAATACTGGGCTACTTCGTTACCAAATTGGTGCGTATCCGCATCGGCAACATCACGCTCGGCCGCCTCAAACCCGGCAAATACAAAAGCATCGACCCCGCCACGATCGGAATCTAGTAATCCAACAGCTTCCGCATATTGCGGTGCTCTTTTATTTTTTCCAAAGACTTGGCTTCAATCTGACGGATACGTTCACGTGTCACACCAAATTCCTGACCAACTTCTTCCAAAGTATGCGCCACGCCATCAATCAAACCAAAACGCATTTCCAAAATCTTCTGCTCGCGCGGCACCAAATCCTTGATCACATCACGCACATGATCGCGCAGAATTTCCAATGAAGCCGACCGATCCGGCGTGATCGTTTTGACATCTTCAATAAAATCACCCAAAGTCGAATCTTCATCATCTTCACCCACCGTCGTTTCCAAAGACACGGTATCCTGTGAAATCTTGATAATCTGATGAATTTTTTCCACCGTTTCGCCCATTTCCGCCGCAATTTCTTCCGGCAACGGCTCACGACCCAGCGTCTGAATCAATGACCGTTCAATCTGCGTAAACTTGTTGATCGTTTCCACCATGTGCACCGGAATACGAATCGTACGCGACTGATCAGCGAGCGAGCGCGTAATCGCCTGACGAATCCACCACGTCGCATACGTCGAAAACTTGTAACCCTTGCGGTAATCAAATTTCTCCACAGCGCGAAACAAACCCACATTCCCTTCCTGAATCAAATCAAGCAGCGACAACGAACGACCCGTAAATTTCTTCGCAATACTCACGACCAAACGCAGGTTGGCTTCAATCAGTTTACGCTTGGCATCTTCATCGCCCTTTTCTTTGAGTTTGGCGAGACGCACTTCTTCTTCGGTGGAAAGCAGCGGCACTTTACCGATTTCACGCAGATACATCTGAATCGAATCGCCGGAAATATCACCCAAATCAAAAGCCTTACGCACACGCGACTGTTTTTTGGTGGTAGTCACGACCGACTCGCGGGTCAGCAAACCACCCGCGACCTCACGAATCATAATGCCGTTGTTTTGCAGCTGATCAAGGTACTGTTCAAAACGTTCGGTATAATCTTCCAAATTGGAAAAGACATACAAAATTTCAACTTCGGTCAGAAAACCGCGGGACCGACCCTTTTCAATCAGGTGCGTCGCTTCTTTTTCCGGCCAGGTAGCTGCAACATAATCTTTCAGACGCTCAGGATGACCTTTTCGCACATGCACAGCTTTGCGACGACCATCACCATGCCGACGGCCGCGCTGCTGAGCATGTTTTGCTGCACGCGGTGGTTTATGTGAAAATTTTTTCGCAGGCGGACGATGCTTCCGGGATTTTCCGTGTGCAGCCGGACGGGAACGTTTACGAAATTTCCTGTGTGCCTTCTTCGCCGCTGGTTTGCGAGCAGGAGAGCGCTTTGCTACCGGGCGCTTTTTAGCGCCTTCTTTCCGTTTTTGTGCCATATATTGAAAATAATCATGTACTTATGGATTTGTGTGCAGTTCAAGGCAGCACGAGGAGCGTAGCAAGGCGTACTAAAAGGTACGCCGAGCAAGCCCCGCAGTGCTAACGCAGAAATGCACCAAAGACATAAGTACGGATTTTTTAGGACAAGGTATTCAGTCTACCCATGTAGTGCTGAAACTCTCGACCAAGTTGGTCGAGCTGATTCTGGTTGCCTTGGTCTTCAGCGATTTTGATTTGCTGTTCCAAGGTAAAAATATATTGCAAAATGGACGACCGCTCCAGCCTGTTCAGCAACGTCTGTAATTCCAACTGAACGGTCTGCGCATTAATATCCTGAGAAATGACCTCGTTCTCATCAAGCAATAAAGCCGTAACCCGATGATCGTCATTGACTGCCTGAGGAAACGTCTGTATAAAGCCTTTCCAGTCAAATGCATTGCGCTTAGTATAATAAATAATCATGTTCCTGTAAAGGTCGGAGAAATAGGGATCTTCGATGTTTTCCGGATCAAGTTTTTGAATAATAAACGCCAGCTGCTCAGGATACTGGATGATGAGGGCCAGTATACGACGGATAAAAACATTCTGCTGGGAATTCGTCGCTGCCGCCGGTTTTGCAGGAACTTGGCTGGTCGCCACATCGCCCCCGCTCCCCCGCCGCTGCGCAGTAATCTGCACCACCCGCGACAATGCCTGCTCGATCACAGAAGATTCCACCTGCACCAAACTGGCCAGGCGCTGCACATAGTGCGATCGCTCAACCACATCCTGAAGCGCTGCCAACAGGGGCAACACTTCCTGCGTAAATTTCTTCTTACCTTCAACGTTGCCGAGTTTCACCTTCGCTGCCAAGGTGTCAATAAAATAATCCATGAACAACGGGGCCTGCTTGATCGCGCGCACAAACGCCTCTTTACTTTTTCGTATACCCTCGTCCGGATCTTTCGCGGACGGCGAAACCACCACCCGCACGTTCACATCAAGCTGCCAAGCAACGATAGCGCCGCGCCGCGCCGCTTCCTGACCGGCTTCATCCATATCAAACGCAAACAAAATATTCTTCGTATAACGCCGCAGCAGTTTCACCTGCTCCAACGTCAACGCCGTACCCGAACTGGCCACGACGTTGTGAATGCCCGCCTGATAGGCCGTAATCACGTCCATATACCCTTCCATCACGATCGCCGCATCGGCGGTGCGAATCGCCTGCCTAGCCCGGTGAATATTAAACAACACCTGACTCTTGTGATACATGGTCGTCTCCGGTGAATTCAAGTACTTGGCCCCTTCGCCGTCTTTCAACATGCGGCCGCCGAAGGCAATCACGCTGCCCTGCACATCATGAATCGGAAACATCAGCCGATCACGAAAGCGGTCGTAATAGCCGCGACTGCGTTCGCTTTTGATGATGAGCCCAGCATCGAGCATCTGCTGATCACTGAAACCTTTTTCATCAAGATGCGTGCGAACAGCGTCCCACGTTTCCGGCGCATATCCTACTTCAAAATCTTCCACGGTCTCCAAAGTCAATCCGCGTTTTTTGGCATAATCGCGCGCGACTTGCGCATCGGCGTCGCGCAACAACCTGTCATGATAAAAACCGGCCGCCTGCTGAATCGTATCAAGCGCCTCGGTTTTTTTGTTACTGTTTTCCGGACGATAACTGTCGAGCGTCACATGCGCCTTGGCCGCGAGCATGCGCAATGTTTCCGGAAATTCCAGGCCTTCGATTTTTTTGACGAAGCCGAACACGTCGCCACCTTCGCTGCAGCCGAAACAGTGCCAGATTTGTTTGTCTTCGGAAACCATGAACGACGGTGATTTTTCGTTATGAAAAGGACAGCGGGCGCGCCAATTGCTGCCGGCTTTTTTAAGGGGAATGTATTCCTGAACCACGTCAACAATGCTGAGGCGGCGTTTGATTTCGTTTATGGCATCACTCATGTCTTTACTATAGCTGACTTGTGAGGTTGAGAGCAAAAGACTTACTTTCTGGTTTGGTGGATAACGCCTTTTCGGAAACGATTTCGGCTGCTCCAGCGGCAGCCTCATCTGCGCACTTTGCCTGCCAGCCTCCCGACGTCCGTCGGTATGACCAAGCCTGTCAGACAAAGTGAGCTTCCTCAAAAGCATTATCCACCAAACATACTTGTCATCCTTTCACAAAAATAGCTAAATACAGAGAAAATTTGCGAATTTGTAACGGCGGCGCGACCTCATTCGTAGTGGCGATTGACAAAAACGTTAAAAAATAGTATATTTTGACGAGTTTTCCACAGACGGCGCGGTTTGACACCAAGCTTTTTGGCCAGTACAATACGAGCAAATGGGCAACCGAAGTTGTGCCATTTTTGCGTTTTAGGAACGTAAAAATGACATGACTTGGGGGAGCTCATCATGAATGAGCAATCGCCCCTTGAAAATTTTTTGTAACCAAAACCACAACTTTGGGTCGGCGCGCTTTGAGATTGCGCATCCACTCACCTATCTGGAGGGAATGAAGATGAGAAATTTCTTAAAAGGCTTGAAAAATTTGTTGATCGGCGGAGTCATGTTCGCAAGCTCTCTGTTCGCTGGTGCTCCTGCAGCCGTTGCTGAAACCGGCGAATGTCCCCGCGACACCCTTCCCACCACTATGTGGGTGCTATGGCTGGCAGCAATCGGTGCTGGCGTAGGCATGTATATAGCCTATGACCGGAAACGGGAAGAAGTTGCCGACGCTGAAAATCTTCTCGAACTTGGACGAGAAGAAAAAATTGAACTCATGCGGCAAATCGGAAGACTTCGCCGCGAAAACAAAATGCTCCAAGCGGCCAACATTGGCCAGGAGGAACTCCAGGAATATGAACGCCTCCTGGCTGCGACCCGCGCCGAAAGCGAGGAACGCGGAGGCCATAATGAATTCCTGCGTGAGACTCTTGCGGCCACGCAGGAAGAGTTGGAAAAAACAAAAGAATTATCGGAGGCCCGTTTTCAGCAGGCCGAGATGGCGCTGGACAATTTTTCCAAAGTTGAAGAAAACTACGAAAAATTGTATGCGGGTTACCAAAAACTCGCTACAGAAAACAGAAATGTCACCCAGCAATTGCGGGCGACGCTGACAAATTCTGTCGTCAAGATCGCCGACAAAAATGAGGCCGCGGCGGAATTTGAGGAAAAAATTTCCGAGCTCGAGGAAACAGTTCTTTTTCTCGAGGAGCAAATTGATAAACTCGTCGGAAAAAACTCCAAGCTCTTCGGAGAAAAACAAGAGCTGGAAGGCAAAATTGTTTTTTTCAGCTCAGAAATAACCAGGCTGTCGCAATCAAATGGACAGCCTGACAAAAATCAACAACAACTGCAGATCATCGACCTCCGTGACGATCTGCACGACCGCCAAAAGGCCGTCGTAAACAGATAAAAACTCTCTCTATTATAAACCCGTACCGTGTGTTGGAACTGGAAGTCGCCCCTAAGGACTCAATAGACTTCCCTCCGGCCGCAAGGCAAACACACCGCAACGGGTGGAGCACCTGAACACTACAAAATGCGACTGCGTGTCTTTTGCTCCAGACACCCAGCCGCCGCGCGAAGAGTCCCCTCCATTGCTCGCCAATGGACTCGCGTTTTGAACATTAAGAAAGACCATGCGTTTTTACACCATGGCCTTTTTTATTTTCCGCACCAATGCAGTCGCGCGTAAACGCCGGCAATCAAAAAGGGCCGCGGCCGCACAAGGCCACGACCCCTTCGTCTCACACAGAAACTTTACCGCGTCGCACCACTATACGTGATAGCACGCACCGCATCCCAATCCACGGCCGAAGTTGGGGTATATCCATAAATGTTACGGAATATATTCACCCCGCCGAGTTCGCGGACAGTGTCACGCGGCTCCGGACGCAATCCATATGCCAGAATCTTCACGGCAACTTCATCATACGCATTCGAATAGTCAGGATTACGCTTGTAAATCTTCTGAAAATTCGCTAAAGCGCGCGATTCAGCACTCATGCTCTCCACAGCTGGCCAGCGGCCATTGCCAATTTTCAAAATATCCTGCCATTCAGCAGTCGAACCCGGGGCATTATCGCCATAGGCAGCGCGCCATGAATTCAATACACCGGCGCGTTCACCCGCACCCAAACCCGCAGTGGTGCCGACATTGTAGGCAACAAAGAAAATATACGAATACTCGTTCTCTGCCTGTCCCAAATTCGAGCCTGAATCAAAATCACCGTAAATCTTATCAAGCAAGGCCTCAGCCTGGGTCTCAGCCGCCTCATCCTGAACAATATCGAGTCCTAAAGCTTCAGTGATAGTGTCAAAACCGGTGACAAACCCGGGATCACCCGAATCAAAGGCCGCTGCTTCATTCTGGATGTCCAAAATCTCCTGCGTCCGGGCAGCATCAGTGGATGAATCATACACCGTCATCTCAGATCCTTCGATGTTATAGCCAACCGTATAACCGTCAGGCTCATTATAATTATACGTCTTATCATGATAGACACGAATCGCACCAGCCTCGGCACTTTCCGGAACGGTCACCACGATCATATCATCTGCCCAAGAAACCCCCTCACCCTCGACATTGACCTGAAAGTCAACCAACCCGTCACCAAAATAGACCTGAGCTGTGCAGGTGAGTGTTGACTCGCCCTCACAGGCATCCTCCAAATCATGTCCGTAAATCGTCACCGTGTCACCTACTACCACTTCCGTCGGCCAGACCTTGGTGATCGTTGGCGCGTCTTCGGCATCAAGCACGGTAAACTCAGGCCCGGTAATATCAAAAGTTTCCTGGTATTCGTCATCTTGGCCATGATTAAAAGTCTCATTCCGATACACACGAATATCACCTGATTCAGCATCTTCCGGAACCTTCACGGTAATAGCCGTATCGGTCCAGGAAACACCATTGCCCTCAGCATCCACCATGAAATTCACATTGGTATCACCCCAAAAAACCTGCAGAGCGCAAAGTGTTTGACTCTTTCCAGGACAATCATCTCCAAAATCATTTCCATGAATAGTCACTTCCTCACCGACTGCGCCCATGGTTTCGGACAAATAACTGACCGCCGCATCATCCACGTTGGCCCGTACAGCCAATGCGCCCGTAAAAAAAATTCCCACCGCCGCGAGCGCCAGCGCAGGTAACAAATATCGTTTCCTCATATGATATTTTTATTATTTAAATACTCACTCCTTGATGGATAAAGTATAGCACGCCCCCCCCCTTACGCAAAACACACCAAACCTTGCACAAAAATCCACCACATGACATAATGGCAGTGAAAAAATCATTTATATATTACGCATGAAATATCTCATCCTCGGCAATGGCTACGTTGCCAACCTGTTTAAAGATTCCATCGGCTCCGAAGCGGAAATCTCCACCGTCCGGATCGAAAACTACGACGCACTCAAAGCCGAAATTCAAAGCAAAAAACCCGACGTTGTCATCAATACCGCCGGTAAAACCGGCCGCCCCAATGTGGATTGGTGTGAAGATCACAAACTGGAAACGATCGTATCAAATGTCTATGGCCCGTTGACGATTCTGCGTGTCTGCGAAGAACTCGGCCAATACTGGGCTCATGTTGGCAGCGGTTGCGTCTACGAAAGCAAAACCACGAAGGATGTGTACAATGAAAAAGATCAGCCCAATTTCTTTGACAGTTTTTACAGCCGTACCAAAGCCTGGAGCGAAGGGATGCTGAAAGAATTCAATGTCTTGCAGCTGCGTCTGCGCATGCCGCTCGATGACATGCCGGGTCCGCGCAACTTTGTGACGAAAATCACAAAATACGAAAAGGTGATCAATATTCCCAACTCGATCAGTATTATGGAAGACTTTGTAAAGGCGGCGCAGGAATTGATTGCCAAAAAAGCCACCGGTATTTTCAATGTCACGAATCCCGGCTCCATTACGCACGCCGAAATTCTGGACATATACAAGGAAATTGTGGATCAGAATTTCAAATACACGATTTTCTCGCTCGAGGAAATGGAAAAAATCACCAAAGCGCGGCGCTCGAACTGCATTTTGTCGAATCAAAAGATGGAAGACTTCGGTGTGCATATGCGCCCCGTGAAAGAAGCTGTTCGCGACATGCTCGTGAAATACAAAGCCAATATGGATGCCGGAAAAATCCGTCAAGATAAGGCGGCACTGCAGAAGGCCTAGGAAAAAATATAAAAAAATGACCTTTGAGGGAGCTCATCTCAAGAATAATAGTGCCAACAATGGCCTATACAAACGTTTAAGCTGTAGGTCGCCGCTGGAGCGACCGAAGCGTGCCCGAAAAGGTCATTTTTTTATTTTAGATCTTTCCAACAAGATCTAATCCTGGACGTAGCGTTTTATCACCCGGCTTCCATTTGGCCGGACAGGCCTCATCACCATGCTCACGCACATAGGCAGCAGCTTGCAACTTGCGCAATGTATCCGCCGCACTGCGACCTAAATTATTGGCATTGATTTCATAGGCCTGAATTACGCCATCTGGATCGATGATGAACGTAGCGCGGAGCGACTCGCCTTTGTCAGTGATGTACGTTCCGAGCGCCCGGCACAACCGCGCCGTGGGATCAGCCAGCATCGGGAAATTGATTTTCTTTACGGCTTCGGAAGTATCGTGCCAGGCCTTGTGTACATAGACGGTGTCGGTACTGACACTGACCACTTCAGCGCCGGCCTTTGTAAATTCCGCGTAATGATTGGCCATATCTTCAAGTTCTGTCGGACACACAAACGTAAAATCGGCCGGATAGAAAAACAGAATCAGCCACTTGCCGCGGTAATCACTGAGGTGAACTTTTTTTTGTTGTTCCTGGTGGAAAATTTCAAATTCGCCCTGGGGCAACGTTGCGCCGACGAGCGATTTGTGAAGGGCATTATTTTGACAGCATCCATGCATAAAATTTCGGTTAAGAAATGAAAAGGCTTGCAAAATGAGTATACGCAAAATGCAAACACTTGGGAAGAGACCCTTCTACGCAATTTCCCCAGCGTCCCGCTTGACCTGCAAATACTGCATCGAGCCATAAAAGCCACCTTCATCACCCAGCCCAACCAACGTCAGCTCCGGCAACTCCGGAAAAATTTTCATAATCTTACGCAAATGCCCGCGAACAGCGTCCAAAGAAATTCCCGGCTGCTTTGTCATCATACTGCCACCCAAAATAATAATTTCCGGTGACCAGTGCACAATACTGTTATGCAACCCATACGCCAGCCACTTCGCCAATTCATCCCACACTGCCGCGTCAGTAATCTCATACGCCGGTTTGCCGTAAATGCGCTCGACACCACCGCCGGAAACATAATTCTCCAGCGTTCCCGGGTCATACAATCGATCACTAGGATCAATAATCTGCTGTCCAGGCTCCTGACCCCAAAATGCCGGATCAATTTTCCCATTCACGATCCGTGATCCGCCAACACCAGTGCTCACCGTCATATAGACAACAATATTTCTGCCCTTACCGGCGCCAAAAGCTGCTTCACCAAGACCGATCATGTCAGTATCGTTCTCCATAAAAATCTTCGCACCACCAAGGGCATGTGAGAGAACTTTCTGAAACGGCTTACCATCCCACCCTGTGAGATTGGGCGAATGATACAAACTGTTTTTGTCATGATTCAGGGCACCAGGCACACCACCGGCAACACCAAAAATTTTCTCACCGTCAGCCAACTTCAACGCCGTCTGAGAAAATTGCTTCATTGCCTCATCAAAATTTTGCGGCGTCTTTATATGAACAGCTTCACCGAACGTCTGCAAATCTTTCAAAGCCGCCAAACGCATATTCGTTCCACCGATGTCGTATAAAATATACATAACAGATTCCTTATGAATTAAAAAACGCCACCTCGCCGCGCGTACTCAGAGCAACTTTTTCAATTCCTCAACCATCGGAACCTCTTCTGATTCCACACCGTAATTTTCCGCGGTGTAAAAAGCTGCCCAATCCAAAATCGTCAAAACAGAAAACATTGCCAGCATCCGTGACGCCCCAGACGCACCACCACCGTCGGCCGGAAAATCAACATAATCCACTGGCAAACCGCGCCCAACCAGCAACTTTTCCGTCACTTCCATGCGCTTCTGCACACGCTTATGATCCGCCTGACTCCGCAAAAACACGAAATGCATATTGACCGACAATGCCCGACTTGAGTCAGCCACATCAAAACCCGTCATCTCATTATGATTCAATTCCGGAAAACGGTTCCAAAATGCCGGCACCTTCCCCGTTTCATTAAATTTAATTTTTCCGACTTCGGCAATGCGCCAGTTATCATCCGACGCATAAAAAATCGGCACATGCCCACGCAACTTGGCCGCCAACGCCTTCCCCTGCGCTTCCAATTCCAGCGGCCGCAACGATGTCGCCAACGCCGACGCTTCACGCGCTGCATCTTCCAAACCCATCAAAGCCGCCAAACCCAGCAGACTCAAACCCGTCGCTGCCCGTGGTTGCATACCCATGTCCGGCATTTGTACATAGGGAATACCGTGCTGCTTCGCCAGCCCAATCAACTGACCACCAACCGCAATCGCCGCCATGTGCACACCCGCTGCCAACGCTTCCTGAAACGCACCCTCAACTCCATCCTCAACCCGTCCGGTCACTTCCTCTGTATTTCCGGAATACGAACTCATAATAAACAACGCGTCGCGCTTCTCAGCCGCCGTCACATTTTTTGGCAAACCATAATCACGCCGAGTACGAATGCGCAAAGTCGGATTCCACAACGCCAGCAAATCAGCAGCCATGGCCGAACCACCCATGCCAAATACAAAAAAATCCTGTGCCCGGTGAAGCTCCTCCTTGTAAACAACTTCCGGTTTATACGCGAACTGCTCAGCCAAACGACGAATAGATGAATCCATAGCCATAAAAATGTCTTAATAATTGATAAAAACGGGCCAAAAAACGCCCAGAAAAGTTGCCATCATAATAGCACAATCCTTATAAAAACCGTATCAAGCGTCTTTCAATACCCAAAAACCCGAAAATTTTGTAAAAAATACCGATCCACTCGCCAAACATATTCGTGAGCAACAAAATCCCCAAAAAAACGAGAAACGCGCCGCCAATAACAGAAATAATATGCACATAGCGATTGAAACGATGCAGCCAGCGCGTCGCCGATCCAACAGCCAAAGCGATAATAAGAAACGGCACGGCCAGACCCAATGAAAAAATCGCCAGCAAAAACGCGCCCTGCCCAACGGTGCCACTGGTAGAAGCCAGAAACAAGACAGAACCAAGTATCGGCCCGAGGCAGGGGGTCCAACCAAACGCAAATGTCGCGCCGAATAAAAACGAACTCACCGGATTGCCGGGACGTATCCACTGAGTCGCGCGGATATGTGTATCCGTATTCAAAAATTTCAAAAACGGCAGCCGCAACAGGTTCATCATGTACAGGCCGAAAAAAATCACGAACACCCCGCCGATGCGCGACAACCAAATCCGGTAACGCACCAAAGCCGCGCCGCCCAAGCCAAACAGACTTCCCAGTAAAATAAATACCGCGCTGAAACCCACGACATACAGCAGCCCGTTCAAAAAAATCTTCCAGCGAACCGCGTGAAGCCGGTTTGGATCGCGCAAATCGGCGGCCGACGTACCACTGATAAAACCCAGATAGCCCGGCACGAGTGGAAACGTGCAGGGCGCCAAGAAGGTGAAAAGTCCGGCGATAAAGGCCGGAATGATAAGTTGAGAAGGCATAAAAAATGTTATTGCGGTGCCCGTTTATTGTGACGCGGCCGACGACTGCTTCTTGAGATTCAAGAGATAGTTATACGCCGACAGCGTGGCAGCCACCGCATCACCCACCGCAATATTATTTTGTTTGTAAAGTTCGTCAGTAACATCACCGGCCGCAAAAATACCGGGCGCGGAAGTGGCCAGCGTCTTATGATCAACCATAATTTCGCCGTGTTTGTTCAAACGTACAGCGTCGCGCACAAAATCCGAATTCGGCACCGAGCCGATTTCAACAAACACACCGCTCACCGCTAACTGCGCTTCTTTACCACTGCCGCGATCTTTATATCGCACACCCGTCACCGTTTTTTCACCATCAACGGCCACCGTCTCGGCATTATGAATAACCTTCACCTGCGGCGACGCGGTCACCTGTTCCTGTGTACTCGGGTCACCCGTTAACGCCTCACCAAAATTCAACAACGTTACCTGCGTGGCATACGGCAGCAAATCCAGCACCGCTTCCAAACCGGCATTTCCTCCGCCGACCACCGCCACATCACGGTCTTTGAAAAACGGAGCATCACACGTTGAACAGTAAGCAACACCTTTACCGTTCAACGCCTCCTCACCGGGTACGCCAAGTTTCTTCCGGCGCGCACCCGTCGCTAGCAGCAACGCCTTGGCCCGAAACGCATCACCCTGCACCGTCGAAACCTGCCAGCCACAGCACTTGGTTTTTTTAAGGTCAGCCACCGAACTCACGTCAGCCCATGATACGGACGAAAAACAGGTATCGGAAAGGGAAGCGACCGATACCGCCCGCACTCCCGTTTTCACGACCACGCTTTTCTGCGCCCGCACATGCTTCTCCAATTTTTGCGCGAGGTCATACCCGCTGATACTGACTTCACCGATCCAATTTTCGATACTCGCTGAAACCACCGATTGCCCACCAAAACTTTCCGTCAACAAAAGGGTCTGCAATTTTTTGCGGCCAGCATACACCGCAGCAGCCGAAGCAGCCGGCCCGCCACCGATGACAATGAGATCGTATATATTTTCCTCCATATTTTTGCAAGCCTACTTTTTATCCTGCTCTTCGCCGCTGCAGGCGCAATAGCCCTCACCGCCGCAGCATTTTCCGTCACCCGCCTTATCATCGCACTTCCCGCAGCATTCTTTCTTCTCGTTAGCCTCGCCATGCGAATCACCATGACCGCCGCAGGCACAGCTTTCTTTATTGTCTTTACCGTGGCCGCAGGCGCAGTTCTCGCCCTCGCCGCCATGCTTATGTTCTTTGTCGCACATATTATAAAAAAATAATAATTGTATCCCTACTATAGCCTAAAACGGCCAAAAACCCAAACGTATAAAAAATCAACCCCCATACGTCAACCATAATGACTTATATGAGGGTAAAATAAAGTACCACTGGCAAACTCCTTCACGACGCCGCCATACGCTCCTGACGAATTTTCTGAATCCGAGGACTCGCCTCCAGGTCATGGGGCAACTGCATATCCAGCGGAAATTCCGGACAGACATCGAGCACGCCCGTGCCGTAAAACGACAAATTCATCACCAACCCGACCGGCAATTCCGGATAGGCCTTCCTGCTGGCGGCATTGCTGAATTGTGGCAAAACCCGTGCCGGCATCGTTGTCTTTGGCTGAATAAAAAACACTCCGGCAAACCGCTTCAAATCCTGATGGAGCGCCTGCGCATAATCCACAGCCGCATCCCAAATCCAGGGCGTAATCGTCGCGCAATGCAACCCTGCCTTCACCGGATACGGACACCTCCCCACCAAACCACCAAGCATATATTCCAGAAAAATACCCGCCTGAAAAAACAGCATGCCTTCAGGAACTTCCGGAAGAATCCTGTGCCCACTTGCGATATGCGCGACAACAGCATCCATTCTTCGTGCAACCATCTCCTGAATGCTGAACGGCCGGCGGTGCAGCGTCCCCCACGAGTCATCAGCATGTTCAAATTGCTTGTTGTGCCAAATACCGTCATACCGCGTATTCACGGTAAACAAAGTTGGCGCAACCAGACATGGCCCCTCATCAATCTTCGTCGCGCCAATCATGGTGCCCTGCAGCCAGCCCAAACCGACATCAATCATTGAATGCAATACCCTCGCCACTTCGCGCATGCGCTCATTCCATGCCAGAACCACTTCGCGGCACTTTTCCAGTTCGGGCGGGATAATGGTCGGCGTATTGAGATTGGGAAAAGCGGCAATATCTTCCGCCTTCTGGTTGTAAGCCGCGAAATGTAGGCGGACATTGGAATCCCGACGATCTTTATCTGGAGGTGGGCCAAAAGGTTCATGACCGGGCTGAATACGTTTCAACCACGAAGGATAGGGCCTGGCCTGCTCAATATGGGCATCACGCTTACCGCTGTTGGCCACACCCATGTCAGTAGCGATAAGCTTCCCGCGAAAAGCCTCGGGAATGGCTTCGGTATAGGCTTTATCAAGTTCATCAGTGATTGGGGGGTCCGCGATGTATAAACAATGTGTTTCCGCCAACGACTTCATCGCTTGCTCACACATGATCTGCACTGATCGCTTACTTGGGCCTTCCTCAACAAAATGCCGGTAGTTGAAAACGCTTATGGGCGCCTTCACAAACTTCTGACCGTGTAAGGTGTATTCCTCTACGTTTAAAATCTTCATAACCATTCTCCTTTCTCCGGGCGCGCCTTAACCTCAAGCCGGGCCCGAAATTGCTGACAAACCCTGTTTACAAAAAAAGCCCCTGAAATGGGCCTAACGATTTTCAAGGAACCGACAAAATTCCTCCTGCCAAACAGCGTACCACACGCCCGCCAAAAAGCAAAAATGGCGCCCTGACACGAAAAATAACATATTCCACCCCGTCGCCCCATGGCAATCGCAGTGGAATATGCACAAACGCCTCATAAGTCGAGGGCTGCAATAGGGATGCCGGCTGCCAGCGCAATCGCCCCGGCAACAAAACGCGCCTTTCTTTTGAGATCCTCCAGACTGCCGGTATTGTAAATGACAATATCAGCATTGTCCTTACTGGGCATCAGCCACATATCTTCCATGGGCCAGACAGTGGCCTTAAGTTGGGAGCGGACACTTTCCTCGGTACGGCCACGCTCTTCGACATCACGTTTCACACGCCTTTCCGCCCGCAGAGCACGCGGCGCATCAACAAAAACACTCATTCCAATATACGGACGCAAAGGGGCAATTATCCGATGCTGAAACGCCAAAGCCAGCGTACCATCAATAAAAGTGATTTCACTCGGGCCAATAACATCCACCACATCAGACGATCGTCTATGCTGAGGCATAGAATACACCGGCATACGAATGGCCAGACCCTTCTTCCGATCACTGATATCCTGAATAAGCAGAGACCACTCCAGTGACTCTGGATGATCGTAATTATCGGGGTCCAGTAAAAACGACGGCATGAACTCCGGACCGAGGTAGTAGGAATCCTGGGGGACAATCTCGGCAAAAGCCCAAAAAATTTCACAGAGAAGCTTAAGAAGTTTTGTCTTCCCTGATGCCGATGGCCCAACTATCGGGACTATAAAGGAGCTATCCATACACCCTCCTTTCAAAACAGCGAACCCCCTGTGGAGTCGCTGTTTTTTTGGCAAGAAACACATTATCTCTAGGAATAGTAGCATTCGGCAGTAAAATAACAAAATGGTGGCTCATGGTGATAAGTGAAGGCAAAAAATGGCTAAAAGATGGGTTGATTTAAAAAAATAAGGCTAATGCTAGTATAAAAAATTGCATAAGCCATTGACAGATTATAAAATTTAGTGTATAATATCGCCAGCTTATTCTGTCAGAGAGGTTTTGCAATGAAACCCCTGTTCGACAGAAAGGCACGAAAGTTGCAACTTCAAAATATATAAAACCGCTGATCCGACGGTATATTCGGACAAATGGAGACTTACCATGAAAAAATTTTTAGCGGCCGCATTTTTTTGTTTGATTTTTGTCGTTTTTGCAGCCCCAAGCTGCAATGATTCGGACGGCGATGGCGTGCCGGATCGGATTGACAACTGTCCGCTCGAGAGCGGCAGTCAAAGGGATGTCGACCAGGACAGTATCGGGGATGTCTGTGACAACTGTCCCTTCGATGCCAACATTGACCAGGCCGATTGCGATGGCAACGGTATTGGAGATGTCTGCGAAGTGGACAGCGATAAAGATGGTACAGTTGAAATATGTGACAACTGTCCATTTTTTGCCAATCCCGATCAGGCCGATGCGGATAATGATGGTCTTGGCGATGTGTGTGACATTTGTCCCGCCGATGCATACGATCGGCAGTATGATGAGGATGGCGATGGTGTTGGCGACGTGTGTGACAACTGCGTCTTCATCCCCAACCCCAGCCAGACCGACAGCGACGGTGATGGCGAAGGGGATGCCTGCGATCATATCGCTGATGGCGACAACGATGGCGTCCTCGATGACGTCGACAACTGCCCAACCATTGCCAACCCTGAGCAGGAAGATTCGGATGAAGACGGGCTTGGCAGCTATTGCGACAACTGCATCTTTATTGCCAATGCCGATCAGGCAGATGGCGATAACGATGGCAGTGGC
>Ga0155625_144_pt1 | contig 21794 bp, 23 predicted proteins | sample RifCSPhighO2_12_FD_107282 | JGI IMG/M metagenome (GOLD analysis project Ga0155625, IMG submission 107282) | Candidatus Kerfeldbacteria bacterium RIFCSPHIGHO2_12_FULL_48_17 | reverse complement strand
TGGATCTTTACTCAGGCGATATCCCCCACTGGCGCCACGGCGGCCCTTAACGAGCTGGGCACGGCGCAGGGCAGCGACAATTTCTTCGAGGTAGCCTTGAGAGAGGTGGAATTGCTCGGCAATCTTGTTCAGGGTCAGCCATTGGTTGTGTGGGTAGCCGGCAGCCAGGGCTGTGCTCAGCAGAAAGGCTGAATGGAGCTTTTCGGAAATTTTGAGGGATGATTTCATGATTATTCGTTGAATAAAAGGCAAAAATAGCGCTGATTTCAGGTAAAAAATTCCCTGTAAACAAAAAACCTAGTTATGTACTAGGATTCTAGATGATTTATAAGGAAAAAGCAAGAGATGCGGCTTGGGGGCGGCATCTCTGTGGTAGGGTGCGGTGAGTTAGTTGGATTTGTGTTTTTGTTGGTGTGGGTGGCGAGGAGGGGCAGTGGCTGTGGACTTTGGGGTGGCTATAGGAACCCTACTCTTTCAGGGTAACTATGACGTTACCTAAAAGTGCTGGCTTTTTTTTATCTTTCTCCTCAGGTTTTTTTCCAGAAACGGCCTCGGTTAGGCCATTTTTCCAGGCTTGTCCCCAGTCCTTAAGTTTCTCTGGAGTGCTTTCTACCTGGATCCAGAAAATATCACCTTTTTGAAACGTGCCATTTTTGAGCAGTTCGGCATTCAATCTTCCCTCCTGCTTGGGACTGAGTACATTCCCAAGTTCGGCCTGGGTGTCGGAAGCGGTCAGGTGAAATTTTGTCAGCAGTCGCCAGGTCTTGTCATCGTTCTGGCGCCACATCCTAACATGAACACCCTGGGCCTGGGCGTTAACGGCCACAACTTTGTCCGGTTTTGTGAACGTAAAATTCACATTCCCGACTTCAAAGGGCCAACCGTTATCCTTCAGTGTGACTTCCTCTTCCTTGGGCTTCTCCGGCGCATTCTGTTCCTGTGCAAAGGCAACCGCACAGAAGAATCCAAAAATCATGAGAATTGCCGCCGTCAACAAAAGCGCGCCTGCCCCCAAAAAGAACATACGCGCAAAAATTTCTCGCTTTTCCATCTCCATCTCCTTCTGCCGAATTTGTTCGGCGTTGGTGGTTTGGCTGTGCCCCTCGCGAGGCATTTAAAAAATGTTCATGTACCTATGATTGACGATCGACAGATCAGCAATCACTGGTGCACAAAAATTTTGCAAAGAGGAAGGGTCATGCTTGTGGCATGACCCGGAGTTACAATGAACGTGTCATTGTATGGTCTCCTGAACCCTGCGCAGATTTTCTTGCGAAGGGCGGTATGAAAGAACGATCGTGCTCTTTTCCACTTCGGTGTGAACATGCTGTTCCGGACCGTTGTGGAAAATTTCCAAAACTCCGAGCAGCGTGGCAGTTATAAGCAGGACGCTTATAACATTGGTTACCACCTGCAGGACAAATCCCGCGTATTGCATATGCGTGGGATTACTGATTAGCTCTGAAGGGTTGTATCCTTGAAGGGTTCGACGACTCCCTTCAGAACTTTTTGGATGAGCACACCCTTCAGGCAGCTGGGTCACTGGTTGAGCTGGGCATTATCGCGTTGTGGCGACATCGCCCTTCAGTGGCGCAGATCCCTAGAGGGTTGCTTGTGAATTTTCAAGGTCATTTTTTGGCATACTATTGCGCGCCTCCGGCCACCGTCCTACCTATAGAACGCCCCGTGGGCACTTCAGTATAACCCCATCCTAAGGGTCTGTCAACTTGTTTTTTATGAGTGCTTTCCTTCCTTCTTAATCCGCTCAACCCAGCCAAAATCTTGCTTTTTTTACGCGTGCATGCTATAGTCATCCTATTCGTAAAATTGGACCAAAAACGAGAAGTATTTGCACGACGGGGCGTGGCGCAGTTGGCTAGCGCGCCTGCTTTGGGAGCAGGAGGTCGTGAGTTCAAGTCTCACCGCCCCGACACTATGCAAAAATATACTGATCGCTTTCCTATTAAAACTCAAAATTTTCTGCACAAAGAACTCGCTAAAGGTCGCTGGTTTGAACTGACACTTTTTGAACAGCTGGGGAATATTGGCAGTGAAGTGGGTCGCTCGATTAACTGGCGCAAGAAAGGTGATGCGAAACGGAGCGAAGGAGCACTCTTCCGTGCTTTGGATTTGTTTGATTTGACTATCGCTGACCCACGTCTGAAATTTCGTCTCAAGGAAATTCTGCGCGCTCGTGAGGTCGTCTGTGATCATCTTGCCGGCGATAATGAATATTCCTCAACCGATGAGTCCCTCGAAAAATATTTCATGCAGTTTGCACTGGCTGCGCGGAAAAATCGATAGCCTACTTGGTTCGAGTGATGTGTCTTATACAATCTGCGCCGATTGTGCAGCGAGGACACTGGCTACCGGCACTTTCTCGACATCTTCCCATGGCAAACCTGCTTTCCCAAAGTGCCCATAGCTGGCCGTAGCTTCGTAGATCGGCCGTCGTAATTGCAAACGTTCGATAATAGCCTGGGGCCGGAAATCAAATTCGCTGCGAACTTTGTCCGACAAACTGCCGCCGTGCTCATCAACAGCTTCCACCATCACCGGCTCGGCCCGACCAATCGCGTAGGCTACGGACACGAAACATTTCTCTGCCAATCCGCGTGCCACCATGTTGTTTGCCACGAACCGCGCCATGTACGCCGCTGAGCGATCCACTTTGCTCGGATCTTTACCGGAAAACGCGCCGCCGCCGTGTGGTATCAAACCACCATACGTATCCACCATAATTTTTCTGCCGGTTAACCCTGTGTCCGCTTCAAATCCACCCTGCACAAAACGACCGGTTGGATTAATCAACACCTGAAGACTTTCGGCGTCACCCACTAATAGCGTAATCAACTCCCGCTTCAGCGTTGCAGCAATTTCTTCTTGCGATATATCAGCAGCATGTTGCGTACTTATCAGTACCGTTTGCACCTGCCCGTCCGCCATCGTTACCTGTGCCTTACCATCAGGACGCAACCAATCCGCCCGCCCACTCTTTCGCAGCTCCTCCAATCCGTGCGTCAGTTTGTGCGCCAAAACCACCGCCCGTGCCATTCGCTCCGGTGTTTCATTCGTTGCATAGCCGTACATGATTCCCTGATCACCGGCGCCACCGGTATCCACGCCCTGGGAAATATCCGGCGATTGTTTCACGACATGCACCGTAATATCCAGTGCATCTTTGTGTCCGATATCCGCATACACGCGACGCGCAATCGCAGCGTAGTCAACATCGGCGTGCGTAGTAACTTCCCCGCCTATCATCAACTTACCGTGTCCACCAAACGTTTCCACCGCCACGCGTGACTTTGGATCCTGACGCAGACATTCATCAAGAATCGCGTCTGAAATTTGATCACAGATTTTATCCGGATGTCCGGACGTTACACTTTCGGTTGTAAAAATCTTCGGTTCGTAGAACATACTTTTTCTTAAAAATAAAAAACTCTTCTGCGAGAAGAGTGTGACGTATAGTATCTCTCCCCGAACGGGGCTGGGTGGCACCACAATTGCGTTTGAGCGCAATAGGTTGCCGAGCGGATGAATAAGGGTCCAATTCCCCTGCTTGCATGACAAGCTCTCCACTGCTCTTGATACGAATACTTTGTAAAGGTGAATACAGTGTAGCAACTTTTTTCAGAGGAAACAAATTCTTGTGTATTTTTACCCATGTCTATCGATATGTTATCATGGAATCAGGACCATTTATTTTAACCTGTTTATAAAAAAATATATGCCTTCTCCAACCCACCAGGAACGCGCCCATTCACAGCGAAGAAATTCGAGCCACGATCAGAATGAAAAAGAAAAACGTGAGGATGCTTCTTCTGTTCCGCAGAACGAAGAATATCAAAAAAAATGGGAAAGCAGCGTCACGGCTGCCGTTGAAATTGAAAGTGCGGCCCAGGCACAAGAAGAACATACTGAACCCCTGACGCCTGAAGCTGCAGCGACAGGCGACTTTCTTGCCTCTCCCGAGACATTGCAAAAAACATTGGAACTTGCCCGGGAAACGGCCAGAGACGCTGGTGTTCCGGAAGATGAGCTTGACCAGCTGGTGGCGGACCAGCGAGAAAAATGGCTCGCTGAATATAAATCACCGCAAAGAGCCCTGGAAATTCTCGAGAAATTGAGTGATGACCCCACCAAGGCGACGATAGAGCAGCTCTTTCCAGATGAAATAGGCAAACATATGCATTTCCCTGAGTTTCTTGACCAAGCTGCTGCTTTTCATGAAAAACTGGCTGCACGAAAAAATCCATATCTGCAGGAACGGTTGAAAATAGTGTTTATGCAAAAAATGACTCAGGAGATTCGTTACTTTTTTGAAGATCAGGAACGGAACTGGGTCGAACAGCAATCAGTAAAAAAGCTGCCGGAACTGCTGCTGTACGATTTCGCTCATCTGGCTTATGGTTACACCGGAATCAAATATCAGGAGACTGTGAAGGCCCTGGGTGAAACCGTGCCGTCTTTCATGGAAAAAATTGCCGCGGGGCGCGAAGAAACCATACAAAGGATCCGGGAAAAAGCTGAGGAATATCAGCAGCAATATGTGAAACTCCAAGAAGCAGCGGCGGCGGACAAAGCTTTTGCGCAGGATTTTACGCGCGTGGAGACGGACATCCGTACTCTGCTTGGTGGACTGCAATCTGTAGAATTTTTCAAAGAAGAAAATGTGGAACTGAATAAAACCCTGACCGAGCTCAAGAAGTTTGGAGAAAAAACTGACAGGCGTTGAGTTTTTCCGATCTACTTCCCCTTCTGTGACTTATTGTGTCGTTTACCTACTCTTAAACGGCGGCGTACTGGCTTTTCGCTGCCGTGATTTCAAAATTTCCACCTGCATTTTTTTCTGCACCCGAAACCGTGACGGTGTGCGGTAGGCCGTGTGACCGCTTTTACTGGCCTTATGTGAATAGTTGCGCATAGTTTTTTGTTAACCCTTTCTCATAGTATACTACACATGCGCCGGTCTGACTGCAGGCGCGATTTCATTATTTATTTTCGAGCTATGTCAACGATTATTTTTGGTGGTGGCTGTTTCTGGTGTATTGAAGCGGTGTTTCGCCGTTTGAAAGGCGTAACCGGCGTAATGTCAGGCTATGCCGGTGGCGACAGACCTGAGCCGAGTTATGAAACTGTTTCACGCGGCAACAGCGGACATGCGGAAGTCGTGCGCGTGGAATTTGATCCGGCGCAGATAACTTTGGATCAGCTTCTGGCCGTGTTTTTTACGATGCATGATCCAACGACGATGAATCGGCAGGGTGGTGATGTGGGTGAGCAGTACCGCTCGGTGATTTTTTATACGGATGAAGTGCAGAAACCAGCGATTGAAGCCTACAAACAGAAGCTTGAGAAAGATGGTGTTTTTGATGCGCCAATCGTGACGGCGGTGGAAAAGGCGCCCGAATTCTACCCGGCTGAGGATTATCATCAAAGCTACTACGAGAATAATCCCCAAAATCCCTACTGTGCGGCTATTATCAGCCCAAAACTCGGCAAACTGCGCAAGGAATTTTCGCATTTACTGCGCGATTAAAGCCGAATTTCCCCTAACATTAGCCCTAAAATACATTGACAAAATCCCCTAATTGTGATATAGTTACTTTATGGAAAATAGCAACATACTCCGGGTACGATTCCCGTTCGAAGACGACAACCACAATGTTCTCGCTCGAATCCAGAAATTCGAGTCCTTTTTCTATAATATTTTCCACCTTTTACTGAAAAACGGCGAAGCTGTTTCCCTGGAAATCGTCCAAATCCAGGGAAAAATGAACTTTTACCTCGTCACTCCCGCCGTTCTCACCGAAGCCATTCAGTCGTTCCTCTACTCCATGTTCCCCGATACCTCGGTGGATCAGCTGTCCCAGTATGATCAAATCGACCAACTGCCCCCCCAGGCGGTTGGTTTTCGCGTCCAGCTCAAAGGCAGCGAAGCGTTTTCGTTGCGCTCGGCCAAGGACATGCACACCGATCCGCTCAATGCTTTTTTCAACGTACTGGCCGATACGCCGACCACTGATGGTGTTTTTTACCAGCTGATTATTCGTGCGATTGACGAATCACTCTCCAGCGAAGAAAGCGGTGGTTCCGGTATGTATGGTTTTAATGAAAAAGCTCACACCGAAGTGGCTAAGCCAAAGTTTAATGCCACGATCCGTATTCTGTATTTCCCCAAAGATGCTGCCGACATGAAACACAAAACTGCCAGCTATGAAAATGCGTTTACACCGCTGTCCACTGAACATAACTATTTGCAGATTGATACGGTTACCGATATTCAAGCGTTTTCTGCCGAGTATTTTGACCATACCGAAGCGCCGATGGGCGTTCTTGATACCGAGGAAGTGTCTTCGCTGTTTCATTCGCCCGATCCCGATGCGAAAATTCGCGGTATCAACTGGCTCTATTCCCGCCGCGCTGAACCGCCGATGGATCTTCCGTCTTTCAAGAATACGGCCAAGGGCGATATTTCTGTTTTCGGCGAAACCAATTTCCGTGGGCAGAAGGTGGAATTCGGTATTAAGCGCGAAGATCGCCGCCGCCATTTGTACGTGGTCGGCAAGAGCGGCTCCGGTAAATCGAAGCTGCTCGAGAAATTGATTATTGATGATATTAAGGCCGGCAAAGGCGTGGGCGTGATTGATCCGCACGGCGACTTGGTGCAGGCGGTGTTGCATGAAATTCCGCCGGAACGCTATGAAGACGTGGTCTATTTCAGCCCGTCGGATTTGGATTTTCCGATTGCCTTTAACCCGGTATCCAATGTTGAACGCGAATTCAAACAGCAGATTACGCAGGGTTTGATCGAAATTTTTGAAAAGTTTTTCGGAGCCGATTGGTCGCCGAAAATTGAACACGTGTTTCGGTTTACGATTTTGGCTTTGCTCGATTATCCGAAAGCGACGATGATGGGTATGCAGAAGATGTTGACGGACCGCGAATACCGTCAGAAAGTAATCAACGAAATTCAGGATCACGTCGTGAAAAAGTTTTGGGCGAACGAATTTTCCGGTTGGTCGGAAAAATTTGATAACGAAGCTATTGTGCCGCTCGTGAATAAGATCGGCCAGTTTTTGTCCAATGAAATGGTGCGCAACATTGTGTCGCAGGCCAAGAACAAGGTGGACTTTGATGATATTATGAATAATGAAAAGATTTTGCTGGTGGAATTGTCGAAGGGTAAGTTGGGTGAAGAAAATTCTTCTTTGCTGGGTTCGTTGTTGATTACGAAGATCGAGCAGACCGGTATGAAACGCGCCTTTTTAGAGCAGTCCAAGCGTAAGGATTTTTATCTGTATGTTGATGAATTCCAAAACTTTGCGACGCAGACGTTTGATAACATCTTGTCTGAAGCCCGTAAGTATCGTTTGGATCTGACGATTTCGCACCAATATTTGGGGCAGCTTTTGCCGTCGACGAAGCAGACGGTGTTTGGGAACGTTGGTTCAATTGTTACGTTGCGCATGGGTGCCGACGATGCCGAATATATTTCCAAGGAGTTTGCGCCGCGGTTTACGGGTTATGATATTATGAATTTGGGTGTGCGGGAAATGTATCTGAAGATGTCGATTGATGGGCAGGTGACACCAGCTTTTTCAGCGCGGACGGTGAGTGTGAATGACCCGGATTTTGCCAGTGGGCATAAGGAAAAAGCCATTGCAGCCAGTCGGCGCAAGTATGCCACCCCGATTGCGGAAGTGGAAGCAGAGTTGAGCGGCGAAGCCAAGGCTGAGGAAAAACAGGAAGTGGATTTTGATGAGCCACTGTTGTAAGACTGCCTCAGGCTTCGATTGGTTTCATTTTCAGCTTTTTTTCTATGCGGATGAACCGTCTCTCATGGCGATCAAGGCGATGAACAGTAGCGGCATCTTCATGTTCCTTTTTGACCAATATTTTTATGATTTTGTCATTACTTACCAGAATTTCATCTTTGTATGATCGTGATTCTTCCCGTAAAGAACTCATATCTCCTTTGAGGGTATGGACATCTTCTTTGAGGAAGTGCACATCCGTTTTTAAGACGGCGACATCAGTTTTTAAGACCTTCACATCGGTCTTGAGTACTGCAACGTCTGTTTTCAGAACTGCAACGTCTGACTTAAGGACCTTAACGTCACCCTTTAGGGTCTTAATATCGCCTTTCATCTCGCTCATGCCATCTTCAATCCTGTTGAAATCCTGCTTGACGGCGGTGGCAAATACTTCGAACTTTTTTTCTGTGAGGGGCTTGTCTTGCGACATGATATATATTTAATGATGGGTGCATTCATCCTATCATTTTTTAAACTTTGGTCAATGAAAAGTTATCCACAGTTAGCGCAGCGACGGCTCTGGGCTGATATATATTTACTGTCGAATAATTTTTGACAATATTCTTTCACGGTTTTTCTTTATTTTTGGCTATTTTTTGATACTTTACTTGCTAATTTTCTGTAATCGTATTATACTTTTACTATTCGTAGAAAAAAAATTGACAACAGCTGCCTTCCGGCGGCTAATATAAAGAGAAGGAGAATGCTATGTTTTATGTGCATCGTGACTTCGCCCCTATCGTGATCGTGCCCCAACCCTCCGCTTCGGTCCCAACGGGAAAATCCTCGGCCATCAATTGGTCTGGGCCGATTGTGGAAGAAGATCTATGCGTCACGGACTTTCCCCCTGGCGCAACCCTCGTCACAAAGGAAGATCGGCTGCAGAGCAGCCCGCAAACCAAACAGGTTTGCAATTGCATGGAAGACGCGGAAGCAGGTTTCCAAGTCTTCTGACCCTCCGCCGCATTCCCAAGCGGCCCGTTCCTTATCAGGAGATGAATTTGCAAACCATTTGTGGATTCATCTCCCCTACCCATTTCTTCGTAACTCATTCGTCAGGCCCCGTTTGCCTGTTTTTTTATTTTACCGCTACACTATATCTACCTTTTCACTATCGCCCCGCACCCTTTGCTTTTCTTACCCTCTCCCCCTATGCCCACAACTTTACCAACCGCCTTCAGCACCATCATCCGTCGTTATACCACCGAAATCAGCCTCATCCTCCTCACGCTCCTGACCCGTATCCCCGTGGTTTCACACTACCTCTACAGCTGGGATGCGGCTCAGCTCAGTCTGGCCATGGAATATTTTGATATGCAGCAACACCGGCCGCATCCACCCGGCTATATCATCTACGTTGCCCTCGGAAAAATCACCAACTTCTTCATTCACAACGCCAACACAACCTACGTCACCCTCAGCATCCTGGCCATGATCGCCACTGTCCTGCTCGGTTATCACTTCGCCCTGCTTCTTACCACGCGCCGCCCCACCCGCCGGCGCTTTGCGCTCATCGTCGCTTTGCTTCTCATCGTCAATCCCTATATGTGGTTTTACAGCGAAGTTGCTGCCACCTATATTTTTGATTCGTTGTTTGCAGCGCTGTTTGCGTATCTGACCCTGCGCATCATCAAACATCACAACCCGCGTACATTGCTGTGGTTTACGTTATTTCTGGCACTCAGTGGTGGCATTCGTCAAACCCTGATTATACTGTTCGCGCCGCTGTACCTGTTCGCACTGGCCTACCTCCTCGTCAGGAAAAAAATTCGCCTCGGCGATGTGGCGCTGCATGCCCTTGTTGGTGCCGCTGCCATAACCCTGTGGCTGTTGCCGCTTCTGGCTTTATCCGGTGGCCCCGCACAATATTTTCAAACGGCCAGTTATCATTTTCACAGCGTTGGTTCCGGCACTTCGATTTTTCAGGATGCTACCTGGGCGGTGACCTGGGGCCAGGCCAAAGACGTTGCCAAAACCAGTTTGGTGGCGCTCAATGTTTTGTTGCTCGCGCCGCTGCTCTTGCTGCTGCGTTCGCCGCGCTGGTTGAAAAATTGGAGCTCGCAGCAAAGTTCGCAACAAAATTCGCGACAGGTCCGGCGTCGTGATATTTGGCACCGCCATATCCTGCGCAACCCCCTTGTTTATCTGTTTGCTCTCCTGCTGGTGCCCTCGTTCTTTGTCTATATTTTTATGCACTTCGGCAATCCGGGATATATTTCCAGTGTGGCACCAACCCTCGTCATTCTTTTCGCACTGCCGCTGCTCCTGTATCCGCCGCGCTGGCAAATCCTGTTTGGAGCCCTTGCTATACTCGCTTTCCTGACGACTTTTCTCTTTTATGATTCGCCATTCCTTAAAAGCTATACACTGGGCGCGAAAATTGCCCAACGCGTGAACCGTGCTGACAACTGGTTTGCCTACCACACCCGCGCCAAGGTGAAATCCATTTCCGATGACTTTGGCATCCATATCGAAGCTGCGCGCGCCTATGACCCAGCCACCACCGTACTTCTCACCGAAAAGGGCTTCAACTACCGCCTTCCGAAGTCCGAGGTTTGGGTGCGTAACGGCGTTGACTACTTCCGACACATTGAATACTATCTGCCGCAGTATGACGTCTATGAACTTTTCTGGCGTGATCGCCGTTATTTTCACGTGAAGAATAATTCGCGCCTGCAGATTCAGAAATCCACCTTTGTACCGCTGCCACCCAGCACGGAAACACTCGTCATTATCACCAAAGATATCGATCGTGATGCGCTCGCTGCCAGCAATATTACCGTCACGCTGCTTCCCGACGGACAAAAACTTTTTACTATTGATATGCGTGATCGTAATCGCATCATGTACGCCGGCTATACGCTTATCAAACTTGCCGCACCCTCCATTATCGGCACAGAATATGCCGATTGTCCGTTCTGTTTTCAAAACTAGCTTTGCTGGCGCCACAAAATAAGTCTCGCGGTCTCGCGCAAAATTTCTTGAAATACAACTCCAGGTGGTATAATATCCACATGATCATTCATGCGACGATATGAATAATTCTTCCCATTCCTTTCGCTGGTTTCTGGCCGTGATTTTTGCCCTGACTTTTTTTGCTGTCGCACTGACCGGTATTCCCTTTGCCGTGGCCGTCCATAATGGCACGAGCGAAGACACGATCAAACAGTGGCTGAATGAATCGGGTATATATACTTCGGCCTTGGATGCAGCTTTGGCTGCTTTGCCGGACAGTATTGGTGGTGATAAAAATACAGCTGACACTGAAGGCACCGATGGTGAGGAAGCGCTTTCTGATAATACCGGAGATGGTGAGGAAGGCGATGTGGCCCCGGCCGATGAAACCGACCCGGGCGCCAATGACCCGCTGAATAATATCCTGGCGGCGCTGCGCGACCATAATAGTGCTGTATATAAGGAAGTTGCGGCCATCATCACACCGACGTTTTTACAAACGAGCGTGGAAAATGTTTTGCATGGGATGTATACCTGGTTTCGGGGTGAAGCTGCCGAACCAAAGTTTGAGGTGGTACTTATTCATGATGACGCAACGCTGCTGCGTATTTTGAATGTTGGCATGACTGAGCAGTTGGCACAGTTACCGGCGTGTGACTCCACCGGAGGAAACGGCACAGCGGATGACCCCTTTGCTGCTGGTTGTTTGCCGCCTGATTTTGATATGGCCACCTATGCGCAAACATTTTTGGATGATTTTAGCACGACGGCCACGTTTCATACCCTGCGCGAAAGTATGCGTTTTTCTTCGGATCAGCTGCACCTCGATCCGGCTATATTAACCCTGGTGCCGCAGCAGTTCAGTTTACTGCGGATGACCCCATGGATGTTGGCCGTGATTTTGCTGGTGGGATTGTTTTTGACGGTTTTGATCACGCCGGGTTGGAAACATGGTCTGGTGGTTGGCGGTGTGGCAGCGTTTGTGACCGGCGGTGTCTTAATGGCGGAAGCAGCATTGGTGCGCATGCGTGTGCCCAATCTGTTTACTGGGCTGAGTTCGGCCCTGCATATCCAACCAGAGGCGACAGACAGCTTTTATGCGGCACTCTATCCGTTGTTTCATGCCGTGATCTCTGACAGCATGGGTATGATTTTGTGGTGGGCGATGGGTTTGGCCGCCTTAGGAGTGGTATTGCTGGTGGTTGGCATGTTTGTGCCGGCTCCGGTGTCGGCTCCGGCGCCGAAGGCGGCTCAGAAAAAATAACTTGCGGCCCCCTGCGGCAGGCGCCTTTCAAAATATACATAAAAAAATACGAAGCACAGGTTATAAAAACTTCCTGTGCTTCTTTCGATAGTGTTCATTGCCCTCTTCACCCTTCAGGCCATCACGCCGATGCGGTTAATCATCTTACTGAACGATTTTCCGTTGACGCATCTGGCCAGGGTTTCTGCGTACAGTGGTGCGGAACTTAATTGTACAATATTCACCCCTTCTACGTGCAGCTTTTCCGGTGGATGCCGCACTGTATCCAGGCATACCAAATTCTTGATACCGCTTTCAGCCAATCTTTCAATGGCATTGCCTGAAAGAAGTGAATGCGTTGCCGTGGCATTCACTGAACGCGCGCCGGCGCGCATAACGGCATCTCCAACTTTACACAAGGTATTCCCAGTATCGACCATATCTTCCGGCAACCATACATCGGCCCCAGCCACATCACCCACGATGGCTATCTCCTCCTCACTCAGCTCATTCTGACCGATGTGTTCCTTATATCCGAAAGCCATCGGCCGCTTGCTTCCGGTGAACTGTCTATATTTCCGACACCGATCCACGGCGCCTTTGTCCGGCGCAAACCACACGATATTTTCCACATCAAAATTTTTGAGAAAATATGGTATAAGAATTTTCGAACCATAGATGGCCTCTCCCACGGTGGGTGAATTGGCAAAACCGAGAATGGCATCGGCATGCGGCTCGGTGAAGATAATGCGAGAAGGGTGACGCAGACAGATCGATTCCACGGCCAGCTTAGCACCAATGCCAACGCGGTAGGTGCTCTTTCGTTCGTCCCTCTGACCCTGAAGGACAGTAGGGAGCGCCACCATCTCAAAAACTCCCGCTTCTCTGACGGTGTCCAGGAGTGTCAAAAAACGCCAGTGTCTTTGCCCTTCGCCGTGTCCCGGCCCTAAGACATAAACTCTCTTATTGCGCACATCCGTATCAAGCCTTGGGCGCCATTCTCCGTCAGCGCACAGATTCATGGTGTTGTCCCGAAATCCTCCCAACATGACACGGCCATGAGCTTCACATTGACAGGCTTTAAACTGCCGGTAATCGTGCGCATCATCGGTTTCTTTGTTGATCCCACCGCCGCAAAACTCTCCGCACAGCAGTGCACAGATATCCTGCGCCAGTGGTAAGCAATCAATAGTTGCATAGATTACGGTTTCCCTTGGTGACAGCATGATAACAGTCTCCTTATTTTGAAAGATCCTATTTTTCCTAAAAACTTGGCACAACAACGCGCCAAGCTGCCCCCAAAGTAACACGCGTTTCGTGACAGGTCAAGCCGCTCTTGCTACAATGAAGGAATTATTAAATTTTCTGTATGCGAAATATCGACCTCAAAAACATGCACGAGCACTATTTGGCGTTTATTGATCTGGAAACGACCGGTTTGGTGCCGGCTATGCACGAGATTATCGAGATTGGCTACCTGATTGTGGATCAGGCTGATTTACGCGTCGTGAAACAGCATGTGATTCAGGTGAAGCCGGTGCATGTCAAGACGGCTGATCCGGAAGCGCTGCGCGTGATTCATTATGAGAAGCGCGATTGGTCGGCTGCTGTTGATTTGGCGGCGGCGATGAAGCGGTTTTCGCGTGATGTTGAGGGGTGCATTATGGTTGGACAGAATATTACGGTTGATTGGGCGTTTATTCGCGCGGCTTTGTCGCAGTTAGAGATGCCGGATCCGATGCATTATCACCGTCTGGATATTATGTCGATGGCGTTTGCATTGCTGCATGATGACGGCTTTTTCAAAAAATTCAGTTTACACGAATTGACGGAGTTTTTCAGCCTGAAGATCAAGAATGTTCATACGGCGGCTGATGATATTCAGGCGACGTTTGAAGTGTATAAAAAGTTGCTGACGTATCGCCGGAAGTTGCGGTAGTGTGGCTGTTTGGCGCGCCGTGGTGGCAGGCTTGATTGCCGTGGCGTTTTCTTGTAGGATGTCGGTACGATGTAAATATGCGGGTATAGTATAATGGTATTATGACAGCTTTCCAAGCTGAAGACGCGGGTTCGATTCCCGCTACCCGCTCAGGTTGATAATCCAGACCACTTGATCGGCACTCCGACAAATAGGCGTCCCTTCATGGGGGCGTTTGTTTTTCCTTTCCTTTTTTCTGCAACTTGTTACAATACAACTACTTTATTTTCATCTCAATTTTGCGGGTATAGTATATCGGTATTATGTTGCCTTCCCAAGGCAAAGAGGGGGGTTCGATTCCCCCTACCCGCTCCGTCATTTTCTCTAGACTTTCTGATGAGAAGTTATTTTTTTCCTCATTGGGGAATCGAAGGCGACCGTAGCGCTTGTGCCAGTGGCACAAGGAAACGGCGCCTGGTTGCGAAGGAGCTTTGAGGCGGCTTGCGCTGAAAAGCGGGTGAGCAGGATTCCCCCTACCCGCTCACGTCCAAATTCTGCTTCAGCTTTCGCATGCAAACCTTCGTTTGCCTGCTTTCCGCTTACGCAGTATTTCTCCTTTTCCCCACAAACGCGTGCTCGACTTCGTCTGCGCATCTCGTTTGCGGGGACCCGAAACTTATTTCGCCTAAAGGGTCTGGAATTGAAGGTGATTGTAGCGCTTGTGCTTTTCCGTTGTGATGCATCTAGCAAATTCTTATTTTTTTATTTTATCTTAGCCTTTTTAATTCGTATTGACACTTCTAGTATATTACGTTATACTAGAAAGTATATTTACTAGTATAACCAATTTTGCTATGGAAAAAACAGAGCTCATTGCCTATGTCCAGCAACAAATGGTAAGTACCCCTGACCGTCTGCGCGCATTAACGCATGACCGTTCCGGCAAATCCTATCCAAAGCGGTATATTTTTTTTAAACTGGAAAAACACCTGCGCGATTTTTTAGCGAAACAAGAGCAAAGCCCGCGCGCCATAATTATTACCGGTTTACGCGGCGTGGGTAAAACTACCATATTGGCCCAGGTCTGTTCCCATCTCTTGCAAAAAAATATTCCCAGTGATCGTGTTTTGTTTCTTTCGCTGGAAGAAGTTGTGAATGTATTGGATAGTTCGTTGGCAGAGACATTAGAAGCGTTCCAGGAAATTATTGGAGAAAAATTGGATCGCACGGATACCAATGTATTCCTTTTTATTGACGAGGTGCAAAAAGATTCCCGTTGGGGATCAATACTCCGATCTTTGTATGAAAAAAATAAGAATATATTCATTTTTTGTACCGGTTCCTCGGCGGTTGAGCTTCAAACCAATGCTGACATTGCTCGTCGTTTTTTATTCGAAAAGCTTCCGCCACTCAGCTTCGGGGAATATCAGATGATACATCGCCAAGTGATGCCCGTCCGTGGTATCAAGCAAAAAATCATAGAGTCGTTGTATTTTTCAGGTTCAGTAAAAGAAGGATTTGATCAGCTGACACAATTACGGCCAAGCGTACTGTCATATTGGGCAAAGGCACATCGGGACGATGTGGAACATTACATGAAAGTCGGTACTTTACCATTTGCGCTGTCTTTCCCCAGTGAAGATGCTGTGTATGATGCCATTTCTCTCATGCTTGATGTAGTGGCCACAAAAGACCTTGTTCAATTTGGCAAATTTGAACATGATACACTTTTGGCGGTTAAACGGTTGCTCTTTATTTTGGCCGAGAACGATACAACGAGCATGTATCAACTTGAACGCGTACTCGGCATCAGTCGGCTTACCATTCAAAACGTGCTTGAAGCATTGGAAAAAACCGAATTACTTATTCGTGTCCCTGCCCATGGGTCAAACATGACCGTCGCAAAACAACCGGCAAAGTATTTGTTTATGTCACCGGCCATTCGTATGAGCTTCTTTCGCATCACCAGTAACCCGCAAACCTTTCAGACTCGTAAGGGTAAGCTATTGGAAGATTTGGTTGGCGCACATCTGTACCGGGAATTTGTCAGTCGCGGCACCGGCACCGTGCGTTATGATGCCATGCAGGGCGGGGCTGATTTTGTCCTTCAAATTGAAAATAAAAGACAGATAGCCATCGAAGTCGGGCTGGGGACAAAAGATAAAAAACAACTTATACAAACCATGAAAAAAATACCGTGCGAGTACGGCATTGCTATTTCAACCAACACCCTGGCCTGGAATAATGAACTGCGCATCCTTGATCTTCCCCTGGATTACTTCTTAATGATCTAAATTGGCCAATATGATTACCTCTAACACCCTCTACGAAAAAATTATCGGCTTGCTTGCTGATAATCACGTCGACTACAAGCTGTTTTCTCATAAAGAGGCTCTCACGTATGAGGATTTGGCCGCTGTGCAAAAGGAGACCGGTTTTTTTGGTACGGAGATGAAATGCATGGTACTGAAAGCTGGAGAAAAGATAATCGTCTATGTAACGCTTCAGGGTAAGCGCGTGAATTTTGATGTCGTGAAAGAAAAACTTGCCGTAAAAAAAGTGCGCCTAGTAACACCGGAAGAACTTAAAGAATATTTTGGCGCCCAACCTGGCTGCGCCTACCCTTTTGGCTTTGCTGATCACTATGATATCTATGTAGACCCTGGTATATATGAACAAGAATGGTTATTATTCAGTCCTCTGCTGCCAACGAAGACTGTCCAGGTCCGCGGAGTTGATCTCAAAAAGGTTTTCGCCGCACTGGAGAATAACGTTCAAGAAGTGACCGATTTCAATCTACAGTAAAAAGAGAAAAGGGCGAATTGAGGTTCGCCCTTTTTGAGAGTCATGGTGCTTTGAAGAGAAAAAATGTGAATGTATCACCCACACACAGGTGGGTTTTTTGTTTGATGAGTTCATAGGGGAGGAAAAGTTGGTGATATTCTTCCTGTCGGCGCAGAATCGAATATTTTGAGATGGGATAATTTTCTCCTTCGTAGGTATGTTCGACCAAAAAAATGGTATTGCTCAGGTTCTGCATAGCCTGTACGGTTTTTTCCAATTCCACTGGGCTGAGAATATGCAACAGCACTATCGAATCGAAAACGAGGTCGAAAGATTTCTCTGGAAAATCCATCTCATATATTTTCCCCAAACGCAGGTCCACATTTTTGTAACCCTGTAATCGCCGCCTGGCCTTTTTCAGCATAGATGCAGAAATATCATTCCCAACAACGCTTTGTGCCCGTTTGGCAATTTCTTTGGTCATCCTGCCAATACCTACACCCAGTTCAAAAATCCGTTTCCCCGTCAAAAGCGGTCCCAGGAAAGAAAAAATATCTTCCTGGAGCTGCTTGGTTGCCTGTCTATTCTCCTGCAAACGGTGCCTGGCTGACATGACCGCCTGCACTCCCCGCCTTTGGGCACGGGTTTCCCAATGTTTTTGTATTTCAGCGCCAGTTATCTGTTCCTTTTCCTCACGGGGAATCTTTTCATAGGTGTCTTTTTCATTTTTTGCTGCGCTGTGTCCTTGTATTGCCTGTTCTGTTTTGTTGTTTTGTTTCTTCATTGTCGGCCCCTTTTATTTTATGTCATAAATTATTTATGACATATTAGTACTCTATCATATCCTCCATCTTTTGTCAATGGCTATTGATGACAAACTTGCCAATTGCTCAAATCTCTGCTAAAATACAGCTATGCATATCAAAGACTCCCTCCTCCAACTTGGTCTCAATAAAAATGAAGCGGCGGTCTACCTGACCCTGCTCACCTTAGGCTTGAGCCAGGCTGGGCCCCTCGTGAAAACCACCAAACTTCACCGCATGCTCGTCTATAATGCCCTTGACCGGCTTATGGATGAGGGCTTAGTTTCGGTTTTACATAAAAAAAACATCAAACTTTTTCAGGTGACTGATCCGGGCGCACTTCTCGAACGTACGCAGCGCCTGAACGCTCTGGCCAGCGACCTTTTGCCACAACTTCGTAAAATTCAGGAGCAAAAACCCCATGTGGTTAATGTTCGGACTTTAGTTGGCCCGGAGGGTTTTCGCACGAATCTTAAGGAAATTGTGGAATCAGCCGGGCGTCAAAAAAAACGTCTCATGTATATTATTGGTGGTGCCAAAGACACGGATTTCTATGATGCGCTTGGTGATTGGTACCCGCAGTACCTGGCGTTGCTTGAGAAACATGAGGTGGAAAAATTCCTGCTGGCCCCGGCTTCATTTTCCAGCGTTTTCAAAAAAAAATTTGCCGCAGAACCAGACACGCATTTGCGTACTCTGCCTCAGGGACTTTCTTCTCCGACCTACACCCGCATTACTGAAGACATGGTCGCCATTGAAATCTACCATCCGGAAATTGTCATTATCCAAATTCGCAACAAAGCTATTGCCCGTGGCTATTTGGATTCTTTCCAGTTATTGTGGCAGGTGCAGGCGAAAACGTGATTTTAAAATTTCCCGTCGTTTTACCGAGAACGTGGCGCAACGGCCTTGGTTATAAAAATTGCCTTTTCTCCCACGAACATGCTATAAAAGTACCAGCATGTTGTTTTTTGTATGGTTGTTTCTCTTCCAGAAAGGAGTTGCCATGGAACAGAACATTGAAAAACAAGCTAAGCCGCAGTTAGTGAATATTGAGTGGCCGGGATCGGAAGAAAAATTTGTGCACGGTATTGCGGGCCTGTCTCTGCTGGAAACCGCGAGATTAGACTACGTCACCGCCGTCTTAAAAACATTTCGACTGCACATGGGCCTTTTTTGTGGTATTTCCGCATTTTCCTTGTTGTGTATGGTCGGAATGTGCTGGGAGGGATTGAGAAATTTTTTTATTGCTTGCTTGCTGCTCGGGGGTGGCTGTGATATTTTTGTCGGCATTACCGCCCTCAAAACTCACTGTGTTATCAAAAATTTTTCCCTGCCTCAATGGCTTATCCCCTATGCTGTGCCACTCCAGGCCGAGTCCGCAGCTCACAACAAAGCCATAAGGCGCTTACGCGTACTCGTTCAGGCGCAGTATGACCTGGGTCATGAGCACGACCCGGATTTTCAGAAAAATATTGCACTTCTGATCGGTGATTTTTCCGATCGGAAAAAACGCCTGGAGATGTGTCTGAAAGTTTTTGAAACACTGCGTGGACTGCCGGAGAAAGAGGTGGCTGAATTGACCGCCTATATTTTCGGTGATGCCGACAGACAAATGTATGCCGATATCTGCCGGAATTTTTCCGCCATGTTTAACGGTTTACTGGAATCGCAGGCCCTACCTCAGCCGACTGAGCCGGAAGGCGCCCTCCCGCCCGGAAAAAAGGAGGTGAAATGTTTGTAAGTACTTTTGAGAGATTTGTTATTGCAGCAAATCTCTCATTGTTTTTTGTAATGGACATGGCGCCTGGAAATTTGTATACTCCAAAGGCAGCGCTGGCATTCAAAATGCCTTTCATCGTGCTTGGCGCTTGAAATGCTCATTTACACAGGAAAGGAAACTAAAGATGGCTCAAAACATTTTTGTGGCGAAAGCCTGGTTTAAAGATGAAAATTATGCAACAGGGCATTGGAAGATACTCGTCATTGCGAGCACGGAGCGTGATTTGGCGCGGGATACTGCCTATGAAACATGGGGCCATATTCCGACCTCAAATTTCAGTCTGACTGAACATGAATTCACGCCTGATATGGTCATTGACTGTTCGCCTCCACACGGAGAAAGGAAAAGAGAGTTAGGGCACTTTTGATGCCAATGGATCTTCATGTAGGCGCCGACCTTTGGGTACGGCGCCGTTTGTTTTTATGAGCCCTTCCACACGAAATGTACAAACCCGCACAGGTAGTGTTATACTTATTTTTGCGTGAATTTTTCGCGCGTTCCGAAAAAATGCACCTTTTACTCTCAACCCACCCTTTGCCGCGAGCAAAGGCATTTTTGTGTGGCTTCTTCGCAGCCGCACTGCAAGGAGAAATTATGAAACCAGTACTTGGAATCATTGCAGGCAGCGTCCGTCTCGATGCGATTTTTGATATCGCCACCAGATCCACTGACCCCGTGCCTACGCCCTTTGGAACCACTTCGAGTGGCCTGAAAATTGGCATGATCAACGGACAAGCAGTGGTTTTTCTGTCGAGGCATGGACCAGGACATACAATTCCTGCACACGCCATTAACTACCGCGCCAACATCTTTGCATTGAAAGAACAGGGCGTTACCCATCTGGTCGCTTTCACGGCTGTCGGCAGTATGCGGGAAGAAATCCTGCCTGGCCACGCTGTCATACCTGATCAGTTGGTTGATCACACCACTGGCAGGAAATCAACGTTTTTTGACAACGAAATCGCGGCTCACGTTTCCTTTGCCGAGCCCTTCTGTCAGCCATGGTGTGAGCATATCCTTGATGCCGTCCGGAATGTGTATGGATATTCACAGACCCACGGTGGCGGTACGTATTTCTGTATGAACGGACCGCAATTTTCCACCCGGGCGGAATCTCTCGCCTATCGGAAAATCTATGATAATCTGACTGTGATCGGTATGACGGCTGCTCAGGAAGCGAAACTGGCCCGTGAAGCGGAAATATGTTTTGCCGTGGTAGCGCTGCCCACGGACTTTTGTGCCTGGAATACCAAGGCACCCCATACAACGGCCGCCGAGGTTACGCGTATGGCGGCCGCACACAGCGAGCAAGTTGAGCGGATTATCCGAAAGATTGCCGGGATTATGAACGATCTGCCCCTGGAACAGCAGTGTCGCTGCGGTTGCGCCCTGGATGGCGCTATTATGACTGCCTTCACGCAGCAGGTATGGCCTGAAACACTGAACAATTACGATGTACTTTTGGCACGCTATCGGGGACAGAACACATAGCCGCTGGGGGATTTTGATGCTTTTTATAATGTTGTTTGATAAGGACTTTGCCGTCTATGGTGAGGTCCTTATACTTTTTTCTGAAAATTTTGATTTTGCGTTCCATTATGACCTTGCCTTCTTCTGTCGAATTTTGGCGTCCAGCCGTTTGGCCTCAGCCCAGGCCAACTCGTACACCTTTTTCATGGCGTCGGCAATTTCTTCGCTCTCGATAATAATGCCGAGCTGTTCGCGCCAGGATGCAATCATCACTTTGTTGTCATAAATATTGATTTCCGGTGAAAAGTAAAATTTGTCGCCTGGCACCATAGCCATTTCACGTGACTCTTCGTGATCATGCTTGCTTCTTTCTTTGGATATAGCTGTTTCGGGCACGATGCCGCGGATCTTAATACCTTTCGCCGCTCGACGCCGGTAGTATTTGGGGAAATAGTGCGGCAATGCTTTGTGCATGTCATCAATGGCGGCATAGGCGCGGATGGGCTCATGGGAAGTCAGCGTATCTTCGTACACAAATTCGACACCGGCTTTGCCTTCGTAAAACAAAACCTTGGGTCTGTCCCCTTTTTTGTGAATGGATTTCAGCTCGGGCACCACTTTTTCGGCCTTGTCCAGCAGCTGCTTACTTTTTTGAAACTCTTTTTTGAGATAGCGTAAAATATTGGACGGTGATTCGGCGATATATTCCTGACGCGGCTTTTTGCCGGACATGCTCACCAGGGCCTTACTCATCAGAGTATCAAGAATGTCGTAACCAGTCGTGCGGTTAATGCCGGCCTGGCGCGCGATTTTGGAAACCGTGCCTTTACCGAGGGCCAGAATAGCCACGTAAACGTTGGTTTCACGCCCTGTCAGCCCCAAACTGCGCAGAGCTTTTTTCAGTTGAAGATTATCTTCGGCCATGGTTGTATCCTACTATATCTTTTTTATTGTGTCAAATATTTTCCACAACTTATTTTATATACTCTATTTTTGTTTTATTTTAGCTAAATTT
>Ga0155625_142_pt3 | contig 21984 bp, 25 predicted proteins | sample RifCSPhighO2_12_FD_107282 | JGI IMG/M metagenome (GOLD analysis project Ga0155625, IMG submission 107282) | Candidatus Kerfeldbacteria bacterium RIFCSPHIGHO2_12_FULL_48_17 | reverse complement strand
AGCCACTGAAGAAGCGCCTGACGGTATTGTCGGGCTGTGTTTTGCCGGCGGATAAGGAAAAATTTGCCAAGACGTTTGACATTTTGTTGGATACGAAAGATATCAATCAGTTGCCTTTGTTATTGCGCGATGCGGCGGTGAATATTCAGCCTTCGACCGGAGATGATGTTGTGAATTATTTACAGGTCAAGCCGAAGTATTCTTCCGGGTTTCAGGCGTTTGTGCCGATTATGTCGGGCTGCGATAAATTTTGTACGTATTGTGCGGTGCCGTTTACGCGCGGGCGTGAGCGCAGTCGGCCGTCTGAGGAAATTTTGCGTGAAGTTGGGGCGTTGGTGGAGCGCGGCTATCGGCAGATTACTTTGTTGGGCCAGAATGTGAATTCGTATGGCATTGATAAACCGGGGCGTGAAATGTCGTTTGCTCAGTTGTTGCGCGCGGTGGCGGCGATTGACGGTGATTTTTGGGTGCATTATACCAGTCCGCATCCACGGGATATGAAAGATGATGTTTTGGAAGCCATGGCTTCTTCGTCGAAGATAGCCAAGCAGGTGCACTTACCGCTGCAGGCCGGGAGCACAGCGGTGCTGCGGCGCATGAACCGGACGTATACGCGCGAGGAATATGTGCGTTTGATGGAACGCGTACGTGAAGTGTTGCCAGGTTTGGGGTTGTCGACAGATATTATTGTCGGTTTTCCCGGTGAAACTGAGGCGCAGTTTGCAGAAACGCGGGAAGTGTTGCGCGCATCGCGTTTTGATATGGCCTATATTGCGCAGTATTCGGTGCGGCCGGGTACGCCGTCGGCGAAGGTATTTGTTGATGACGTGGGCGCGGCAGAAAAAAAACGCCGTCATATGGTGTTGACCGGCGATTTGAAAGTTCATGCCCAGGCGTACAATGACGCGTTAGTGGGCCGAACGATTAAGGTTCTGGTGGAGAAGGAGCGGGACGGAATGTACTTAGGTCGGACCGAGGGCCTGAAAAATATCAGGTTCCCGGTCGTGGAGGTTGGATTGGTGGGTAAGTTTGCCCAGGTGCGCGTGGAAAGTGCACAGACCTGGAGTTTAGAGGGTGTGCTTGAGCGAGTTGTTATTCTTGCATAGCGGCCTGGACTAATTGGGCTGAAATGGGTTTCCATTGCCGCCTTTCTTTGCCGGGGTATACGTTTGAGCACTACTCATTTCTTGCTCATCTGTTCTCAGCTGTGCGGCATCTGCCTCTTTCACTTTTTCGCTTATTTCCACCGTCAGGTCTTCAAAGTTATAAATGAAATCCTCTAGCGCCGTGTCCGCATGCAACGCACTTCTTCCTATTCTTTCCGCATCTGCTTCTCCGATAATTTTTTTCTCCCGAAGTTCATGTATCAGCTCCTGGGGCGACTCAATCGCCTCCAGAGCTTTTTCTAGAGCGTCCTTTATCTGTTGAATTTTTGTTTCAAGACTTCTCATGCTTTTTCTCCTTGTTTTTAAGTTTTTTTTGTGCCAGCCTTTACTTGTGCCAAAGAATCCCATACTATCAGTGCTATGTCAACTTCGCTGCCAAAACTTATCGCGCTCGTTGGTCCTACCGCTTCCGGAAAAACGGATTTGGCTCTTCAGTTGGCTAAAAAATATAATGGGTATGTGATATCAGCTGATTCACGCCAGATCTACCGTCAAATGAACATCGGTACGGGCAAGCCGGCGTTGGGCGCCGTGGAAATGGTTTGCGACCAACCTTCGTATGATATTAACGGCATTCGACACTTCATGTTTGACATGGTTTCACCTGATCAGACGTACACCGTCGCTGAATATAAAGATGCTGTTTACCGGCTTATCTCAGACATGCGGCGTGAATATCCAGACAACATCCCCTTTCTCGTCGGTGGCACGGGATTGTATGTGAGTGCCGTGATTGAAAATTGGGAAATACCGAAAGTAGCGCCGACTGGATTACGCGAGGATTTGGAAAAAAGAACGCTCGATGATTTGGTACAGGAATTACAAAATCGCGCACCGGATGTGGCCAAGCGTATTGATATAAAAAATAAACGCCGCGTGGTGCGGGCGTTGGAAGTCGTGCTCGAGGGAAAAAGTTTTGATCAGGCTCGTGGTCCGAGAATGTTTGATATCTTGTTGTTGGGTTTGGATGTGCCGCGCGAGGAACTGTATACGCGAATTGACGCGCGTGTTGATGCGATGATGGCAGCGGGCTTATTGGATGAGGTAAAAAGCCTGGCTGCAAAATACGACTGGGATGTGCCCGCCATGAGCGGCATTGGCTATCGGCAGTTTCGGCCGGTACTCGAGGGCAAGATGGATTTGGCCGAGGCCGTGGAAAAACTCAAGCAGGATACGCGGCATTACGCCAAGAAACAACTCACCTGGTGGCGGAAACGGGAAGGGATGAAGTGTATAAAAAATACCGGCGACTCTGAAGATTTTATCGAAAAATTTTTGCAAAAATAAAGATGACCTACTACTTATAGCTGCCCTGCTCAGCTTTATGGGCATTTAGAGCTGCCTCAAAATCTTCCTCATATATCCGACCATAGATCTCGAAGGGGGAGTTAAACTGATTCAGGTCTATCCCTACTTTATTCAACAATGGAGGATTGAGATCCCAGCGATCATAATAGCTCACATAGCGCTTGTTCTGTCCTTCTATTTGTCCTTTATCTTCACCTATGTAGGCTTTGTAGCGTCCGAGATGACTCGTGTAATCATTCGAAGGAAGTTGCTGTTTTTGTTTGACATACTCAACAATCTGATCAAAACTTTCCATGGAGTTTAGATCTTTTGTGCTGATCGCCAGCTTCAACTCGTTGCCTATTCCCCAGGTAATGGGTTGTGTTTTTGGAGATAGTTTTTTGGCACTTTTCATCTTTTCAATAATGGCCTCTCGCGTTTCAATTATATCTTTTGCCACACTTTTGGCATCAAAACTGAAATAACGAGCGTTCTTTTCCGTGGAACGCGTGGGGCGATATGGGGATTCTTTCAGAAAATCGTAATTCGGTTCTAGCCCTAAATAACGACGAAAAAGATCCATGCGCAGCTGCTCATTTAGTTCCCCCCCAAAGGCTATGCGATTAGGGTGGTATTTTCCAACATCCTCGCGAATGTTTTTGATGCGGGTTTTTGGACCCTCTACCCCCTTCGATGAGATCGAAAGGTGATACCCAAAAGGCAGCACATTCCGAGCTAATTGTTCTTTGTAATCGATCTCGCCGGCACTCATCTTACCGTTTTCGTCTCGTTCATGTAAAAAACCGACACACTTGTTGTAAATCTCACTCAGACCGCCATCAACGTAGTGATCCATCCAACGCACCAAAAGAGACATGCGGTCTTTTTCTAGAGGCTGGCCCTTTTGAACATCCGAAACAAGAAGGCGCGGTAATTCCGGCAGTACGGACCTGCTTTTCTCATAGACATCGGCAAAAAGTTTGTCAAACCGACCAAAAATCCCTGTCACTTTTTTTCTTTCCAGAGGGGTAAGTTGCTCATCAGACTGGAGCTGTTGCAGCTGACTAAAAACCTCTCCTGCATCTTCAGCCACCTCACTTAGAAGGAGTTCTTGCGTCTCTTGCTCTATCTCCTCTTGCTCGTTTTCTACTTGATCGGTAACCTTTTCATACTTCTTGTCTGCTTCTTCATGATTCGGAACAGTTGAATCCGCTTCTGGCTCCGGTTTGTTCAATTCTTTTTCACCCATACGCCTTTATGATATTTGATCTTTTAGTCTACTGATCTGATCGTTTGATTTTCTCCGGTCGATCTGTTTTTTGAATTGTAAAATGTCTGCCTTGAGCACCGACACCTCCTCATGAAACTCTTCAACTACTTTTCTTATGGCTTCTTTTTTTGGATTTGATTTCATCTTATGTGTTCAGAGATTATTGTTGCACGTATCCGGTTCTATTATATCATAACTTAGGATAAAAAACACTGCGACACGTTTTCTTATTTTTTCTCTCAATTTAGCCTAAAAAAGAAGACCATACCGATTACATATGCTTATCTGGTATGGTCAAAATAGCAAATACAAAGACTTATTTCTCAGCGAAATTGACTGGTTCTTCGATTATCACATCACTTGCCTTACTGTAGTAAGGCTTCCAGTCCTCCCAGCGCGAATCAATAATTTTCTCTTCGACGCTGAGTGTTTCGTTGAGAAATTTTTTTACAATTCTGACGTCTCTTAGTCCATGCGTTATGCATGGACGCCACTTGCCTACCTCTATCTGCTTTATAACTTCACAGTTACAATTAGCACAGTGATTAACAAGGCACATTGTGGCTCTATCTGGCTCGTCCACAAAGGGCGTAATGATACAGTTTTCAGAATATGAAAATCCCTTTGGAATTGTAATATTCTTGAACTCTGATTTCAATTCGCCTTTTTTCTCATAGCGAGATAACAGATAGTTAACGTCTTGTTGTAAAATTATTTTCACCTTTTTCATCACAACATCTCCTTTTTCGCTGCCCGGACAGCCCATAAATCGACTGCATTTTGAATGCGTTTCAAAAGCAGATGATTTCCGGGATAATCATTCCCTGACGGGAATTCACCGTTTTGCGCAGGAGGAGTATAACCCGCTGCAAAACGTTTTTTAATGTAAACGAACAAAAAGTTCGTGGCCCGATTGTACAGTAAATAGCAACCTCTGTCAATCCCCCTTGTCATTTTTTCGCTTTTTTTAGCAAAAAAATAGACTATAGAAAGAGCGCAACTTATAAAGGCTGTATATGTGCTTTTTTGTAGTCCCAGGCGTTGGAAGGAGCGCAAAAAAGTATATATAACAGCCTTTTGCTATACAATTTATCCGAGTTTTTTTCGCAAAATATCGGTCACCATCTGTGGATTGGCCTTGCCTTTCATCTTCTTCATTACCTTGCCCACCAAATACATCAGCACATTCGTCTTCCCGGCGCGGTACTGCTCAACCGGCCCTGACTCTTCGGCCACGACTTCATCCACTGCGGCACCCAAAGCATCAACATCGCTCACCTGCTCCAGATTTTTCTCGGCCATGGCCTGTGAAGGATCAATACCCGTCGTAAACATATCAGCCAGAATCACCTGCGCCGCCGATGAATTCACCTTATTTTCATAAATCAGCGCAATAAATTCCGCAAAATTTTCCGGCGTAATTTTCAGTGCCCGCCAATCCATATCAGCCGCATTCATCAGCTTCACCAACTCGGTCGTTATCCAGCCCAACACCAGGCGCGTTAATTTTTTCCCGCTGGCCTGCCAGATTTCATCGTCACTGCCCTCGCTGTTTTCCAAAGAATTCAACCAGGAACGCAGCTCAGAAATCGTTGCACCAAAAAATTCACCCATGTCAGCGTTGTCGGCCAGCATTTTGGCATCGGCGTAACTCAAAGTATATTCTTCCATAAAGCGCGTGCGGCGCGCAGCCGGCAATTCCGGCAGATGCGTCTTCAGGTGCTGCACATGTTTTTCATCCAGCTCAAGCGGTGGCAAATCCGGTTCCGGAAAATAACGATAATCGGCCGAGGTTTCTTTACTGCGCTGGCTGTAGGTTTGCTTTTTGGCATCGTCCCAGCCGCGGGTTTCATGCGTCACCGTTTCACCGTTTTCCAGGAGCCGGGCCTGGCGTTTGATTTCAAACGTCAGGGCTGCTTCCAGGCCGCTGAAGGAGTTGATGTTCTTTATTTCCACACGCTGACCGAGTTTTTTGGCGCCCTTACCTTTGGTTTTACCGGCGCTGGCGGGCAGCAGCGAAACATTGGCGTCAAAGCGCATATGGCCTTTTTTGAGATTGCCGTCGGTAACATGCGTGTACACGAGGAGTTGGCGCAGTTCCTGGACAAATTCTTTGGCTTCCTGCGGTGTGTGCATATCCGGCTCCGAGACAATTTCTGCGAGCGGTGTACCGGCGCGATTAAAATCCGCCAGCGTGTCACCGTTGGCTGTGTGCATGAGTTTGGCGGCGTCTTCCTCCAGATGCAGGCGTGTGATGTGGACGATGACATCATCAGCGCCGGGTCGGTAGAGGGTGACGTGACCGCCCAGGGCAAGGGGCTCGTCGTACTGGGAAATTTGGTAGCCTTTAGGAAGATCTGGATAAAAGTAATGCTTGCGGTCGAATTTGGAAAGGGGTTGGACTTCGGCTTCCAGCGCGTGAGACGCAATAATGCCGAATTCCAGGGCTTTTTTATTGAGAACCGGCAGCGTGCCGGGATGACCCAGGCAGATGGGACAGATGTGGGTATTGGGTTTGGCAGCGTCGGTGTCGGCGTTTTTGCAGGCGCAAAACATCTTGGATTTGGTTTTGAGCTGGACGTGAACTTCGATGCCGATGGTGGCTTCGTAGGTGGGTTTAGTGACCTTTTTCATAAGGGAAAAGCTAGGCGTTTATGGGGTTATTCTAGCACGGTTTTTGGGCCCGGACAAAAAGAAAAGCAGCTTGTCGACAGGTGTCGGGCCGCTTTTCAGAATGTGATTATCTCCTGACTTCGTGCCCCTTCCAAGAGGCGCGTTTTTTCAATTTCTTTACCAAAAAATTTTCGATTGCCTGATACTCTGAGGCAATCGCGAAAAGCGGCAATAGAAAAATAATAAAGTAGGCAGCGACGGGGCGCCGCAAAATCTCTGCAACCACCTGCGGATTGGGATGGGGCGGGCTCAGTGCTGCCCACAGGTCATCCATTTGCCAGATCCCGATCACCATAGCCGCAACTACTGCCAGCAGTCCCCAAATCAGACAAAATAATAACACTGCCGCCTGAATCCTTCTTCTTAAAAAAATTTCCACTTTTTTCTCCCTCTCGCATTGGCGCCGCATAGCAGCGCCGGTTTGTACAAAACTGAGTTTTTGTTTGCGCGAGTTGTATCATACTTCTGCGGGCCTGTCAATGCTGGCCGGAACTGCCAAAACCACCCTCACCCCGAACGCTTTCCGTCACCTTCTCCACCACCTGAATTTCCGGCTGAGCTACCGGTAAAACCAAAAACTGGGCCACACGGGTGTGTTTGGCCACTCGCACCGTTTCCCGGCTTGTATTCAGTAAAACCACCAACCATTCGCCCCTATATCCGGAATCAATCACTCCCGCCAGCGTCGTCAAACCCTGCTTCCAGGCCACGCTGCTGCGGTCACGGATCAAACCCGCATAACCCCGCGGAATGGCGATCTTCAAACCGGTTGGCACCTGCCTGCGCTCACCCGGTGCAAACACAACATCTTCAGCAGCATATAAATCATAAGCGGCGTCATCTTCGTAGGCCATCTTTGGTACCGGCACATCGGCACGTAGCTTTTCGATTTCCATCTTCATTGTTTTGGCTTTATATCTTTCATAAACGGCTCAATCACTGTCCAAATCCTCGCGGCCACCTCTTCGCGGCTCAATACCTTATCATCTTCCATGCACTCGATCTGCCGCCAATCCTTATGATGTATCACCATTTCCTGGTAAGCCGCCGTCGCCCGACGCAGATGTTCAATGTCGGCTTCATGAATATCCTTAGTGCGGCCACCTTTTAAATAGGCGCGATTGACGGTTTTTTTCTCGACCAGCTTTTGCCCCATTTCCGGCGGCATATGTAAAAACAACGTCAGATCCGGCCGCGGAATACCGAGAATCCCATATTCCAGCTCGTCTATCCACTGCACAAACTCAGCCCGCAATTCCTGCGTCGCGAGCTTGCTGGCCTGATGACCCTGGTTCGCCGAAACATAGCGGTTACTCACGATTGTTTTACCCTCATCCAGGACCTGGTGCATACCAAAGCTGGCATCGTAGCGATCAAGGGCGTAAAACAGGGATGCTGCCCGCGGATTCACCTCACCGGCGGCTCCATATTCACCGTTCAAATATTTTTCCACAAAAAAACAGGATGGCTGCCCATAGCGCGGAAAATCTGCGCCTTCCACCGTATAACCCTCGGTGCGCAGACGCTCAATCAGCAATTCCGTTTGCGTTCCCTTGCCCGAGCCATCTGTTCCGCATAAAACAAAAAATTTCCCTTTTGGTTGCGCCATAATCATAGTCAGACGTTATTTTGAGCAATAATTTTAATAGTGGCCGGATTGGCCGGCGTTTTCTTGCGGCCATGGCAGCGCCAACAACGTGGCTCGTACATTTCATCAGCACCAACGATTATCGTTTCCTTGCTGTCGGTTGTCCGGGCGGTTCGTGTGGCCGTGCGACCGCACATGGTGCACACGGCTGCGAATTTCACAATATAAACCTCGGGTGTTCGGGTTATGCGCTCGTACGCCGGAAAGGGCCGATTATCAAACGTAAAATCCAGCGCCGAAATCACAATCTTTTTCCCTTCCTGAAACAATCGCATCAGTACGTCCATGTATTTATCCGCTTCATCCCAAAGCAGATTCAGCTCGTCGCACGCAATGACGTCATAGTCTTTACCAAATGCGTACAACTCCTCCGGCGTACTCAGGCTTGAACCGGTGAACTCTGTTCCGTTGCGGGAAACAATCATGTTAGCTCCCCTGCCTTTCTGAACCTGGGGACGAATATCTATCTTGGGACGAAAAAAAATCAGCTTGCTTCCCGGCCGGTCGGAAAATTTGTGCTGCAGGCTGTACATCGTGGCAACGTGGATGAGCGCCGATGTTTTTCCGCTGCGCATACAGCCCACAAAAGCCAGAATGTGATCGTCCATGAGTTGTTGGTAATTTGGGAACATATACCCTTATGGTACAAAAAAACTGGTATTTACGCCAGTTTTATTTGCGGGTTTTATGCGGCCGGATTCGAGCCGATTGAGGGCGGATAATTTAGCCCTCAACCTTAATCGCCGGGCCCATGGAAGCCGTAAGGATAATATTTTTCATGTAGGTGCCCTTCATGCTGTCGGGTTTCAGCTTCTTGACAGCTTCGATGAAGGTGACGAAGTTTGCTTTGAGCTTGTCAGCATCAAACGATACTTTGCCGATAATCTGGTGCAGGTTGGCAGTATCGTCAGCTTTGAAAGAAATTTTACCGCCGCTTTTCAGATCCTTAATCGTCTGCACGAAGTTCGGGGTAACGGTTTCGGTTTTCGGGTTGGGCATCAGGCCCTTTTGACCGAGGATTTTGGCAACCGGAGCCAGCTTGCGCATCATGTCCGGAGTTGCGACAGCAATATCGAAGTTGATTTTCTGCGTGGTTTTGATTTCATTGATGGTATTTTCGTCACCGATGATATCAGCGCCGGCATCTTTGGCTTCTTTCTCCTTGGCGGCTGGCACAAAAGCAATAACGCGGCGGGTTTTACCGGTACCATGCGGCAGCACGACGGTACCACGGACGGATTGGTCAGATTTTTTCGGATCAATACCGAGACGAATGTGAACCTCAACGGAACCGTCAAATTTGGTTGGAGCCAGTTTTTTCACCAGCTCAACGGCTTGATCAACCGGGTAAATCTTGCCGGGCTCGAGTTCTTTATACGCGTTTTTCAGGCGCTTGGATTGTTTTGACATAGAATAAATTTATTTAACCTGAATGCCCATCTGGCGAGCCGTACCTTCGATAATCTTCATAGCTGCTTCGATGGTGTTGGCATTGAGATCAGGCATCTTGGTTTCGGCAATTTTGCGAACCTGTTCTTTCGTGACCTTGCCGACCTTGTCTTTCAATGGATTGCCTGAACCTTTTTTGATGCCGGCAGCTTTTTTCAGCAGGTCGGCAGCCGGCGGGGTTTTAAACACCATGGTATAAGAGCGGTCGGTGTAGACCGTGACTTCCACCGGGATAATGTCGCCGCGTTTGTCAGCGGTGGCATCATTGAATTTTTTGCAAAACTCCGGGATGTTGATACCCTGCTGACCCAACGTGGGGCCAACCGGAGGCGCAGGATTGGCGGCGCCACCCATTATCTGGAGTTTGAAAATTGTTTTAACTTCTTTCTTGGCCATAAAATATTGACTATATTTTTCTAATTTGGAGAGAGTCGAGTTCGACCGGGGTTTCCCGACCGAAGATAGAGAGAAGCACCTTCAGTTTTCCGCGATCTTCGTCGACTTCTGAAACTTTTCCTTCCATTTCCTTGAACGGACCATCCACCACCTTCACCGATGCGCCAACCGTAACATCAATTTTGTATTTCGGCTCTTCCACACCCATGCGCTTTTGCAGCTGCTTGACTTCTTCGGGTGAAATTGGCGTTGGCGTTGTTCCGGAGCCGATGAAACCGGTCACGTTCGGGGTGTTACGCACCACGTACCAGGATTCATCCGTTACGAGCATTTCCACCAGCACATATCCCGGGAAAATCTTTTCGGTCACGATTTTGCGTTTACCGTTACGGATTTTAATGCGTTTTTCCGTGGGAATAAGTACGTGAAATATTTTGTCTTCCATATCCATGGATTCAATACGCTGCTTGAGGTTATGAGCAACGTTTTCTTCGTACCCGGAATAGGTGTGGATGACGTACCAGCGTCGTCCTTGATCGCCTGTTTGTTTTGCCATAGGCTTTTGTTAGATGACAAGTTTTAAGAGATAAGAAAAACCAAAATCAAGCGCCCCCAGGAAAACACCCACACCGAGACAGGCCAGTATGACGGCTATGGTTTCTTTTGTTGTTTCTTCGCGCGTCGGCCAGACCACCTTTTTGAGTTCTGTGAAGGACTCTTTGAGGTAGGTGGTGAGGCGTTTTATGGGTGCGCTTTTGGTTGCAGTTTCCATTGTTTATCTAAAACAGACCCGGTTGGGTCTTCTTCATTAGGAGTATATCGAATTTGCGATTTTTATGCAAGCCTCGCACCGTGATTTTTATTTTTTGTTTGTAATTAGCCATTTTTTATCTAAAATTTATCCTCACGCATGCCCAGCCAGAAACCGATGTGATTGGTGAGGATATGAAGGAGAAAGCCGGTAATAAGGAGGGTTGCCCAGACTTCGCCGGGGACCCGGGTAATGATACTTGCCGCAGCCAGTCCACCGATGATGTAGTCAATCTGGTCAAAGGGTATCCAGCGCGAGCCGCTGGTTTTCCCGACGCGGCGTTTGAAAAAGCTTTTGATGAGATCGCCGAGTATAGCTCCCCCGCCCATGAGCGCCCCTGACCACAGACTGAGTTTGGCATAGTCTGTGAAGGTAAGCGACGCGAAGCTGTCAGGGAAGCGTAGTACCAGATAGCGCTGCAGCAAAAAAATAATTTCACCGCATACAACGGCTGCCAGCAACCCGCGCCAGGTTTTGTGACTGCCGAAGAGCGGTTGGCCGCCAAGTCTCCGGCCGCCGTCAATAGGTCGTCCCAAAAATGGAAACCAATTTTTTACCAGCACCGGTGCCATGTTGGCCACACCGATCGGCAAGAAAAACCAGAGACTTTTAAGGAGAAGTATGAGCATGTTATATGACTTTTGGTTGAGGTATTCTTTCTTGTGCCGTTTCGGCCACCCAGCGAGTGGCCTCAACTGACGCATTTTACTCGCTCTTTCGCTCACTTTCGTTCGCTCAAACCGTGCCCGCTTCGTAAAATGAGTCCCCAAGAAAAAATACCCCAACCAAATCTAAAATTATTTACCTGTCAACCACCTAAATATCCAAATTTTGAACTTCCTTGGCGTGTGATTGGATGAAGCGCTTGCGTGGCAATACTTCCGAACCCATGAGCACGCTGAATACATCGTCAGCCTTGGCGGCGTCTTCAATCGTCACCTGTTTCATGACCCGCGTTTCCGGTTGCATGGTTGTTTCCCACAACTGCGTTGGGTTCATTTCGCCGAGACCTTTGTAACGCTGGATGTTGACGCCCTTTATTTTTTCACCGACACCGGTTCGGTCAACACCTTCGGCTTTGGCGGCAGCTGTTTCTTTGGCCTCGCCCGCTTCCAGCGCGGCTGTGCCCAGCAGCTTTTTCAGTACTTTCTCTTTTTCCTCTTCGTTGTATACATATTCGACGTGCTTGCCTTTTTGAATTTGAAATAACGGTGGCTGGGCAATGAAAATATGACCCTGTTTGATCAGCTCAAGAAAATTGCGGTAGAAAAATGTCAGCAGCAGCGTACGGATGTGGGAACCATCAACGTCAGCGTCGGTCATGATGACAATGCGGTGGTAGCGGAGTTTTGCAATGTTAAATTCCGTGGAAATGTTGGTGCCGATCGCAATCACCAGATTCTTCAGTTCGTTGTTGGCCAGCATTTTATCAATACGGGCGCGTTCCACGTTGAGAATTTTTCCACGCAACGGCAAAATGGCCTGAAAACGCCGGTTGCGTCCCTGCTTGGCTGACCCGCCGGCAGAGTCACCTTCAACAATATACAGTTCGGATTCATGAGGATCGCGCGAAGAACAGTCGGCCAGTTTTCCGGGGAGCGTCAACCCGTCAAGCGCGCCTTTGCGGAGCACGGAATCGCGCGCAGCCCGGGCCGCTTTCCGCGCCAGAGCGGCGAGAATACACTTCGAGAGAATTTCCTTACCATCGCGCGGATTTTCTTCCAGAAAAATCGTGAAGTAATCGGAAAATACCGTTTCCACCACCGGTTTGACATCAGCGTTACCGAGCTTGCCTTTGGTTTGGCCTTCGAATTGCGGATCGGTCAGCTTGACACTGATAATGGCGGTGAGGCCTTCGCGCACATCATCACCGGAGAGATTCTCATCTTTTTCCTTGAGAAAACCCTGCTTGCGGGCATAGGCATTCAAAGAGCGCGTGAGCGCCGTGCGAAAACCCTGCAGGTGCGTGCCGCCTTCAGGGTTATGAATGTTGTTGGCATAGGCCTGCACGGTTTCCTTAAAATCGTTGCTGTATTGCAGCGCAATTTCCACCTTGATATTTTTTTCCTCAACATCCTTTTCAATGTAAAAAACTTTTTCCTGCTTGACTTCTTTGTTGTGATTGATATGACGAACAAAACTCCCAATACCGCCCTCAAAATAAAAGGAATAGGCTTTGGTATGCTCAGGAGCGCGCTGATCGTGAATGTTGATGCGAACGCCCTTGGTGAGGTACGCCTGCTGTCGTAAGTGGCTCAAAATAAAATCCCAGTCAAATTCGTGCACCGTAAAAATACTTTTGTCCGGTTGGAATGTGATGATGGTCCCCGTTCCCTTGGCCGGACCCTGCGCGCGGGCGGGTTTCACCGGTTTACCGAGTTTGTATTCCTGCACCCACAGCTTTCCTTCGCGCTTCGCTTCCGCTTTTACGTAGGTGGAAAGCGCATTGACCACGGAAATACCCACGCCGTGCAAACCACCGGAAACTTTGTATCCTCCGTCGCCGAATTTACCGCCCGCATGCAGCTTGGTCATGATGGTTTCCAGTGTGGAAACTTTCGTGGTTGGATGTTTTTCCACGGGAATACCGCGACCGTTGTCTTCGACGCAAACTTTGTGGTCCGGCAACAAATGGATGTTAATCTCATCAGCAAAACCGGCCATGGCTTCGTCTATGGAGTTATCAACCACTTCCCAGATAAGGTGGTGCAGGCCGGTGTGGTCGGTATTGCCGATATACATGCCCGGACGTTTGCGAACGGGTTCCAGGCCTTCCAGTACGGAAATTTGCTTGGCGCCGTATTCAGCAATGGCTTTTTTCTTTTTTTCGTCGGTCGGAGGTAATTTCTTTTTGGCCATAGGTGTTATTTTTCTCTTACTTGAGCGTGTAAAGTGGTGGTAAGTTCGTGAATTATTTTTTCGTGAATGGGGTCAATTTCCGTTTTGGTCAGTGTTCTTTCCAGGGATTGGTAGTTGAGGTGAAATGCCAGTGACTTTTTTCCGGGTGGTATTTGTTCACCGATATACGTGTCGAACAGTTCGATCGTTCCCACAAGGCCTTCTCCACCGGCACGCACCAGTTCTTCAATGTTTTTCCAGGGGAGTGCCTGGTCTACAATGAGAGCGACATCAAACAGCACCGCAGGATAGGTATCGAGCGGCTTATATTCTGGATGGTTTTTCTCGAGTTCACTTATGGTATTGAGATCCAGGGTCAGCCACCAGGTATTGAGGTTTTTTTGCTTGTTTTTCATGGCGGTTGATGTAAGCAAACCAAAGTCCCCGAGTTGCGTATTTTTGTGCATGACACTGGCGGTTGTTCCGCGTTGGCCATAAATGCTCCCGGTCGTGGTGAAATCTATGTCCGGTCGTTGCAGGGCAGTGAAGAATCCCGAGATAATCCCCTTTACGGCGTAAAATGTGATCGCTTCTTCGGTAATAAGGGCGGTAAGGAGTGTTTTTTCCTGGGGGAGTTTTCCTTCGGCTCCCGGAAAAAAGGCATGTCCCACTTCAAACAGGCGGACGCTTTCCGTGTGTCGAAGGTTACTCTCAACGTTGCGAATGAGTCCGGAAACGAGCTCGGTGCGCAGGTAACTCTGTTCAGCATTCATGGGATTTTGCAATGGGATGTGCATGCTTTCATTGGCGCTGATTTTTTTCAGTTGTGATTTTCCGAGAAAAGCGTAATTAACAGCTTCCTGAAAACCCATGCTGGTGAAATAGCGCGAAGCTGCTCGTTTGAGCAGTACCATTGGTTTTTTTGCATACAGCTTCAGGGGCACAAACGGTAAACCTTCTTTAAGGCTGTCGTAGCCCTGTATACGCGCGACTTCTTCGATGGCATCTTCCGGAATTTTCACGTCAGGGCGCCACGAAGGAACGCTGACCTTCAGGCCTGATGTGAGTTTTTCAAAGATTTCAAACCCGAGTTTTTCGAGTATCCCGCCGGCTTCTCTGGTTTCGATGGGTTCGCCTATGAGCGTTTGGTAATGCTTCTCTGTAAACGTGATGTATCTTGCTTGGCGTTTTTTCGGATATTCATCTATGACGCGGTCAAGATATATATCGCCGTTTTGTTCTTTGAGAATATCGTAAGCCTTCGCGAGCGCATTGATGGTATTTTCGCCATCAACACCTTTCTCGAACAGGGCAACGGCATCGGTGCGGTGACCGATCAGACGCGATGCTTTGCGAACCGCACCGGCATCAAACACGGCTGTCTGCAGGACGATGCGTTTGGTCGTTTGTGATACAGCGCTGTTTTGACCGCCCATGATGCCGGCCAGGTCAATGACTTTGTCCTTATCGGCGATAACGATGGTGCCGGCGGGAAGCGAGCGAGACACGCCATCGAGTGTGACCAGGGTTTCATCGGGGAGTGAAGCGCGGATTTTCATGGTTGCTCCGCTGATTTTGTCATAATCAAACGCATGAAACGGCAGACCGAGGTCGGCTGCTAGGTAGTTGGTGAGATCAACAATCGTATTGATGGGACGGAGGCCAATGGCACGCAGGCGATTCTGTATCCAGGCCGGTGAATCGGTGATGGTGACGTTGTCGATCACCAAGGCACTGTAGCGTGGACAAAGTTTACTATCAGGGACATCCACTTTCAACGCCAGTGTCTCTTTCATTTTTTTGGGCAGCTTGTGTTTATCTGGCATGAATTTTGCCCCAGTGATCGCGGCGATTTCACGTGCCATGCCCAGGTGTCCCATGAGATCAGGCCGGTTGGGAAGAACGTCAACGTTCAGCACTTCCTGGGTTATGCCCATGGCCTTGGCCAACGAGACACCGTTTTTTGCACTCTCATCAAGCACCAGAATATGGCGTTCACCCTCTTTCATGAGTCCAATTTCTTCGCTTGAGCAAATCATGCCTTCCGATTCCTGCCCGCGAATGATAGCCGCTTCGATTTTAGTACCATTTGGAAGTATCGTTCCCGGCAGAGCCACGGCCACCTTTTGACCCGGCGCGAGATTACGCCCGCCGCAGACAATATCCAAAATTTTCAATCCCGTGTCCACTTTGGCGACACTGAGTTTGTCGGCGCCCGGGTGCTTACGCACAGCAATCACTTCACCGACCAGCAGATCTTTCCACATGTCATTGAAATCCGTCACCGCATCAATCTCAACTGAGCGCAGCGTTAACTGTTCCTTGAGTTCCGGGGTCGGTATTTTTATCCTGGTATATTCCTTTACCCAATCGAGTGATATTTTCATAATTAAAATTGCTGAAGAAATCTGAGATCGTTTTGGTAGAACAGCCGTATGTCGGAAATTTTGTATTTGATCATCACCGGACGTTCAACACCGAAACCAAACGCCAGGCCCTGGACCTTCATCGGATCATAGCCAACGTTTTCCAATACTTTGGGATGGAGCATGCCACAGCCGCCCATTTCCAACCAGCCGGTGCCTTTGCAGGTGGGACAACCCTTTTGGTCGCATATCGTGCAGCTCACATCAAATTCCGCGCCCGGTTCCACGAAGGGAAAATAGGAAATACGAAAACGGACACGCAGTTTTTTCTCAAATATGCGTTCCATGACGGTGTGCAGCAGGCCGCGTAAATGGCCCATGTTGATGTGTTCGTCAACCATGATGCCGTCGAACTGATGAAACATCGGCGTATGGCTGATGTCGGCCGGATCGCGACGGAACGTTTTCCCGATCGAAATAATACGAACCGGCGGCTTGCGCTGCTCCATTTCCCGCGCGCTCACGGCGGTCATCTGGGTGCGCAGGAGTAAATTTTCTGGCAGCACAAAGGTATCCTGCATGTCGCGGGCCGGGTGATCGGTCGGCATATTCAGCGCGTCAAAGTTATACCAATCATTTTCAATTTCCGGTCCCTCCCCTATTTCAAAATTGAGACTTTCAAATATGTCATAAATAGCATAGATCATTTGGGTAATGGGATGATTTTTGCCGAGTTTTGGTGTGGTGCCAGGTGCGGTGAGGTCAATGGGCGCCTGGCCGGTTGTGCTGCCGCCGCCGGTGCGGTTTCCCAGTGCGGCGATTCTCTGTTCGATGTTGGTTTTGACCGTATTCATGATTTTTCCGATGGCGGGCCGATCGGCGCTGGCGGCCTGCTTCATGGTCTTCATAATTTCTGCGAGTTTGCCATTGCGGCCAAGGTAGGTATTTTTGAGTTGCATGAAAATTTCCTGGTTGATTTGGGCGCCAAGTTTCTTGAGCTGGGTTTCGAGCTGGGTTTCCAATGTTTTCAGTTGTTGCTCGATATCGTTTTTAGGTGATTGAGGCATGGGTCGGTTTTGAGTGACTTTTACGTGATTCAGTTTTGAGAATGTGAGGGGTTCGTGTCAGGAAAAATATTTCAAGAATGATGAGACCGAGGGTGAGGAGGAGAAGGCTCCACCAGACAAAGAGTCTGTTTCCTTGCAGAAAGAGTGAGCCGACGATGAGGACGGAGAGAAGAAGTCCCTGCCGGAGTGATACACCAAGGTAGCGGAAGGGCGCTTCTTTGCGGTTCATGACGCGGCGCAGGAGGAAACCGATGATGGCAAACGTGCCGGTGAGGGAGAAAAAAAGACTTGTATAGAAGCAGAATAATCCGATGGTACCGGCCTGAAAAGGGTTAATAAAGCTGAGCACCAGGACCCAGGCCAACCAACAAAAAAAGGTGGCTATACCCAGGGTGATGAGGTACTTACGCAGGGACATGTTTTTGTCTTGGCTAACGTTTATTTTATGCTTTCAGTGTAGCATATTTTTGGGGTGGGAACAACTTTACCTGGGAGGTGGTAGTCAGGGTGCTGGTGGGGTGCTTGTGGTTGACAGATCTCTTGGAATCTGGTATTATTTTGCCGCCAATGGTGGTAAAGAAATTGAAAATTTATATCAAGTGCGCCTGGCCTCGTTGCCCGCGCTTTCCAAAGAAGGATTTTTATCATGAAAAAAAGTATTATCCGATTTTTTCGCCTTGCTGTGGCGATTGGGTTTGTTTCTTTTTTCCTCGGCGGCACGCTGGCTGTTTTCTTTTCCAGGGGTGTGTCTTTTACGGAGGATTTTGACCGAATTCTTGTGAGGGACTCGGTCATTGAAGTCATGTCTGCGGACATCACCGGTCGCGGGTGGGTCTTTCAAAAACGTTTTTTACAGACCTTGGATACCGAAAGTTTGGCAACTATGAGCCAGGCGCCTAATAATACGCAGCGTTTGGCCTTGGCACAGGCTGCCCTACAGTACCCGGTACAAACAAAATTTGTTTGCAGTAAGATTGGTGGTATGCCAATTTTGCCTGAGCTGGTAGCGGCGTACGGCACGATGATTGTCCCAGTGTTGGCGTATGAATACTCAAACGAGGACAACTTTCATCAGGCCGAAGCCGGAGCGGAAGTGGCTGTGAAAAATGCAGTTGCGCTTTATAAGGCAGGCATGGAAAAGGCCGTCGCTTTTTTATCGGAAAAGCGTCTCATAGAGGCGCCTGCCGCGAAAGCCGCGCCTGAGGATGAAAGCAACCTTGAACTGTGGGTGTCTGATGAAATCCAGGAGAAAGCGCCACAAGTCATGGGTGATCAAGGCCTGAAGAGGTTACTCGTAGCTACTGTAAAGACCCACCGGCTTGGTTATGGGTTCCTCCGTCGTTACACCGTGCTACCGAACGGCGAAACAAAGCGGATTTGGACGACCACGGTGACTTCCGTTGGCGAGCAGTTTATGGTTGGCGGACTGCAAACCATGGAAACGAAACTGGCTCGTGGAGAGGAGCTGACCGGCGTTGATAAACTGAACGCGGCACTTGATACTGCCGGTCTCATCGCTGTCCCTTTGGTGGCGATTCCCTGGCTGAGTAAGGCCGGCAAAACAGCCGATGCTGTCAATGATACCCGCAAGCTGGCCAGGGGCGTGGATGCCTTGGGCGATGTGGCCAAAACCGGTCGTCTGGTTTCTGTCTCCTCGCAGATTCCCCGTGCCCTCGCTGGTACGGTCCTGAAATGGGGCGCCATTGGGTTCGTTGGCTACACCGTCTGGAACCACCCCACCGCCACGGCCCAGTCCATTATGTGGCTGGGTGAAAAACTCGGTATTGGCGGCAAAAAGTTTTTGTTCTACATTTTGACCGTCGCTGTCTTTTTCTTCATCTGGCTCACCTACTTCCTCTGGCGTCCCGCCTTCCTTCTCTTTCGTTTTCTTTCCTACCTCCTGCGCTGTGTCGGGGTTTTTCTGGAAGCTGTTTTTAACCTGCCTTTCAAGAAACGCCGACTCCATCCTGCACCATCCGTCTCACCATCTATCTCCACCGCCTCATAAAATTTTTCTCGAAGTGGCGGCCATCCCCGTTACTAGCCCTTTCCCAGAAAACCTTACCTTTCCCCTGCTGCCCCTCAAAAGACAGCATCTGGATTCGTAAGGTTTTTCTTTTTGTGGTATAATTTTTGTAATATTCGGCCACCCAAGGCCGGCGTTCAACCCCTTATTTATTAACCTGACCCTATGCAAACAAAACGCCTCATCGGCGCTGCCCTGCTCCTGGGAAGTTTTTTCCTGGTTGGTTGCGGCAAAACCGCGACTAATAACGACTCTAATAACGGTGACGCCACCGGCAGCAGTGGTACCAGCAGCGACGGCACTACCGATTCGTCCAACCCGGCTGAAGGTGGTCAATCAAGTGACGGTACCGAATTCAGCAAAGCCGAACTCGATGCTAAATTCAATGCCACGCAGGATGCAAACAAAAGCGTAGAGGAAGCGCAGAATGTTGATGATGATATCAACGGAGCGGCTTCTACCGCTACGCCATCAGGACTTTAATACATTCACTTTTATTTTATGAAAAAAATTCTTCATATAGCAGCGGCGGTCGTGCTCAGTGTCAGCACCTTTTTACCAGGCTTTGTTACGCCGGCCTACGCGCTCAGTGCTGATGACTTTACCAAAGCGGCGCAAGATGCCGTTGCTCCCAATGCCGAAGATGTTGCCAATGATGCGGCTGCCCTTGAAGACGGTTCGGTTGATTCGGCTGCGAGTGCGCTCCTGGCCGATCCCACGAGTGTTGAGGCCCAGAAGCAGCTGCTCTTGGCCGCTGACCAAAAGGCGCTCGATGCCCTGGCACTTTCGGAAGAAGACGTGGCCAACAGTCCCTATTTTTCTGATGAGCAGGCTGAGCAGTTAAAATCGTGCAATGATCAGGCCGAAGCCAAAATCAATCAGCATATGGCCGCAGTTCAGGCAGCCACCACCCAGGAACAGCTCATCGCTGCAAATAAAGCCACTGTTGCCAATGTTGATCAGGCTCAGGTCCAGGCATGTGTGATGACCGCCGTTGCTTTGGGTATTGATGCGTTTCTTCAGGCATCAGATGTTTTTTTGAAATACAGCGTTGAATATTTGGCCTTTTTACCGCAGGCATGCCTGGATGCCGGCGCACAGGATATTGTTGATCTGGCCAATCAGGGTATTGAAGAAAAGACCCCCGCGGCTCAGCAGGAACTTGATGCCGTATTTGCTGATGGCACGGTCAGTGAAACGGAACTTGCTGCTATGGACAGTTTGGTCACCAAGGTGTATGAAGTCGCGGAAATTGATCTCACGGTGTATCTCGGCGTGACCTCAGGTATTGAGCTCTGCGCTGGCCTGTAAATCTGCCTTTCAGCGCGCCTGAAAACCCCCTTTTTGTCGGGGGTTTTCTTTTTGTGCTATACTTTCTTTGGAGCTGCTTAATTCATAAAAATAATCTTATGCAAACAAAACGCATTCTCGGTTCGGTTTTGCTCTTTGGGAGTCTATTCCTCGTCGGCTGCGGGAAAACAGCTTCCAAGGGAGCAGATACCGACGCCACATCTTCTGGTGATCAGGTGGTAACATATGATGAAGAAGGTAATGTGATTGATGATGGTTCGGGCAATACGACCGGTGGTGAAGATGGTTCCGCGACCGGCAATGGCAGTGGTGATTCAGGGTCCACCGATTCAAATGGCGCATCTTCAGCAACTCCGGAGCAACAGCAACAGGTGAATGATGCGAACAGTGAGGCGCAATCAGGAAAGTCCGGCGTTGAGGCAGTACAGGAAACCGATGAAGCGATCATCTCGGCGCAACGTTCCGCGACCGAAGGCCTTTAACTTATATTTACTTTCATATTTTTATGAAGAAAAAAATTCTTAACTCATTGGCAGCGATCGTACTGGCGGCGGCCACTTTTCTCCCCTCTCTTAGCGCGCCGGTCTACGCCTTGAATATTCCTGGTAATGCCGGGGACGTTGAAACACCGGACGTGGAAACTCCGAGTGTGGAAACCCCAGATCCCAGCTCAGCGGTTGATGATGCCAAGGATCAGGCGAGCGACCAGGCCAGCGCCACGGTGGATGAATTGCGCGCTAAATATCGAGAGAAGGCTGAAGCAGCTGATGCCCGGTTGGAAGCCGTGGTAACTGAACTTGCCGCGAATACGGACGTGAGTGATGAAGCCGTGGCTATTATCCAGGGTTGCGTGGATGGCGGTCAGGAAGATTTACAGGCCTTTACGGCTTCGATTGACAGCGCCACCACCAAAGATGATTTGATCAAGGCCAAGGATGATTATATCGCCAACATTGATGAAGCCAAAGTCGAGTACTGCGTTTCAGCAGCCGTTGCCGTGAGTTTGCAGGCTTTTTTCATCGCCTCTGAGCAGGAAATGACGCTTGCCATCGAAAAGGTCTTTATGATGCTCCCACCGGCGTGCATCACTCCGGAATCATCACTCTGGGTTGATGCCACCAGCAATCTCGAAACCTATATCCCAAGCGGTGTAAAAACACTCGAGCAGGTCTATTTTGATGATAATACCATTTCAACCGATAGCGAAATGGCTGAAATCCAAAAACTTGGCCTCTTGCTCGTTCAAATTTCCGATATTGATATTGAGGTAGCCTCGGCCATAGCCTCTGGTACTGGTGTTTGCGGCCTGTAGTCTGAGCACGAAAAAATACCCACGTCGGTTGACTCGGGTATTTTTTTGTACACGCGCGCTGACTCAGGCACCTTTGCCAATGTATATTTCTTCTTTGGGATCTATGCGGCGAATGCCGGTGCCGGTAGTTTGTTCTTCGTAAACATGAGCAACCAGACCCGGTACGCGACCGATAATAAACACGCCTTTCATCAGGCGGTAGTCAAAGCCCATATCGGAGAGAATGGCGGCCATAACACCGTCGATATTCAAGGGCAGTTTTTTTGAGCTTTGCGCGGCGAGTTGCTCTTCTGTGGCGACGGCGAATTTTGTATGATCCCCATAAAACCCTAATTCTTTGGCGATTTTCAGGAGGGTTTGCGTA
>Ga0155625_115_pt1 | contig 22506 bp, 12 predicted proteins | sample RifCSPhighO2_12_FD_107282 | JGI IMG/M metagenome (GOLD analysis project Ga0155625, IMG submission 107282) | Candidatus Kerfeldbacteria bacterium RIFCSPHIGHO2_12_FULL_48_17 | reverse complement strand
AAATTATTACACTCCATAGCGACACTCATCACGCCGACAACTACCGCATGCCGAATTTTTACGCTTCTGACCAAAAAAAACTCCAGGCCGACAGCAAATTGTGGCGTAACTTCCATATCATTGTCGCCACAGAACATCCGGAAAAAACCAAAAAACTTTTACCAGCGAGCACGACCCTCCCCTTCTTCAGCCAGGAAATCGGCTTCATCAACAGCGCGCAAAAAATCGTATTTCTCACCGACCGTCATCTTTTCGGAAAAAAGCAGCGGCAAAAGAGCCTGAAAAAAACCAAACAGGTGACGCGACTCGACGACCTGACACCAGGAATACACGTCGTTCATCTGTATCACGGCATTGGCAAATATTCCGGCATGCAAAAAATGTCGATAAACGACCACGAACGCGAATACATAAAAATCGAATACGCCGGCAATGATAAATTATTCGTACCCGTCGACCAGCTCGACCGCATCGAACGCTATATCGGATCGGAAAACCCGCGCCTGCACCCGCTGTCAGGCAACAATTGGCTGGAAACACTGCACCTCGTCAAAGCAAACACTTTGCAGCTGGCCAAAAAGCTGCTTGAGCATTACGCCAAAAGGTATATTGCACAGGCGCCGCAGATGACGGAAAACGCCGAAGAAGCCGAAATCGCGACCAGCTTCCCCTATGAACTCACACCGGATCAAAAGACAGCGCTCCAGGCCATATACCAAAGTCTGGCGCAGGCACACCCCGTTGACCACCTCCTGTGCGGTGATGTTGGTTTCGGAAAAACGGAACTGGCCATCCGCGCCGCGGTGCGCGCCGTGCTCAATGGCTGGCAGGTGGCTGTGCTCGTACCCACGACGATTCTCGCCCAACAGCACTACGACACCTTCCAGGAAAGACTCAAACATCTGCCCATAAACATCCGCCTGATCAGCCGGTGGCAAAAACCGGCGCAGCAGAAAAAAATCACCGCGGAAATCGTCGATGGCCGAACTGACATCATCATAGGTACCCACCGACTCCTTTCTGCAGACATCCGTTTCAAAAAAATCGGCCTCGTTATTATTGATGAAGAGCAGCGCTTCGGCATCGAACAAAAAGAAAAACTCATCCAAATCTCACAAAATATTCATACGCTCCATCTTTCCGCGACACCCATACCGCGCACGCTTCATCTTTCGCTCTCCGGCCTGCGTCCCATAAGCTATATTCAAACACCGCCAACGGGCCGCAAAGAAATCAAAACATTCGTGAAGCCGGCCAGTGACACGCTTGTAAAACAGGTCATCGAACGCGAAGTGGCGCGTGATGGTCAAGTGTACATGCTTCATAATCACGTACAAAGCATCAACCGCCGCGCCCAGGAACTTCGCCTCCTGCTGCCGAAAATGAAAATAGGCATTGCTCACGGCCAGATGGAGGATAAACAGCTGGCCGAAATGATGCACGCCTTCGACACCGGGCAGGTTGACGTGCTCCTGTGCTCGACGATTATCGAAAACGGACTTGATCTCCCCAATGTAAACACGCTGATTGTGGAAGATGCGACGCGGTTTGGTTTGAGTCAACTCTATCAGCTGCGGGGACGGATTGGCCGCGGCGACAAACAGGCCTTTGCTTACTTTCTCTTCAGTGGACAAAAAATGACAGTGGAAGCGCGTTTGAGACTTCAGGCTATCGAAGAAGCCGTAAGCCTGGGTGCCGGCCTGGAACTGGCGCGAAGGGATATGGAAATTCGCGGCGTGGGGAGTATTTTAGGCAAAAAACAGCATGGTCACGCCACCGCTATCGGCCTCAACCTCTACACACGTCTGCTCAATCAGGCAGTGGAAGAAATACGAACCGGCGAAGAACCTGAAGCCATTCGAGATATAACGATAGACCTGCCGCTCGATGCCGTTATTCCGCAGGACGTTGAACATGACGCCACCAAACGTCTCAACCTCTACCGCCAACTGGCCAACATTCAAAACCTGGAAGAATTAAACGAGGAACGCAGGCGGTTGCAGAAACGCTTCAAGCAACCGGCACTGAAAAATATATTCTCTCTCTTTGAACTGAAACTGTTGGCGCAACCAAGTATTATCACCAGTATTGACACACTTTACCCGAACAGCAGTGACAGTGACGCGTCGCCAAAAATCATCATCAAAACACTGGAAAAAATTCCTGCTGAAAAAATCCCGGAACCCTGGGTTGCCGTGGGAGAATATCAAATCAAAACACTACAGAAAAAACTTGGCAAAGATTGGCTTGGAGCCGTAAAAACCATGGTAAAAAAACTGAAAAAATGATACAATGGCGGCAGATGAAAAAATTAAACAAAACGCTATGGGAACAACAAACATATCCGGCATGCAGTCCGCCGCCTGGGGACTGATGCGTATAAGCATCGGTTGGATGCTTTTGTGGGGCTTTCTTGATAAGATGTTCGGCCTGGGATTCACGACCGCCGCAGAAAAATCGTGGCTCGATGGCGTGTCACCGACCACCGGCTTTCTCAAAGGCGCCGCGACCGGCCCTTTTGCCGACATATTCCACAAACTCGCCGGCCAGGCCTGGGTTGATTGGCTGTTTATGCTGGGACTCCTGCTGATCGGTCTGTCACTCATATTCGGTGTGGGCATGAAAATAGCCACGGGAGCGGGCTGCCTGTTGTTTGCGCTGATGTTTTTAGCAGTGATGCCGCCCAAGCACAATCCCTTAATTGACGAACACATTGTCTATATACTCGCCATGATTGTCATGCAGCAAAACAAAGCCGGTCGCCAGTGGGGCCTGGGAAGTTGGTGGTCACAAACCGGACTCGTCAAACGGCATCCGATTCTTGAATAAAGGGTCTGTCGCCGAATACGCCGCGCCAAAAATGATTCGATAAAAAAATCCCCTCAGTAAAGAGGGGATTTTTTCTTAAAAGGCTGTGCGGGGAATGTCTTTGAGGGAGCTCAGTTCGTCTGTCAGGCTTGGTCACACTGCATAGCAGTGGGCTGACAGGCGAACTGCGCAGCTGAGGCTGCCGCTGGAGCAGCCGGAAGCGTGCCCGAAAAGATATTCCCACACAGCCAATAGTGAGACAAAATTTTATACCCAACACTTTTACACCTGAATCACCACCGGCAACACCATCGGCCTTCGCTCCGTTTTCTGAAACAGAAACTGACCGATTTCATCACGTATTTTATTCTTCAAATACATATCATTGGCCACCGCATCAGGACTTTTACTCTTCAAAATCAACCGCACCCTGGAACGCACTTCTTCTATCAAATCTTTACTCCCCTTCATATACACAAATCCTCGGGAAATAATATCCGGACTGCCAACCAACTCAGCAGTTCTCTCCTTAACGGTAGCGATAATAACAACCATGCCATCATCAGCCATCAGTTGCCTGTCACGAAGCACCACCTGACTCACATCACCAACCCCCAAACCATCAACAAACACATGATCCGAATCAACCCGCTCTTTGGTCACTACGCCCTTTCCACCCCTAAACTCCACAACCTGGCCATTGGTAGTGATCAAAATATTTTCCTGCGGATGCCCGATAGTCAGCGCAACTTCCTCGGCGGCCCGCAGCATGAAATGATTTCCCTCAATCGGCATCAAATACTTCGGTTTCAATAAACGCATCAGTAGTTTCAAATCTTCCGCCATAATATGTCCGCCGGCGTGAATATCCATCATATCGGTGTGATAAATCTTGGCCCCTTCACGCACCAGCGTATCGCGCAATTTCTGCACCGACCGTTCATTGCCGGGAATAACCGAAGATGAAAAAATAACCGAGTCGCCTTTTTCAATGCGCCAGCGTTTGTGTTCACGCATGGCGATACGCATCAAAGCGGCATTATCTTCACCCTGAGCGCCGGTACACATAATCACCAGCTTACTCGCTGGCAGGCGCTGCGCTTCCTCCGGAGAAACGATCGTTCTCTCCTTAAACTGCAAATAACCGAATTTCTTGGTAATCTCCACGTTGGTGCGCATGCTGAAGCCTTCAATCACGACGTGTCTATTAAATTCCTCAGCCAGCCAAATCACCTGCTGCACACGTGACAACAGCGAAGCAAACGTACCAACGATGACGCGACCCTTGCTCTTGGAAAAAATACCGCGCATCTGCTCACCGATATCAGATTCCGACTTCTGATGTCCCGCCTTGAACACATTGGTGCTGTCCGAAAGCAACGCCAAAACACCCCGCGCGCCATACTGCGCCATTTCCACCAAATCAATCGGCTTATCCATGACCGGCGTGTAATCAAACTTAAAATCACCGGTGTGAATAACCGAACCTTCCGGCGTTTCAACAACAACGCTCACACAATCAGGAATATTGTGATTTACGCGGTAAAAACGCACCGTAAATTTCCCCAGTCGCAAAACGGTCGTATCATCAATCACGCGCAAATTCAATTTTCCCTTATCCGGATAATCTTCCTGACGCTTTTTAATGATGGCAAGCGTGAGTTTTGTACCATAGATCGGCGGATTCCCTATCTGCGGCATAATCTGCGGAATGGCGCCAATGTGGTCATAATGGCCATGCGTGATAATCACACCGCGCACATTGCGCTCTTTCCCCTTGAGATAGTTCATGTTGGGGATGATGTAATCAACCCCCGGGTGTTCCTCTTCCGGAAACTGCAGACCAAGGTCAATGATAATGATATCATTGCCGTACTCAAGCAGCGTACAGTTTCTGCCGACTTCCTCGGCGCCGCCCAAAACAATAATGCGCAAACGGTCACCATGAGGAGCTACACGAGGTGAGCGGGCCACAAAAGTGCGGTCACGGTCACGGGGCGCCTGCTGCTGAACAGATTGACTTCGGCGCGAACGCAACAACCCGTGACTTTGCGTCGACGGAGAAGTCTCGGACGGCCGGGACGGACGGATTCTTGGCCTTCTGCTCAAACTCGGTAATCGCCTTATAAAATTTTTCTTCATATACATCACAATGATAAGAACTTAAATAAAAAAGTTCGAAATAAATTTAAATGAAATTATTATTTTTGTTGGATCGAGAAATGCGCCAAACACGTGAGTTCTATCAACTAGCGCCAACGTCGATCGGTTTTGATATACCACTTATGAATATTATTGAAACGATCAGCCGGTACGGTAATATATGTTGATTCAACGCCCTTCACTTCACTGGTTACGGCATACGAATACAGTGGATTATACAGCAGGATCGCGGGCAATTCTTCAGCCAGAATATTCTGGAAATGCAGATATTTGACGCGGCGCTGTTCGGCGTCGGTTGTCTGACGGGCCTCCTCCAAAAGCTGATCCATATCATCATTGGAAAAAACCGCCAGATTAAGACCGGGGTGCTTGGCCTGCGTGGAATGCCAAAACGGATAGGGATCCGGGTCGGTGCCGACAATTTCTCCAAACAGGAGCGCTTCATAATCACGCGGTTTAATGACCTTGGACTGAATTTCGTTGGCGGTGATGATGTTAAAATCAACGGCGATACCGATCTGCTTCCAGGATTCCTGTAAAATACGAAGCGCCGTCAGATATTCCGCCTGATCAACCGTTGTTATGGTGAAATGCAACTGGGTATCACCCTTATGACGCACTTCCTCGCCCTCAAGCAAAACCCAACCGGCAGCATCAAGAATCTTGCGCGCCCGTTCGGCATCAAGGCTCCACTTCTCCCCTTCAGGATTATGGCCCAGATAGCCGGGCAGAATCGGACTGTAAATAACCTCACCGGCCCCACCCAACGCCTGATCAACAATGCTCTGCCGGTCAAAAGACAGCGCCAGGGCCTGACGCACGGCCAGATCGTTCAAAACATCGCTCTTCTTCTGGTTAAAGAAAATGGCGGCATACTGCGGCAAACGCAACGAATGAAAATTCAAATTCACCTTTTTCTCTTCAAGAAACTTCTTATCCTCCTGGGAAATAAAACCCAGACCCTGCACATCTTTCACGCGCAACGCATCAACGGCCGACAATATATCCGGAAAGAAACTGAACGTCACCGTGTCCAGATACGACGTATCACCGTAATAATCGTCATTGCGTTTCAGAACGTAACTTTTCACATTACCGCTCTTATCTTTCACTAACGTGTCAAACTCAAACCGGCCGGTACCGATGGGCTTTAGATTCAATTCAGCCAGAGTTGAATTTTCCGGCAGAATATTCACCCACAAATGCTCGGGTAAAATGCCGAATGTCAAACCGGATAAAAACGGAGCGAAGGGCTCCTTCAGCACCATGTTGAAAGTGAAATCGTCAATTTTATTGACGGCAACACCCTTCAAACTCGGAGCCAACGGACTCTTAAAAGCCGGATCCTGAATGTTCAGAAGCGTGAACACAACATCATTGGCCGTAAAGGGAACGCCATCATGCCACTTCACATCCTGGCGCAAGTAAAACGTATAGGTTTTCTGGTCATCGCTCATGGCATGGCTGGTCACCAAATCAGCCACCAACTCCTGTTTGTCATTATAGGCAAACAGGCTTGAAAAAATAAGCCGCGATAAATCCGTATCCACATCGCTTGTCTGCGACAGTATCGGATTGACATATTGCGGCGCGCCAACCACGGCCTCTTTGTAATCACCGCCGGAAACAGCCACAGCTTCAGTGTTCCGAAAATAATAGCGACCGCCGAAAACAATCAGAACAATGAAAAAAACAGCGAGAAAAATGCGCATGAACCACAGTTCCCTTTCCGAAAACATGACAAAAATATACCTGAGCTGGGCAAAAGACGGAATTTTGCGACCTGACTGAGTGAAGACAAGTTTTTTATTCAGATCAGACAGGCGCTTATGCTCAGACAGCAGTTTGCGTTTCTTGAGACGATCTCGCCAATGGGCGATGAATGATTTCATGAAGTTTTAAGAGAGTTTAGCGGGGAAGAATAATATTGACGACAGATATGCCAATAAAAAGTATGGCAAGTATGATAGTTAAGGTAAAAAGGGCCTTTTCCGGACCACGACGCGCGCTGTATATGCTGCTGTCGCCCCCAAAAGCCTGACCAAGCCCGGCGCCTTTATTCTGCAGCATGATGGCAATAATAAGCAAAACGGAAACGATGATATGAATAATGGCAAAGGCGAGCTGCATGGAAAATCAGGTTACAATAAAGATGAAAATCGGACTATGAAAACGCGACTGACAAGAATAAAAGTATCCTAACATAAAAGGTTATTTTTGTCAACAGAAGGCAAACAAACACCGCAGTGTCTGACGACGAAATCGATAAAAATTTAAATGACCCTATTCATACCTAATGGCATCCAAAGGATCAGTGTTAGCAGCCCGCCGCGCCGGATACAAACCGGTAACAAGACTGACAAGAAAAACAAAAGAGAAAACAAGAATGAGAAAAAGCAGCGGGGTGCGAAAAACATCAACCGCCTCACCGCCAAAACTCGCGGCCAGAACATTCACGCCGAAATTCGTCACCTCACCCAGTATAAATCCAAAAACCGTACCGAGCAAACTTCCCAGCAAACCAATCACCAGCGACTCCGCCAGAAACAGTTTATAAATATCCGTTTTACGCGCACCAAGCGATTTCATAATACCGATCTCACGCGTTCTCTCAAGCAAAGAAACCGTCAATGTATTAAAGGTGCCGAGTGAAGCAACAAACGTGGCGATAAAACCGAGACTGGCCATGATGATCTGAAACACGAAAAATATTCTGTCCACCTGACCGACGGTATCAGCCACCGAATCAACCTGAAAACCAAGATCTTCAATCTGCGATCTGACACCGTTCAGATTGGATTGTGAATCGGTCTTCACGCGCACCAGATCATAGTTGGCAATGGCAAACTGAGAAACCAGATTCAAAGGCACGTAAGCAATGGCAAGTTCATCATCAACAACACCGGTGATGCTGGTCGGCACGCGCTTGGTTTCCGTTTCACCCGTCTGCTCACCGGTGCGTCCATCAATAACCGGAACGGAAAAATCAAAATCTATCGTCTTACCGACCATCTCCTTAAAATCCGAAACTCCCAAAAGTTCAACGGCGGTGGTGCTGAGAACCGCCATGTTATTGCTGTCTGCCGGAAAATTTTCTCCCCAGATGATTTTCACGCCCTCGAGGGTGATAAAATTCGGGTTGATGGCAAAAACGGCCGTATCAGTAACTGTATTGTTATAGGAAATTTTACTGGAAAGGTTCGCCGAAGGACTGACCTGCGCCACATGTTCCATCTTGTAAAACGGCGCGATGGTTGATTCATTCATCCGCAGGAGCGCGGAAGTACCCGTGGTAACGTCCAGAATCGTCAGCGCTTCAACATTGGCGATTCGGTCCGTGATCAGACGCTGTAAACCAAATCCAAGGGAAACCAAAAACACAATCATCGATATGGCAACAATCATGCCGCCGATCGTAAGAGCGCTGCGCAATTTTCTGTCGCGCAGATTGGCGGTGGCGAGTTTTATAATGTAATTCAATTTCATAACAAGAGCTCATCTCAAATAACGGGCGTGGCCTCCAATTCTTCCAGGTCTGCAGCAGTATACGCCGAACTCCCGTCAAGAATCTTTCCGTCCTTCAGATAAATCGTACGAGAGGCGTACTTCACATGACCGATGTTGTGCGTAACCATGATAATCGTGGCGCCCTGCTTTTCATTCAGCGCCTGAAACATCTCCATAACTTTATTCGCGCTGTCGGAATCCAGGTTACCGGTCGGCTCATCGGCAATAATCATATGAGGATCAAGAACCATGGCGCGGGCAAACTCGACCAGTTCCTGCTGACCGGCTGATAGCTGATATGGCCTGAAATCAGCATGTCCCAACATACCGACGCTCTCCAAATGCTTCTTCGCGCCGGTAAACTGATCCTGCGGGGTGCTTTCCGCCGCAGCCAGAGGAAAGGCAACATTTTCAATCACCGAAAGTGATTTGATCCAATCCGGCTTTTGAAAAATAATGCCGACATTTTTCAGCCGAAAGGTGGCCCGCTCATCAGGCGTCATTTTGGTGATATCCTTGCCGTTAATGACAATGTTTCCGGCGCTCGGTAATTCCAAACCAAGTATGGCGTTGAGCAGCGTTGATTTTCCCGAACCGGAAGGTCCAAGAATAAGCAAAAATTCGCCTTCGTGAATGGTGAAATTAATATCCCTGAGCACCTTCACCTCTCCCCTGACAATACCAAAATTCTTGTAGAGATTTTTAATTTCAATAACGGCTTTTTTTGGAGGCTTTTTGGCAGAAGGATCAGGGGGTGTATCAACTTTTTTTACGGCGGGAAGAACGGTATCCTGTGGCGTATCGGAAAAGGGGATTCTCGCAGCAGAAGGATCGCGATCTATTGATTTTTTTGGCTCCATTCTGTATTTTTATAAATGAAATAAAATCCGCCGAATGCTACTCCGCAAAATTCCCCACCCAGGCAAAGGTGTCTTCCAAATTGGAAATAATGATCTGCAGGAAAGATTGTCTGGGTCTGGTGGTCAGGGCTGAGAAGATGGATGATTCGGTCTGGTTATTGGCCTTGTCCCGTGAGAATACTTTGAAATGATAGGTTTTGGCCGGTTCAAGATCAGAGAGTACCAACAGGTGATCCCGGACGAGTTCAGCGTTTTCCTGGGTCTTTGATGGTGTTTCGGTGCCGCTGCCCTGGCCAAAAAAGACCTGACTGGTGGCCGGCTCATTGGTTTTCCAGGATATGACGATTTGGACTTTGCTGTTTTCTCCGCTGCCGGTGGTTAGGGATTCTGACAGGACCTTGGATATTTCCGGGGGTGTGGTATCGGCCAGAGTGGTGAATGTTTCTTTGCCGGAAGTGGCCTGATTGCCGAATGCATCTGTGCCAAGAACCGTGTAGGTGTAGGTAGCGGCATCTTCCAGAGCAAAAAGCAGCAGGACATGGTCAGTCACCAGAGCTTCGTTGCCCTGGGTTCGGGGTGACTGATTTTCCGAATAGTATTCAACCACGGAAGTGGTGGGAACATTGCTCTTCCAGCGGACTTCTGTTTCTCCTTCGGCCTTGTTTTCCGTCGTGACGTCAAAGACACGGGGGAAGGTGAGGGTTTTGAAAGAATAGTTATCGGAAGCAATGGAATTTTCATCGTTATCTTCACCGAGTAACTGAATATTGTACGTGGTGTCATCAGACAGATTCGTCATCTTGACGGTATGGCTGATGGTCAGAGACGATGACGTATCACTGATGGTGATACCATAACTGGTATCAAGCCCGTAATTGAGAGCAGTCGTGGTGTCTTTGTTGGTGTTCCAGGTGATGAGGGCGCTGTTGAGGGTGATGTCCCCGATCGCGACGTCGAGGATGCGGGGGGCGGGTTCCGTCGTGAAAGAAGCAACGTCGGAAAATGATTCATTCTCATCAATATCAATATTATGAACACGATAATAATACTTCGTGGCCTCGGCCAAACCATCAATCGTGATTTCATGCTCATCAATATGTTCCGGGTTGCCGCTCACGAGATCAAGTTCGGTTTCTTTCAGACCATATTCAACAAAAGATTTGGTTGGGCGCTCCGTTTGCCAGGTCACGGCGGCATCGAACGTTCCCACATCAATGGTGGGCTTAACCGTAATCTCCGGCGGGGTGGTATACCGTCCTTCCGGCTGCAGGAAAACAATGGAGGATTCAGCGGATTGGGCCCCGGCAGAGTCCTGGGCGATGATACGGTAATAATAAGTATTTTTGTTGGAAAGATTCGTATCCAGATGGGCCGTGTTGGTCGTTTGCGCAATGTCTTCAAAGTCACCTGTTTTGACGTCATCTTCTTTAGCATCAGGGTCCTTGATTTCAGCCCGCTGCACAATATAGGTAACGGTGTCATTTTCATCAGCCACGGTGTCGGGAGGCAGCCAGGCAATGGTCAGCTGAAACTGCTCGGCCTCACGGTTGGATGAGTCGGAAATAATCACATTGGTGGGTATGCCCGGGGCTTCGGTGGTGGCCGTAAAGTTCACGCAGGCCTTGCTGTTGTAATTGACATTGCCCTGGGTATCTTCAGCCACGACACAAAAGGTGTTCGTACCCTGCTGGGTGGCAAAGGGTGATGGACCGACTTCGGTTTCCGTGGTTCTGGTGGTGTTATCTTCGGTGAGCGCCGCCTGGTTGATGGCATAACGGTACTGCTTGATGATGACGTCGTCTGATTCAGCGTCTATTGGTTGTTCCCAGGCAAAGGAGAACGAGTTGATAGTGTTCGAATCTGGATCAACGGTGAGATTCTGCGGTGCACCCGGGGCATCACTGGTGGTGAACTCAAAATCAGAAGAATATCCCGTGTTGCCATCAATATCCGTCCATTTGGCCCGGGCATGGTAGTCAGTGCCGCCGGTCAGACCAACCACGGTGACTTCATGTTCCTGAGCCTGCACGGAATTGCACTGCTCACTGCCGTAATCGGTACTGATGCCATACTGGATGCAGGAGTCGGAGTCGCGTTCCGTGATCCAGGATATGGTGGCCGTGGTAATGGAAACAGATTCCACGGATGGTGAGCCGACAATCTCTGCCGGTTCGGTGTACCTGCCGGTGGGTACTTCATAGACGATGGAAGATTCCGCTCCAATACTTTCCGCGTTGTCACTCGCCTTGATGCGGTAAAAGTAAGTGGTTTCATTGTCGAGCGTGGTATCAATGTAGCCCGTACCCGTGGTGGTCGCGACTTCTGCAAAATCTTCGTCAGCCACATCATCATCCGTAGCATCGGGATCAGCAACCAGGGCCCTTTCAACCACGTAATGATCCACCTCAACATCACCTGTTGGAGCCAGCCAGGTGGTGGTCAGGGAGAAAGATTCTTCTTCCCGGTTGGAAGAATCAGCAATAACCACGCCCCGGGGAATACCCGGAGCAGGAGTAGCCACAGAGAATGTAACCTGTGCGTACGCATCGTAGTTCACGTTGCCGATTTCATCAACGGCGACCAGGTAAAAAATATTGGGTCCCTGCACCGTGCCTAAGGGTTTGTCAGTGAGGGTTCGCGCACTGGTTTCACTGCTGCTGGTGCTGGTGGTGTTGTTGGCCGTGGGCAAGGCATTCACCGAATATTCATAGTGATCAATGGAACCATTGAAACTTTCCGGTTCATCCCAGGTCACGTCAACGAGGTTGGTTTCGTAAGAGGCTGCGTCAGTTTCGAGGTTGAGCGGTGGAGTCGGAGCCGAAGCATTGTAATAGTAGTTCACGGTGAGGTAGGCATCAGCGGTATTACCAGCTTCATCAACAGCCCGAACCTTAAAGACGTTAACGCCTTCCTGGTAAGCCGAAAAATCGTTGACTTCCCTGGCCGCCAGAACATCAACGGACCCGGAGTCAGGTCCAACAGCTTCACCGGTGATATAGTCGTAGCTGTCGATGCCGCTGTCAGCGTCAGTGCCGGCATTCCACTGAAAATCAAAACTGTCCTGGGTACTGGTGTAACCGGAAGGGGTGACAGTGATGGACGTGGGATTGGTGGGGTCAACGGCGTCGCACCGGTAAGTGTGCAGGGTATAATCAGACGTGTCAGCGCTCGTAAACTCATTTTCCGCATGATCCCTGGCCTGAATACGGAGATAGTAGGTGACTGCGGGTGAACAGGAAGAAATGGTGGGTGATAGGGTGGTGGCCGTTTGAATGGAGCCGTCCACGCAGGGGTCAGCCGTCGAAGAAATGCCAAAATAGACGCAGTAATCATCAATACCGCTGGTGGCATCGGCAGCCCCCGTCCAGGCGAAGTAGGGCGTAGTATCATTCTGCCAACTGTTGTCGGCAAAGGTGGTGCCCAGAGCGGAAGAGTCGTAAGCCGTGGCCGTAGGGTTCGCTGATGGATTGACCGTATCATCGAGATAGTAAAAATTAAGATCGTTCACGATGGGATTGTTGCCCGAAGTTGAAGTCAGGGTGGTTTCCACCTGAACGTAACGGTTGGCAGCTGTGGGAAGTGCTGGCATGTTGTCCGGTTGCACGCAGTACACGGAAGCATCATCACTTTCATCAGTAAGGCCGTACCATGTCGCCGAAGTCAAACCAGCCGTGGTGGCAGCCGAGCGGGCCCGGAAAGCAATACTGGTGCCGGTGGGCTGAGATATCGATGCTTCAAAGGCACAACCATTATCTGAGGCGGTCCAGGCACCATTCCAGGTCAGGTCAATGACGGAAGCACCGCTGGTTGGTGTCGTGTGAGTACCGGAAGCATTGACGTTGCGGATCTCACTGGCTGCGGCAACTGAAGGAGGGTTGCCGGAAGTGGCTGTGGAAACTTCATCCGTGTACTGTTGAGGGTTCGTGGTACCCGTGATGGAGATGGTGTCGTAATCCAGACGGATGCGACCGTCACCGCCGTTACCACCATTCGAGCCGGAAGTCGCGCCTTTTCCATCTCCACCGGCTCCTCCTGTGGCCGTCACCGTAGACGAACCGGTACCAAGCGTCAAAGCACCACCATCGAGCCAAATCGTTCCACCCGAACCGCCTCCAGCACCACCAATATTCGTTCCACCGGCCGCGCCGGCATTACCAGTGCTTACAATCGTACCGCTGTCAGCAATGGTAATCATATTGGCCGCAATAAATATCAAGCCACCACCATCACCGCCGGCAGTGCCTGTACTCGTACTCCCACCCCCACCACCGGAACCGAGAAACATGGTTGAAAGGGTATTGGCGCCATACGTTCCACCACCCCCACCAGGTTCGGCAGTGGTAGCTAAATTTGTTCCCGAACCACCCGTGGTCCCACTCCCATCATTTCCTGCCGTTCCACCCGAGTTTTGTCCAGCGAGCCCCACCGTACCGTAACCAGCACCGCCGCCACCAGCACCTATCGTCGATCCCTGTCCACCCGCACCACCCGCACCACCGGTCGTGCCGGCTTGAGTACTGGTATTCGAATCACCAGCGCCACACGCCCCACCACTCGGAGTACCCGTTGCCGCAGCGGTTGAACCGCCGCCGGTACACGCATCAGTCGCGCCGTTATACGTCTCACCGGAAGATGCGCTCACAGCAGCCGAACCACCTCGTAAACCCTTCCCACCAGCGGAAATAGTACCGGTGCCCGAAAGAGAAACCATGCCGGTCGCGCGAAAAGCGATAATACCACCCTCCTGTGAAGTGGTGCCAAAACCAACAGAATCGGCCCAGTCATCGTTTGTCAACGTACCCGTACCTGTCAACGTAACATCGGTGTAATGCATCACTTTTTGCACCATGGTATCCACCACGCCAGCAGCAGTAACCGTAGAACTGTATGCATTGGAAAGAACCGGAGTAATAGTAAGCGTGCTATCACCAATAGACTGAATCGTTCTGAACTCATAATTACCAGTCGAACCATAATCAGTGGAAACGCCCTGTATTTCGATAATCAAAACCTCATCACCCGGTGCAAAACCGGAAGTATTGTACACGGTAAGCGAACTTGCTCCGGCGGCGGCATCACCCGTAAGTTTGGTTCTGAAATCATCAACTGTGGTAGTGACACCATCACCAATGGTTAAGGGACCATCGGCACCATCGCCAAAGCCAACATCGGTGGGAGGAGTGGAAGCGCCGGAATAACCATAGTAAAGATAGTAATTGCTGTTCGTGGTGGGAGTTGATGGCGAACCAGCGGCTATGGATGCCTGGGTACGAAAATACAAAACCGTACCGGAAGAATTCCACGAGGTGCTGTCTTTGATGAGCCTGTCGATTTCGGTTTGCGCGCCGGAACCGTACGCTATACGCACATCATTGCCGGAAGCCAGAGACTTGGAAGCAGTAACCAGAGCACTATGATCAAGAGCGAGCTTTACGAGAGTATCCGTTGGTACCGGTGCCGAAGCCGTATTGGAAATAGTGAGCTGTTTCCGGTACTGATAGTTGGTGTCAAGCCAGTTGGAAGCTCCTCCGGTACCAAGAGTAAGTTCACCACCGGAAGTGGTCGTGGCATCAGTTGAGGAGTGGGTACCGGCATCAAAGAAAGCTTCCGTGGTATCAGTGTGCGATGTCGTATCGTAATCTATGGCCACTTCACTCGCCAGCTCCTGAGTGAAAGTAAGCGCATAGTCAGTGATGACCGGCGTGGCTCCACCAGTCGTAGTCATATCAGCGCGAACCTGTACAAAACGGTTGGCTCCTGTCGCCAAAGCATTGGGAGCACCAGCAAGACGTGCAGCATTAAAACAATAGGTGGCGGCATCAGCGTCATCATCCGCGGAATTCGTGACAGCAGAAAAGTCTTTCCAGGAACTCCAGGTGACACGATTGGCACTGGTGCGTATGAAAAAATTGATATCGCCACCACTCGGAACCGTGACATTAGCCTTGAAGCTGCAGCTACCTGAATTCGTCCAAGCCTCATTATACACCAGATCAATGGCATTGGCACCGGAAGTGGAAATATATTGACCGTCAGCCTGGTAGTTGGTGAGTTCGGAATCTGCAGTAACGGTTGGAGTCGTCGTTACTTCATCTGTGTACTGTTGCGGATTCGTAGTACCTGTAATCGAAAGCGTATCGTAATCCAAACGAATACGCCCATCACCGCCATTTCCACCATTCGAGCCTGAAGTCGCGCCTTTCCCATCTCCACCTGCTCCTCCTGTAGCCGTCATCGTTAATGATCCAGTACCAAGCGTCAACGCTCCACCATCAAGCCAAATCGTACCACCCGAACCACCACCCGCACCTCCAATATTATCCCCACCTGCTGCACCTGCATTCCCATTCGTCACAATTGAACCACTCGCGCCCATGGTAACAGTATTGGCCGCAATAAATATCAAACCGCCGCCATCACCACCGGCGGTGCCCGCGCCATTACTCCCGCCACCGCCACCGGAACCAAAAAACATAGTGGACAGGGTATTGGCGCCATACGTTCCACCACCCCCACCAGGTTCAGCATTAGTACCTAAATTCGTCCCGGAACCACCCGTCGTTCCACTGCCATCATTCCCTGCGGTTCCACCCGTGTTTTGCCCGGCCCTCCCCACCGTGCCATAACCAGCGCCGGCACCACCGGCACCAATAGTAGCTCCTGTACCACCCGCACCGCCCGCACCACCGACCGTACCAGCTTGTGTAGTGGCATTACTACTGCCTGCCCCACACGCGCCACCGCTCGGAGTGCCGGTTGCAGCAGCAGTTGAACCGCCGCCGGTACACGCATCCGTAGCACCATTATATGTTTCACCGGATTTCGCGCTCGCAGCAGCAGAACCACCACGCAAACCCTTACCGGTAGCGGAAATACTTCCATTCACCGCCACCGTACCCGTCGCCCGAAACGCCACAATACCACCTTCCTGACCACTTGGAGCCACAGAATTTGCCCAATCAGCGGGCGACCATGTTTTGGTCACATCAACGGTGACATTCGTATAATGAAAAACTTTCTGAATGGTGGTATCAAGCCCCTCTGCTGTGGAATCATACGCATTCGTGAGACCGGAAGTCACCGTAATATTCCCCGCCCCAACCGATTCAATCGTTCGAAATTCATAATTACCGGTGGTGTTATAGTTGGCGCTTGTACCCTGAAGTTCAATAATCAATACTTCATCGCCGGCCGTAAAACCACTGGAGCTGTTCACCGTAAGACTGGTGTTAGTAGCCGCTGCTGCCGTAGTAAGTTTCGTTTTCACACTGTCAAACGTGGCAGTGTCCGAAGAAATCGTCACCGGTCCGTCCGCCCCATCTCCAAACCCAATATCCGTTGGTGGGGTCCCGGCAGAAGCATATCCGTAATACATGTAATAACTCGTGGATGTGGATGAAGCGCTGATAGAAGCTTGCGTACGAAAATAAATGGTAGTTGCAGAATTATCCCAGGAAGATCCGGCTGTTTTTTCGCGAGCGATTTCGGAAAGTCCAGCGCCGGTGTCATAGACAATCCTCACATCGTTGCCGGAAGCTAAAGATTTATCAGTGGTAAGGGAGGCGTGATCAAATTCATGTTTTACCAAAGTGTTGGTAGCCATGGTTCCTCCGGAATTATTTTCAACGGTCAGTTGTTTTCGGTACAAATAATTTGTATCCCACCAATCTCCAGCTCCCCCACCGGTTTCCAGCTGCATTTGATTGGCAACGGTGGTCACGTCAATGTCATTGAGGTAGCCTTCATCAAAATCAAGGTCGCCGGGGGTGCCGGTACTGGCCGTCACCGTAATCGTTTCGGTGGTGGAAGCCTGGGTCGGACCAAAAAAGAACCAGGTGGTGATGAGAGCGGCGCCAAGAATGGCTGACAGCGCCAACTGAAAACGATATCTTTTTTGTAAAAGAAAAAACTTCTTGAGCAGATGCTGTGGCTCAAAAGTTTGAGAAAGAGAAGGATGTATTTTTTTCTTTTTTTGCATCGAAAACGGCGACAAGCGAGACAAGCGAAAAGGAAAATGTAAACATATTATACCATAAATACAAATCTCAAACAATAAAAAATACTCTAAAAATAGACGCCCTCAGTAAATTTTGATACAGTAAACTTTCAAGCGCGCCAGCAAAAAATAACAATGTAAACTATGGCCCTCCTCGACGCACTCAACGACAAACAACGGAAAGCGGCCACCATCATCGATGGGCCGGTTTTAATTTTAGCCGGTGCCGGCAGCGGGAAAACCATGACACTCACCCACCGCATTGCCTACATGGTCGAAAAAGGCATCCCCGCCCAAAACATTCTGGCCGTGACCTTCACCAACAAAGCCGCCAAAGAAATGAGCGAACGCGTACGCCGCCTGCTCCGCGGCCGCAGCCTCATTATTCCTATAATGGGCACCTTCCACTCCGTTTGCGTGAAAATTCTCCGCCGCGAAATCGAGAATCTCGGTTACAAGCGCAGTTTTGTTATTTTCGACAGCAGCGACCAGCAAACCCTCATCAAAAAAGCCATCAAAGATCTCGGCTATGACACCAAAAAAGTCTCTCCAAATGGCGTTCATGGCATTATTTCCCGCAACAAAAACCACATGATCACGGCCGAAGGATTCAGCGAAATGGCCGGCAGTTTTATTGAAGAAATCGCGGCCAAAGTTTTTATAAAATACGACGCCGAACTCAAAGAACACAACGCCCTGGACTTCGACGACCTGCTGCTCAAAACCGTCGAGCTCTGGACCAAGCATCCCGACATCCTCAAAAAATACCAAAACGCGTTTCGGTACGTTCTCGTGGATGAATATCAGGACACGAACCAGGTCCAATATACTCTCCTCAAAATGCTCACCGCCGAGCACCGCAACCTCTGCGTCGTCGGTGACGATTGGCAATCCATTTACGCCTTCCGCGGCGCCAACGTCCAAAACATCCTCAATTTCGAAAAAGATTTCAAAGACACCCGCGTTATTTTGCTTGAACAAAATTATAGATCAACGGGTAACATCGTCGCCGCCAGTAACCATATTATCCGCAAAAAGCAGAAACAGAAAGATAAAAAACTCTGGACCATTGAGGCGGCCGGCGAAAAAATCGGCGTATTTCAGGCCCGCGATGAAAAAGACGAAGCTGATTGGGTGGCGCGGAAAATGATTGGTTTACCCACCGCCGCCGAAGAATCCTTGCCGGATGATGGGGAACTCACCTATGTTTCCGAAGAGACGTCTATTTTGGACCGGGTCATGAACACAAAAAGTTTTCAGGACCGCCGCGCTGTACAAAAGATGAGTGAAGACGTGGCGCGCAAAATCCGCTCAGGCGAAATCAACTTTGCTCAGTATGTTATTCTGTACCGCACCAACGCGCAATCCCGGGCCGTCGAAGAAACCATGATCCACCATGGCATACCTTATAAGTTAATAGGCGGCATCCGCTTCTACGAACGGCGTGAAATCAAGGACATGCTGGCATATTTGCGCATCCTCGCCAACCCCAACGACTGGGTGAGTATGGAACGCATAGTGAATGTCCCACCGCGTGGGATCGGCGCGCGCAGCTGGTTGAAGATTGAACAATTTTGCCGCGAGCAGGGTCTGCTGTTTACCGAAGCCGCTAAGCGGGAAATTCCCGGCGTGATGACGAAATCATGGCTGGCATTGAAGGAATTTGCTGAAGATTGGGAAGATGTGATGGTCAAAGCAGAGACGCTGAACCCGGTGGAAATTCTGGACATGGTTGCGAAATTGACGGGGTATAAGGATATGCTGATCGATGGCAGCGAAGAGGGCGAAATGCGCTGGGAAAATATTCAGGAATTGAAAACCGTCATGGGAAAATTCAGCGGCAAAACCGGTGTGGAGGGCTTGTTGGCATTTTTGGAAGAAACCAGCTTGGTGGCGGATACCGATGACATTGACGAAACCACGAACGCGGTGACAATGATGACAGTGCATGCGGCCAAGGGGTTGGAATTTCCGGAAGTGTTTGTGATCGGCTGTGAAGAAGGGTTGTTTCCCCATTCGCGGAGTTTGCTGTCGCCGGAAGAAATGGAGGAAGAGCGGCGGCTGTTTTATGTGGCGGTGACGCGGGCAAAAAAACGGCTGCATTTATTGTTTACGGCACAACGCACGATTTATGGCGCGACACAGGTGAATGAGCCATCACGGTTTTTAGCGGATATTCCGGAACAGTTAAAACACGAAAAACAGACGGCGAAAAATTTGTGGTAAAAAAAATTACTTCGCGTTCCGCAACCGCTTCAAAAGCAGCACACTTTTCCCCGAAACCCGCATTTTTGGTTTTTTCTTTTTTTCACGCCGCCGCACCCGAGCCTCGGCCCGCCGAGCAGCTAATGTTTGTTCACTCATGTATCCAGCATGACCTTCAGTAAAAAAAACGTCTCATTCTTCAGCTTCGTTTTTACCCACGTTTTCTGTTTGGCATTCAAAAGTTCACCCAAACCCTGCAAAATATACCGGTCATTAAAATTTTCAAGATAACCAACAGCTTTCATCAAATATTCCTGAAAAGATATACCGCTGTGTGACTCGATTATTTCTTTATTGATACTCCAGCGACTCTTCAGGAAAAACCAAACATCATAAATATCACGGTTGGCAGGATTCTTACGTTCAACCATGGCAATAAGTTTATTGGCAAACATGTCTTCTTTCGCCTGAACCAGCATGGAAATACCCAGATAATTCTGAAACGAATAATGAGCTTCAGTCTGCCCTCTTGATATTTCCACTTTCACATTGTGCGCTTCCTCGGAGTAAGAAATCATAAAAAATAACGTATGATATTTTTTGTACTTCTCTCGTACAATGCCAAACTCGGGTAATATTTTTCCCAAACGCGCATACACATAATCTTCTTTACTCTTATCGAGTAGATCAAAATCCAAATCGACCGAAAAACGATCCAAATTATAAAAAAGTAAAGCAGCCGTGCCACCCTTAAAACCCAAAACAGGTCCGAGAGTAGTATCGCTATATACAGCTTTTAATATTTGCAGTAAAACTGCTCTGTGTGCATTAGTGTTTATGAGCATTTTCGTAATATTCATGTAATTTTTTTTCCAGTGTTTTACTCTCATACACAGGCAGAAGGGCGAAACACGTCTTCCAGTTGATGGAGCGCAGGTTGTCAAAATGGTAACTTTTATACAAATACAATGCATCCATAAATGCTCGCTCCTTGGAAGCCTCCATATACCCTTCTTTTTTTATCAACCCAGCCGGATTGCTGAGAATAGTATCTTTCAATTTTTTATATACATACGTCTGACCATCAACGACGATTTCTCGGCTTAAATAAGTGATGACAAATATAGTTTCGTAGTGTTGAAAAATTACTCCCTCTTTCCGGAGTATGGTTTCCAGGCTGACATAGGAAGGCGTATAAATTTTTGTAGCCAACTCCAACCTATTATAATTTTCGTCCTTGGCGTAGATTCCCCGGCGAATTGCCTGGAGTTTGCCGGTTTTGACATAATGATGTATCCGTCTTTTTGCCAAGGCGGGGACACTTTCTTTCCACAACAAAACGATGTCCTTAAAAGTAAAAACACTGTTTTTGGCACGTAAAATGGTAGAAAAATCTGTATATTCCATGAACCAAAGGTAACAATTATTGTTACTTCCAGTTTACATTATTTATAAAAATATGTCAATATATATGAGAAAAATGCCTAAATATAGAGAAAAACTATAAAAATTCCCGAATCGTGGCCACCAGCTTCTTCCCCACCAGCCGCTCGAGCGCCTCATCACTCGCCGCCCGCACTCCGGCCGCCGAACCGAACGCCGTCAACAACGCCCGCTTCCGCTTCGGTCCCAACCCCGGCACTTCATCCAAAGCCGATTTCACCTGCGCCTTTTCATGCCGCTTCCGATAAAACCCAATCGCAAACCGGTGCGCTTCATCACGCATCCGCTGCACCAAAAACAAACCCTGCGAATCCTTCGGCAACCGCACCGACTCCGCCCGCCCCGGCACAAACAATTCTTCTTCACGCTTGGCCAAACTCACCACCGGCACATCCACCCGCAACTCGTCCAAAACTTTTTTCACCGAACTCAACTGCCCCTTTCCCCCATCAATAATCAACAAATCCGGCCGCGGCCAATCCTTCACATGCTGCATGCGCCGATACATCACTTCCTGCAACATCGCAAAATCATTCGGCGTTTTCAACTCGCGTATTTTAAATTTCCGATATTCCGCCTTCGCCGGCATTCCACCGACAAACACAACCATCGAACCCACAGCTTCGTAGCCCTGAATATTGGAAATATCATACACCTCAACGCGCTGTGGACCGGCACCATCCACACCCGGTACACCCACCGCCTCACCCAACTCACGCAAACCCCGCCGCGCCCGATGCTCTTCGCGCTCCCACGAAACGCGCGACTGCTCGACATACTGCGCCGCATTTTTCTCACCCATCAACAACAACTGACGCTTATGTCCGCGCTGTGGCACCGTCACCAACACATCCAACTGCGGCAACAACACCGCCACCGGCACAATAATTTCGCGCGGCAAATCCATCACCTGCGTATAGTACTGCTGCAAAAACGCCTGCACAATCGCCGCTTCATCAGCGTGCTCCGTATGCTGCAAAATAAAATTGGCCTTGCCGCGAATCTCGCCATCACGCACCGTAAACACATTTACGCCAGCGACGCCGTCTACCTTCACGACGCTCACCACGTCCTGATGCGCACCCGCCACCGAAACAATATGCTGCTTTTCCGTCACCCGCGCCACGGCCGCGATCTGATCCCGAAACCGCGCCGCTTTTTCAAACTCACGCGCCACGGCCGCCGCCGCCATCTTCGCCCGCAAATCCCGCACCACCGCGCGCGTGTCCCCGGACAAAAACGCCAGCACATCGGCAATCACGCGGCCATATTCCGCCCGACCGCCCTCAAAAGCACACGGCGCAATACACCGACCCATGTGATATTCCAAACACGGTCTCTTGGGCATCACATCGCAGGTCCGGTAAGGAAATAATTTTCGCAGCACGCCCAACGTTTCATACACCACCGCTGACGACAAAAACGGCCCAAAATAACGACTGCCATCGCGCGTCACGCGCCGCACAACCAACACGCGCGGAAATTCTTCACGCAACGTCACCTTAATATACGAAAAACTTTTAT